>OGIV01000091.1_pt1 | contig 74218 bp, 64 predicted proteins | sample 1571861 | NCBI WGS metagenome assembly OGIV01 (sample SAMEA2582099, study PRJEB24529) | metagenome | biome: Human gut stool | place: China | collected 2011 | reverse complement strand
GAAAAGTGAACGGATATCCCCGTTTTGGGTGGGTGGATATCCTCCGTTTTCAGCAGGAGGTTACTCCATTCATTGATGCCTATGAACTCCAACCCTTCTCCTATTAGTTCTCTGGACATCTCTTCTTCACCTTTGATGCTAATCTGAGTTGCGCTCTCCTCCATTTCATGAAGTCCATAACTGGAGATCTTGATTTCTTCATTTTCAGCTTTCATAATCGTAATTATTTCCTTGTTTCTAAATCTGGTACAAAGTTAAGGAGAGGCTATGCCATCCATGGGCACAGGCGAAAAAAATAATGATACGATATAAAATCATACCATTATTTCTTTTGCTTGAAGAATGCTTGCTATAATCAAATCTTCGAGATTGGATCAGCACAATATTGTTTTCGTTTGCACCTCTTGCATAACGAACCATTCCAGACACTGCCGAACTGGTCTATCGCCTGTTCAACAATGGTCGAATCGTCAGTGAGAATGCCTGCTTCGAAATTACGGTTGTTCTCAGGCTTCATACCAAGTGCCTGAGTCACTAATGTATTCAATCATTGCTATAAAGTGTAGAAGTCCATTCTTTTAATTTTTGAAGAACTTCCTTATGATTGTTGGGAAGGATATAGAGGAATCTATTATCCGTCAATATGAAGCCAAGTTGCTTAGCATATTCTTCAAACTTTTCATTGACTGAATTATCATACATTGCCACCTCTACTTCGAAAGTTCCACCATTGTCCTTCCTATACTCAAAATAGAAACGGACAGGATAATGGTCTTTATATACCCATAGGACAGATTTCCATCCTTTTGTATCCATCCAATATGTAAAGCCGCCCAAATCAGCTTCGTGATGGCTCAAGAAATCCATGAGCTCCATGTTCTTGACAGAAACAGGTCGCTTGTATAAATTTTTAACACACTCAATGCCATACTCTCTGTAATTTTGCACATGCTTGGTGTTACAATAGTTTAGCAGGCAGTCATAATGAACGAATTCTGCCCAACTATTCTCTGCAGTTTCAGGATACCCCTCTTTCATGTCATTGATAATCTTATCGCAACAGGCATTATCGGCTCCGCTGAAAAGATTGAGGAAATCTAAATATTCCTGGCTGTTGGCTTTCATGATTTCCTTCCATTCTGAAGAGTAATATCCAAAATATAGGTCTTTAAGCGGATAATTAGGCAGTTTTCTTGTTATAAGTGCCTGTCTGACTTTATCGGAGGTCCACCCTTCATCCTCTTTTCTATCGAAAAGAAGATGAAAAAGGTTACAGATGCGCTTGAACTCGCTAAGTTCAAAGAAGCCACTTTCTTTAGCCCATTTTATCAACTGCTTGACCTCGCCATTCCAGAACGGGAGCGCTTGCTCTGCCCAGATAGCTTTTTCAGCCTCACTGCCAAGAAGTTTGCAAATCTTTATCTTCTCAAGTTCATGACCGTTGATTACCTTAGACACTACATCATTGTTTTCTTGAACAGCAAAGTCATACCAAGAAAGATTACTTGTGCGATACGCCGAGAGAAATTCCAGATAAGCAATATGATTAAGTTTATTCCGGCGAACATGATTGAATATTGTCTGATAAACCTGTTCGTACTCGTAATTATCATTGACGCCCTTCATTACCTCTGCCAGCAAACCTTTCAGCGTATAGAAGTTTCCGTCAACCTTGCTGTCTCCATACATTCTCTTGATTTCCGGAATATACTTTCCACCACTTAATTCTTTTACCTTCTTCAAGGCCTCAAAGCATTCTTCGATATCTTGAATGGTTATCAGATCAGAGTCTTCAACTGGCTTAATGTGATCATGCTCTCTCTTCGTCTTTAACTCAAGGGCTATTCTGACCAGATTATTCATTGCGGTGTCGATCATAGCAATGCTCCTTTCGCCACGTAGCTCTGTAGCATAAAAGAACTCTTCCCAGTTGTCCCATGCTTTTCCATAATGCTCCTTCTTGTCTCCAGCTTTTTTCAGAAGACGGGGCTTTATTTGTTCAGAGTCGGAGAGTTTTTCTCCTCGGCTATTCATGGTTATATAAAGTTCTTCTCCTTGGGAGGTTTGAGCTACATCAAAAAACCAGAAATAGACATGCTCCAAGATACTATCGACTTTCAAATGAGGACAAGTATTAATGACTTCTCCAAAAGCATTCAACGCGCTTATCATGGAATCTATAGTCGTGTCAGTGGCGTATTCACCTTTAAACCAGACTTGATCACGAATCTCATTGGAAACAATAACTCTGTGTGCCAGAAGATTATGCAGGAAGGACTCTGTGCAAGATCGGACACGATAAGAAAAAGCTGATAAGGTCTCTTCTAAGCGAAGTTTCTCCTGTAAAGCCGCCAGAGCATCCGCACCGTCTAAAGCAGACAGATAATAGAGCAATAGTATGATAGTCGTATAACGCTGCTGCCCATCTATCAGATAATGCTCTTTTCCGGACTTATAAGAATAAAGGAAGCCGATATTGGCATCTCCTTTCGCAAGTTTCTCGTCCAGATCATGAAGGAACTGAACTAGCACCTGCTTATTCTTCTTAGCGCCCCATACATATTCGCGCTGTATCTCAGGGACCACAAAATTGTATTCGGCAACAAGGTCGTTTATATTGATTTTTCTCATTACTCCTTATCTTTATATTGGTTATCAATTGCAGGAAGATGGAGGTAATCGTTAATCCGCTCAACGATCAGGGATACTGTCCGCTTGACATCTCCTCCTGACCATGATATTTTATTTTCTTCTATGTCATTATTATCGATGTCTTTCATCTTTGACATGAATACGCTGAACGTATGAGGACGAATGTAAGCATTAGTGTCATCGAGAATATGCTCACTATAGATTCTTGCCATCTTCAGCACTAGTCTGTCATTGTGGTAACTTCTGTTGACACTCTCGTGAAGAAGGACAATGTTACCTAAGGAATTGAGGCCTTCGCTGTATTTTTTCTGTTGATTTTCCTTGTCGGCTTCAGTCATATTATCCTCATCTATTTCACGGGTTTGTGAGCGGACATGCTCTTTATCTTCAGAGGCAGTACGTTTTAGATATTGCTGCTTAACTCTTTTGATAACTTTTCTTTCTCGTCCACCTACTTTAAGAGAGAAAGGAAGAATGTCCAGTAGAGGTAACAGTTTGTATGTGAACGGATTGCCATACCAATCTGTGCTTGAAATGTCAAGAATGGATCTACGCAAGCCTCGTAGCTTTTCTTCTATATCTTCATTCTCCTTTCCAGAGAGTAGTTCAGATATCACTTTCCGTTGTTCCTCCAAGCTGTAGCTGATATCAGAATCAAAATTGATCGCAAGTTCGTACCTAATGAGTTTCTTTATTTGATTCTTGAATTCCTTCTTGGTCTTTGACTCAATCCAAATATTCCAAATCAATGCGAACGTGATTACAGCACTTTTATAATTGTACATGAGATAACCGATGAGATCATAAATCTCATCATCTCCATACCAATCCATCATTGTAAGATGAAAATCCCGGAGCTGGTTATAGAGTTCCAAATGATCATCTCCCGGTCTATGGTTGATGTCAATGCCGTTCTCGAAAAGCCGTAAACTCAAATCTTTTTCAGTCTGCTCCTTGAAAAGAGAGAGCTTATTAGCTTCAAAAAAGGCATAGTAGAGCAAGTCTATAGGATAATCCCTAAAGTTAAAGTCCTTGTTCTGTGTTATGCGATTGGGCAAAAGCTGTTCGAAATATGCTTTAACATCTGGGTCAGACCACCAACGGCCCATTTGGTCAAGCTCGATGCCCAACTTCACTCTATACTCATTAATTTTACTCTGCTCTGAAAGATTGACCTTTATGCTCAGACTTATACTTTCTCCGGCAATATGAGTAATTTCATCCCGAAGTTTGTTGTCAGTGTATTTCTGTTTTGCAGCACGTGTGATGAGAATCGCTCTCATCAAATCAGCTCCATCAAGATCAACCTTTCCTCCATTAAGGCTGGCAAAAACTGTCTCCTCATCGCCATTATCGACCTCATTGACAATAAGTCGCAGGTCATGTAGAAAAGTTGACAAGGAGATAGAGCCTTTATTATTATCAAACCACTCCTTTACTGCTTTTGCCACTTCCATGATATAATATTGGTCTTTGGAATCAGCTAACGAAGGGTCGATATCCGAGTTCCACAGAACACCAGTCTGAACCTTCTCTCGAAGAAACTTATCAGTTGTAGTTCTAATTGAATATCTGAGAATATCAGCATCATCACCAATGATCTTGTCATCAAACCGTTGCATGAATGATATCTTGTCGTCAAACCATTGCATGAATGAAAGAATGATGAACAATGTCGTAAGACGTTGCTGGCCGTCAATAACATTCATGCATGGAAACCTGTTCAACTCAGACTTCGTTACAGTAATGTTCTGAAGACAGTAGAATTCATCACCCGAGCTCTTCTTGAAATTTTTTAGATCTTCAAGTAACTGCGTTACTGTAGCTGCAGTCCATTTATAACCACGTTGATATTCAGGAATGTTAAAGAAGTCAACTTGATGCTTCTTCAGATATTCCTGAAAGACATATTTTACATCGTATATTAGCTCATTCATATTTCGTTCTGATTCGTTTTTATAATATCTTAGCCGCAATGGCCGCACATGCATGCTTCTGCATCCGCAAGTGCATTGTGATGATTCTTTAAGTCGAAGCCACAACGTTCGGCAATGATATCGAGGTTGTGATGACCTTCTGGCCATACCTGCCGTGAACGAAGGTGCGTTTAAGCAACTCCTCACCGCTGCTCAGATCTTCATTGTCCATCCATTTGCGGTTAAGATTCCCAAAGGTAATCTTTCCCGCATTGTAGATGGTCCCGACAATCCACACGAGTTTATTTGTTTGGTTTAATGCCATGCTGTACGTTTCATAAAAATTCTGTTGCAAATTTAGGAAATACTTGTGAACAATATGGACACACATATAACATTTAACTAAACTTAATATTTCATTTTTTCATGATCGACAATATAGTCGGTAAGCTATAGCATTACCCGCCAAGAAATATCATCTCCCGTCGCCAAGCTCAGTGAATTCTGCCCTGAGGGGATTGCTGGAGAAAGATTTTATCACCCAGCAGGATGATACCTATGTGGTATATGACAAATTCTTCGACTTATGGTTGAAAAAATACATGAAGTAAGGCCAAAAAGTATCTTAGCATAACTCATTGGAAATCTTGCATTATTCAGAGGGTTGAGACGATGGCTTTGCAAACGTTTGCAAAGCTTTTTCCCCATCTTTTCCATTTTCCCTAATATAGCGTAATGCAAAAGTTCATACATTTGCGGTCGAAAATAACACAAAGAACGAGAACAGTCTTGGTCCAGCATAATGTGCAGGACCTGCTCTAAAAACATAAAACGTAGCATATTTATAACTAACGCAATAATTCTGAAAAGATGAAAAAGTCAACTAAATGCCTATTTGCCCTTTTGTTGATGCTGGGGGGGGCAATGTTGGAGATGAAGGCGGCAGATGTATATCTGCTTACAACCCAAACAATCAACGGTGTCGATGGTAAGTATGAAGTGCCAAGCAACCATCAGTTTGCTCCGAACACTTCTTATGGCGACAATGTGTATTCCCTTAAAATCACTTCCATGCCCGAAACGGGATTCTGGTTCCGTATCGGAGTGTCAGGGTGGAGTAATCAGATGCAGCCTAAAGACAATGGTGATCAGCTTACGATAAACGAGGAAGGAACACAAGATCCCACCTCTTATTCTATAGGAAGCGACTGCTATGGAAGCAGCAATGCCTGGAAAGTAAGCTATACGGCGGACGAATATGAATATCTCACGGTTAATGTAGACATCACGGATGGCTTGACGCGCCGCGTATGGATAGAAGGAAAGAAAACTTCCGCTGGAGGAAGCGGTGAGCCTGGTGTATGGTCTGCAACAGATGTCGAACCGGGTTACTATCTCGTGGGCAATTTCTTCTCGCCATATAATAGAGGTGGAGAATATAATCCGGGAGGCGACGGCGAAACGATAGACTATACAAACCCTGTGTATTTCAAATTCGAAGAGCAAAAAGACAAGAGCTATGCGTTCAGCATCCCGGCATGCCTCACGGCACATGCACAGATTCTTGCTGTTGACGAGTATGACAATAAGATGGTTTACGGACCGGGCGAGGTATTCAACCTGCACGGTGCAAAGAATAATACTAGCGCATTGCCGTCAACAAACGGAGCTGTGGGAACTATTTGTGGAACAACAGCGGCAAAGAAACTTGTCGGTTCTGCGACATTAGCAGAGGATGGCAACTACTGGAATCTCGTGACCCGCAATGACGGAGTGACAGACGACGATGGCATGTATACCTTCAGCTTTACGCTTGACAAAGACGGAAACCCCTCCGACTGGCAGGTGAAGCATGATGCTACGACACGTGTGACTTATCTTATTGGCAACATGGAAGGGGCTACGGCGCAGCCGCTCTTCGATAAGCGTAAAAGTGGTGGAAATGAGGGCGAATTCAGCGACAATATGGAGGCTCCGCTCTATTTTGATGGTAAAAACAGCTATTGGGCAATCGATTATATTGTGAATGACGTATCCACTACAGGGATAAGTGCTCAGGCTAAAACGGCAACGCCAGATATTCATGAAACAGGGAGCGTACACAATAATTCCGGAACTCACGATAAACTCTTCTTCCTCGGCAACGGAGGTGTTGACTACAATTCTACCAGCGAGTATCGTGACAAGGTATGGGCTAACCAGAAACCTTTCACCCTTCATCTGCACGGTATAAAAAGAATACAGTATAATCCTAACAAAGGACACAACGATCTGTCGGTACAAGACGGCAGTTACGGTCTGTCGGGCAGTATACAGGTAATCGGCGGTGACGCTAACAATGCCGACATCCAGATAGAAACCATGTCTATGATAGGCGATGCTGTGGAAGAAACTTATGATGCAGCGACGGGCAAATGGAACTATGCTTCTACCGCAGGAGACATGGAGTATGATGCCAACGAGCGTTGCTTCTCGCTGACAATATCTACAGTAGGCGATAAATACAAAAATTCGCATTTCAGGTTTGTTGCCAACCATGACGCAGACCAGAACTGGGGCGAGACGGACGGCAATATTACAAGCAATACCGGATTTGCAAGACCTACTTATGATGCCGCCGATGATGGCAACCACTCATGTATGGCTGACGATCCGAACGACGTGCAGTTCCATAAAACGGCGAGAGAGGACGAGGAGGGCTTCGAAAGCACAACTCCTAGTCAGAAGGATATCCTCTGGAACCGTCCCGCAGGAATCTGGAGGATAAAGTTTTACCCTGACCTCGACAAGGACGGAAAGGATGTATCCTACTACACCATATCAGGAACAAAAGTCGTCAAGATGCCTTTCACCTATTGCGTAGGAAAATTTATCCGTACGTATAGCAACAGTGTTGCAATGGAACCCGCAAAAGACAATGTGAAGGTGTATGCGGCATATAAGTACGGAAAACCGGGGAATGCAAAAGACCCACAATCACAGGGTACGGTTTATCTTCGTCAACTCAAGTATATTCCGGCAAACATGGGAGTAGTGCTCGTGGGTGAGGTGCCTGCGGACGAGGTGCCTGAGGACGGCTACAAAGACTACGCTAAAGTGGATTTCTATTTGAAAGAGAAAACGGATGATCTTCTTCCTGATAATAATTATGAAGCGTTGTGGACAAAGGCAGACGATTATGTAGCTAAAGGTGATAAGTGGAACAACTATCTCAAGCCGACAGTCATGGCTATCGACAAACTTGGAAATGCTGATACCGATGCTGATGGAAAAATACTCCACCGCTTCTTCGGCCTTGCAAACTTCCGTTCCACAAAATATTACAAGGAGAATCAGACCGGAGACGACTATATCGGTTTCTTCCGCCTTACGCCGAATGGCAGAAGCGATGCCAACAAGGCTTACCTGAGTATTCCGGCAAATAAAACCGTTGATGGCGGAGTAGGAGCAACGTTCGGGTTTATCGATTTTAACGGACAGTTCCTCGGAAATGAGACGGACGACCCAAAGAATCCGTCGCTTGCCAAGATGGCTATTGTCTTCGATGACGAAGATGATGGCGGAAGCACTACTACTGTAACAGAAGTCAAGCCGAATAGTACAGACGACAACGCATCGTTCTATACCCTTCAGGGAGTAAAGGTGTCACGTCCTGTCAAAGGAGTGTATATTCATAATGGAAAGAAATTTATCAAATAAAGAACCAAGGAAATATGAAAAGTTATATTAAACCGGAAGCCAAGGTGTATAAAGTTAGAATCGAGCCTCTTCTTAGTGGAAGCGAAGGTGGACAGATAGAAGCTTCGTTTATCAAAAAATATGACCCTTCTCTCTTTGATGAGGAAAATGATGACGGACAGACTGGTCGCGTCTGCTGTCTTTGGGATGACGAAGACTTTGAAGATTGAATGAAATATTCTGAATAAATGTAGTTTTAGTTGCGTTAAGCAATCCGGTTAGTAGTGAGACAATCTGTAGGAGCTTTAGTGGATATTATCCCTAAAAGCTCTTGCAGATTGTCTCTTTTTCGTTAGAAAAAAGTTTGTAGTACACAGCGGCGCAAATGAGAATCGTAAAACGTTGGCTAGCAAGAAAAACCTTTAGTGAGGGATCAAACTTGGGTTAAAGCAGAAAGTTGTCACCTCCCAATCTCATTATCATTTTATGATAATCACTTTATGATAATCCAAACAAAAGTCGTATCTTTGCATCCGTATTGCGACGTGAGGCCGTACAAGTAATTGTTCTTTGAGACTAATGAACCTCTTATTCCGTGAAGGTTGGTCATGTTGCTGTAAGGATTACACGGACGTTGGTCCACTGGTGGATAGATGGGGTCTAAGTCGGTCGAAGTTATTTGTACAGAACACGGTAAGCCAAAAAGTATCTTAGGATAAATCGTCAACTATCTGAAGACGTGAATTCAACAAGCAAGTGCAGATTTACGCAAGAAGTGATCCAGCCAAAACTGTTAAATGGCCATAAACTTACTTTTGGAAAGCCGCTGATTTTCAATATTACTAACGCGTGCGTAAGTGACTTACGCAGCGGTGCGTTCTTGGAGGAATGGAGATTTCTGCCTAATTTTGCAACCACAAACAAAAAGAAAGTAACTCACATTTAAACAACAGAAAAGATGAAAGAGATGAAGAAGATTGCAGAAGGCAAGAATTTCACTGCCTGTGATTTCGGCAAGTTGAATGATCTGGGAGGGTACGTGCTCCAGTTGGGCGACATCAAGATTCCCGGCAAGGTCTTTGGCGGCCAGGCCGTGGGAGCCACAGGTGGAGATTTCTCTTTCCAGATCTATCAGCCTGGACAAGAGGGAGGCTTCTACCACACCCACAAGAACCACGAGGAGCTCTACTTCGTGCTCAGCGGCAAAGGAGAATACCAGGTTGACGGCGTCAACATCCCCCTCCAGGAGGGAAGCGTCGTGCGTGTAGCTCCTGCCGGCAAGCGCACCATCCACAACAATGGCAGCGAACCGCTGGTTGTGCTCTGCGTGCAGTATCGTGGCGCCACCTTCTCTGCCGAGGACGCCACAGACGGCGTGATCCTGCAGGACCAGGTGGAGTGGTAATCGGATCGTGTCGTCCATACGCTCCACGACACGGATTTTATCCATCAGCCATCCTCTTGACAATAAGAGGATGGCATTTGCGTTATTATCATATATGATCAAAAAACAAGTTACCGACCCCGTCTTTCCGCAGTGTCCCATCCGCAATGTGCTCGCGCGCATCGGCGACCGCTGGTCACTGCTCATCCTGCTTGCGCTGCAAGACAGCCATAGGCAGATGCGATTCAAAGATCTGTGCCAAGCCATCCCTGACGTGTCGCAGAAGATGCTGGCCTCAACCCTCAAGGAGCTGGAGGCTGATGGCTTGGTGAGCCGCACGGCTTACTCAGAGATACCGCCCCGCGTGGAATACGCCCTCACAGAGCGTGGAGAATCCCTCATGCCGCTGCTCAACCAGCTGGTGAACTGGTCGGTGGAAAACATGAGTGGGATCATGACGAGCCGCAAGAGGTATGCGGACAACAACAACGCCAAGTGATTTTCACGGACAAAGGGACGAGAGGATGGCGAACTTGACGCAAACGTGGTTGTTGCATTTTTTGCAACAACCACTAAACATGGTGCTATTGAAGGAAAAACACAGGTGCACCAAGTGGCTTTCTACAACCCTCGACATGATCATCAGCGAACGAAGAGTTGACATTTTCACTCTGGGTAGTCTAAGAAGCCGACGTGCGACTCCGTGAGAAACCACAGGCCGTCGAAGCGCACGAAGCCCAGTATGGCTATCATGTATCGGTCGTCGAACGAGACGACGGTCTTGTAGCCCACGCGATTCTTGCCCACGGCAAAGAATGTGGCGTAGTTTTTCACGCCCTTCACCACGGTCTCTTCCCGCGGCTCAAGAGGCACGATGTGTTTTTTTTGGAAATAGGGAATGGTCATGCGAAAGCGTCGCTCCATGCTCCCCTCGTCGTCGGCACCCGAATAGTTGCTGAAGAGGTAGCTGGTGCGCTTGACCGGCACCAGGTTGTACAGTTCGAGGAAGCCCTTGAAGTGATGGTCGCCCATATCCTTGTTGCAGGGCGAGTTGGGATCATACACCTTGTCACACTCCTCCCGCAACAGTCCGTCGGGAGCATGCTCGGTGAAGAACCCCTGCGCCTCTACCCCCTCCTCGACGGGCACCATGGCCCTGCCGTCCGAGTAGTAACAACTATCTACAGCCTGTCCCCATGAGGCCACAGAGATACACAGCGCGACCAAACCGGCCCATAGTCTTTTCCTTATCATAGCGTCATCACATATAATGTGATACAAAGATAGCCATTAAAAATAAAGTTTCCAAAAGAGCAGGGGGAAAAATATCAATATCCGCACTTTATTGAGCGTCATATCTGAGAAAAAACGAATATTTGACTGAGAGCAGAGTGGTTTCAGCGCAATAAGTCCACTATCTCACGACATATAAAGAATGTGTTGGAGGATGGGGAACAATGGAGTGATAGATTAGAGGTTACTTTTCTCTCCTTATCATCATAAACGAGATAAAAGGAAAGACTATGAATACAAAAAACATTATGCTGGCTATATGGAACCAGTTGACGAGAAAGGGCGCATGGCGAAACATTTTCGTCACGCACAATGCTTTTGGCATATTCGGTCAATATAGCCACTCTCACGAAGAAGTGGTAAGCCTAAGGTGGCATATCCATCAAAAACGCTTGTGAAAAAAATATCACGTTTTCTGAAGAAAGTTGATATAATATCCGACAGGGTGTAGGGACGTTGAAGTGTAAGATTAAGGGATATTGAATAATGACATTTTAATTTTTGTGTTATGATTATTGATGAAAATAAGATTAAGGAATATGTTAATTATCATGATTGGGTATACTGTCCCAATGAGTGGCATGAATTATGGAACACTTCTGCAAGTGTCAGAGGTATTCTTCTTGAAAATATTACTAATGAGGATATAATGAAATGTATATGGCTTTCTGAAAGGATTGAGCAAGAGGCAAAACCTCTTCTTCGTTACGCAGAATTCACATCATATATTTTAGTCTATTACAAAATCACAGACTCGAAAATATGGCATCGTTGGTTCTTGGATAAGGAATATAATTCGCTAAGCGATGGACGTGATATGTTTATGGGCGATATTTTAGATAGTCTTAGGAATTTCACAGATAATGTAGAAGGCAAATGGGGAGATGACATTGAATATATAAGAGATATAAACGATGGAGAGAACACTCAAAAAGGCCTGAACATATTAGTTGCGATTGGTTTCTCTGTTGATATAAACGACAACAAATATAGAAGAACTGAATATGGAAAAGTTTGAAGTGAACATATTGGGTTGTGGGGCTGCCATACCTATTGGCAGACACATGACAACCTCACAAGTTGTCAATGTGCATGATAAGTTGTTTATGGTGGATTGTGGTGAAGGAACACAGACACAGATATGGAAGTCTGGCATAAAATTGACGAATATGGACAATATTTTTATCAGTCATGCTCATGGCGACCACTTCTTTGGTCTTGTGCCTTTGCTTTCTTCACTGAACTTGATGCTGGGTAGGACAAAGGACATCAATGTTTTCGTACCAGAAGATTTGAAAGACATTCTGATGTTAATGTTGAAAGAACTTTGCCACATACCTTTCAATGTAAATATCAACACGTTTATGGGCAATTCTAATCAAAAATTATATGAAGACGAAGATATGGAGATAGAAACTATCCCCTTAAAACACGGCATTCCATGCTGTGGTTTCTTATTTAGGGAAAAGCCAAAGAAACGGGTACTCTTGCCTGAGAAATGCCTGTCATACGACATTCCAAAACGTGATTTCAAGTTGATAAAGAGTGGTAATGACTACATACTGCCTGACGGAACATTGATTTCCAATAAAGAATTGACAGCTCCAAGTGAGTTTGTTCCCCGAAGTTACGCTTATTGCAGTGATACAGCTTATAATCCATCTATGGTGTCTCAATTAAAAGATGTTGATTTGCTTTACCATGAGACTACATTTCTTGCTAATGACGAGAATCGAGCAATAAATGCTTTTCATAGTACAACCCATCAAGCCGCAAACATCGCGAAAAGTGCCAATGCCAGAAAATTGATTATCGGTCATTACTCTATAAGGTACGATGATGAGCAGCAGTTTGAACAAGAGGTGAAATCAATTTTTCCAAATGCTGAGGCTTGTAATGAAGGTATGGTGTTTAGAGTATAAAGAGAAGAATATGAATAACGAAAATAAGCTTTTAGAATATGATGAGGTGTGTCCTTATAGTGAGGGACGTGCTGCAGTTCGAAAGGGTGAGTTTTGGGGATATGTGGATGAGAATGGGAAACTTGTTTCTACAGACTTTACCAGGTCAGGAAAACCAGGGTTTCCATATAATTATGCGGAACCATTTTGTGATGGTTGGGCTAAAGTACATGATAAAGTGGGGCAGGATGACCATTGCTATCTGATTGATAGAAATTGTAACCCTATGATGGTAGATGGTGAATATATATCTTCTGGTGATACAATGAGAAATGGTGTGTCTATCGTAGGATTTGACTGTTTTGAAGACTATAGAGAATGTTTTGTAGATAAAGATCGTCATGTGCTTTCCGACAGATTTGAAGAAATCTCTTACATAGGTAAAAAAGGAATACCATTTTGCAGCGTAATTACCATTTAAGAGGAGGAAAATATGGATAAATATCAAATTATACGTATAATCCATGACTATATGTCTAGCAAGCCAGTATTGAAGGCATGGATCTTTGGGTCTTTTGCTCGTGGTGAAGAAAGGGATCAGAGCGATATAGATATTCTCTTTGTCCCCGATTTTGAACATGGTTCGTTTACTTTGCTTACCCATGGAGGAATGAATGAGGATTTGAAGCAACTGCTAGGTCGCGAAGTTGATTTAGTAGTTGATGGCTCTTTGCGTCCGTATGCTCAGGAGAGTGTGGAACGAGATAAAATCTTGGTATATGAGAGAGCTAGTTAGGGATAAAGGAAGATTGGGAACATTATTGTAGGGAATGATGAACTTGTTCTTCTATTCTGATCTATGCTTCATAGAGCGTCATGTCAGAGAAAAAACGTATATTTGCATTCTAATCCTCCTCCCAATTTTATTATCATTTTATGATAATCACTTTATGATAATCCAAACAAAAGTCGTATCTTTGCAACCGTATTGCGACGTGAGATCGTACAAGTAATTGTTCTTTGAGACTAATGGACCCCTTATTCCGTCATGGTTGGTCATATTGCAGTAATGATTACACGGACGTTGGTCCACCAGTAGATAGATGGGGGCTAAGTCGGTCGAAGTGATTTGTACGGAACTCGGTAAACCCAAAGACCTCCTCTCTCAGCAATGAACGAGGCAAGGCAATCGCAAGAGCGACCGAAGGGCTTGTGGGTAAATGGCAATGGAGAAAGCGAACGCCCCGCTATAATGGTGGGGATAGACTTGGAGAATATATAATAAAGGTATAGATACGGCAATGAAGAATCCTTTTGTCACAAACGGTTACGCCGGTCCGGAATACTTCTGCGACCGTGTGGAAGAAACCCAGCACATCACAGAGATGCTGACCAATGAGAATAATATGGCTCTGATTTCCCCTCGACGTATTGGAAAGACGGAGCTGATTCGCCATTGCTTTGCCCAGCCAGCCATCCAAAAAGATTATTATACTTTTATCATAGACATCTATTCTACCAATTCCGTTAGCGATCTGGTCAATATGTTCGGCAAAACCATCATTGACACACTTCGCCCTAAAGGCAGAAGTGCTTGGGAGAAATTTCTGATGGTCCTCTCTTCCCTACGTTCAGAAATCTCATTCGATATCAACGGAGCTCCGGTTTGGGGGATAGGCATCGGCAACATGGTAAATCCCGAAATTACGCTTGATGAGATATTCGCTTATCTCAACCAAGCCGACAAGCCATGCCTTGTTGCCATCGACGAGTTTCAGCAAATCAACAACTATGCCGACAATCGCATTGAGGCTTTGCTCCGCACCTATATCCAGCGATGCACCAATGCTCACTTCATCTTCTCGGGTTCTCACCGCCATCTGATGGCAGAGATGTTCACATCCCCAGCCCGCCCTTTCTATCAGAGCGTGACACTGATGAACCTGAAGCCACTGGATATAGAGAAATACAAGGAGTTTGCCACAGCCAAGTTTGAGGAGCGCAACAAGCATCTCGACACAGCCATCATCGGAGATCTCTTCGCCCGTTTCGGTGGTGTCACCTCGTACATCCAGCGAGTGATGAACGTCCTCTTCCTCAAGACTCCCGAGCAAGGCACCTGCACGCTGGACATGGTAGATGACGCCATCAACTACAACCTCAATATGGCATCAGACACCTATGAGACCCTTCTGCGCCAGATGCCGGAAAAGCAGCGCAACGTCTTCATCGCCATCTCTGCAGAGGGCGAAGCAAGAAGCGTAAGGAGCGGAGCCTTCGCCAAGAAATATCATCTCCTGTCGCCAAGCTCAGTGAATTCTGCCCTGAAGGGATTGCTGGAGAAAGATTTTATCACCCAGCAGGATGATGCCTACGTGGTATATGACAAATTCTTCGACTTATGGCTGAAAAAATACATGAAGTAAGGTCAAAAAGTATATTTGCATTCTAATTGCGATTGATAAAGAAAGAGCAGACACTTAACAAGACAAAAGGAAAGGAAAAAGCAATAGGCTGGATCGCCCTGGTGATAGAAGAAAGGGACAGCCAGCCAAGGTGAAGTATATACATCAGATTTTATTAATCAACATTTACGCAACCTATGAGTCAAGAGAAAAATCAACTTTGGCCAGAAGATATAGCTTTGTTCGACTCAATGGTGGGACATTAGCAGTCAGACAATGAGCGTGAGTTTTTTGAGAAGCAACGCTATAAAGAAGAATATGTAGTAACTATTTCCAACGACTTGGTTCTTCATGAAGACAACAACGAGGACAAAATATACATCGTAAGATGTTGGTTTTGTGAATATGTCGTAGGTGGGGAAGGATATCTGAAAGGAGAAGAGCATTATATGAATCTTTCAGAGACATTGAATGCTAACTTGAAAAAAATCGGAGTTCTTGATAGGGACATTACCCTTTTCCAATGGTTACGTGAACGTCACTACAAGGGTATTGAGTATGATCATAATTTTGATGATTTGTAACGTATTGGAAATCACGTGTATATATAGCTAGTGGTGGCTTCTCTACTTATCTATACGGAGACCATCCTGATTGGAAACTATAGTTTATCAATGGTGTGAGAGCCAAAGTTGCCAAACTCATAACAGACAAGACGGGAACCCCTCTCCTACCCTTCCTCTATATTACCCCGCCCTTGTCGTGGCGACAAGCGCTTATTTTCACCTCTTTTTATGAAGTCAACTTCGTTGGTCGATGAATCTTATTGTTTTCTTGGTGGTAAACCCCGCCAATCGGCCTTTTAACATACTTTTAGGGAGTTTGTTTTGTCATAACGCTAGATATTATTACATTTGCATTCTAATTCATTAAACAAAGATGGAGAATAAGCCTCTTAATCGGCCCAAAGTGGTTCTTATGGAGAATCTAAAGACTCGTAAATGGCTGGCTGAACGGTTTGGAGTCTCTACTGTGACTGTTAGCCTATGGTGTATTGTCATGCACCAAATAGATCTTTAAACTTTAGCAAAAGCTGAATTGATAAGGTACTAGAATCGAGAGCTTATCACCGAATAGACATGGTATCAACCCAAACACATAAAAGACGTGGAAAGTTACCTTCCATAGAAGTGGTTGACCTATTCTGCGGAATAGGTGGATTAAGCTATGGCATGAAGTCAAAAGGGCTCAAGATTCTTGCTGGCTTTGATTTAGATTGGACTTGTCAATATGCATATGAGACGAATAACGAGGCCATATTTGTTTACAAAGATATAAGAGAAGTTCAGAAAGAGGATATTGCCCCATTGTATTCAAAGAATGCTATTAGCGTTTTAGCTGGCTGTGCTCCCTGTCAACCCTTTTCGTCATATGCATTCAAGAACAAGAACAAAGACGAGAAAAAGTACAACCTTCTTTATGAATTCGGGCGTTTGGTAAAAGAAGTTCATCCAACTATTGTAACAATGGAGAATGTACCTGCAATTGCATCCTTCAAATTACAATCGGTCTTAGGAGATTTTATCCAAACATTAGAAAAGGAATGCTACAAAGTGTTCTTCCAAGTTGTCTATTGTCCTGATTATGGTATACCACAAACACGCAAACGTTTGGTTTTGTTAGCCTCTCGACTTGGAACAATTGATTTGATTCCGCCTACTCACTGCAAAGAGAACTATGTTACTGTCAGAGACACGATTGGGCATCTTCCTCCTTTGAAGGCTGGCGAGTGCTGCCCGACCGATGCTCTTCATAGAGCACGTACTCTTTCGCCACTGAACATGCAAAGAATTATGGCAACACCATATGGTGGGAGTTGGAAAGACTGGCCTGAAGAATTGCAGTTGGACTGCCATAAGAAGGAAGGAGGCAAAAGTTTTGGCAATGTCTATGGTCGTATGGTATGGGAAGCACCTGCTCCTACAATGACAACAGAGTGTACGGGCATTGGAAATGGTCGTTTCGGGCATCCAGAACAAGACAGAGCCATTTCTGCTCGTGAAGCAGCATTGATTCAAACATTTCCAGCTACCTACAAGTTCTTCCCAAACGAACATGAGGTTTCTTTGGCCAAAGCATCACGGTACATAGGAAATGCCGTTCCTCCGAGACTTGGCGAGGTTATTGCTGACAGTATTAAGCAACATATTAGAATCCATAAATAAGATGGACGACAACCGCACATTAAAATGGAGATTTGACGTTAGCACATTCCGGCTAATCGGTCGTGATTTGATAACAGATCGCGTTACTGCTCTATTTGAGTTAGTGAAAAACTGCTACGATGCAAATGCCCAGCATGTAAATGTTATTTTTGAGAATGTTGGCGCAGGAAAAAAAACGTCTGTCATCCGAGTAGAAGACGATGGATATGGTATGTCATTTGAAGACATTAGAGACAAGTGGATGGTTATAGGAACCTCCAGTAAACGTGCTAATCCTTATTCGCCTGAGCCATATTGTAGGAAATGTGTCGGAGAGAAAGGTATTGGACGCTTTGCTGTGGACAAGCTAGGTGACAAAGTTTCCATTATAACCAAGAAGGTTGGAGCAGAAAAGTGGCTTAAGGTTGATATTGACTGGTCGTCATATTACCAAGACTCAGGAGATGGATACGATTTGCGCTTGTTTACCGACATAGAGAATTCATACTCATATTCTGATGCTGGCGATTTGAAGGAATCAGGCACAAAACTTGTAATTTCCTTTACCCGTGAACCTTGGACGAAAAAGGAAATTGAACATCTGACATGCGAAATATCAAAGATCGTTTCGCCATTTGCCAATCTAAGCTATCCGTTTAACGTTCGTGTAATTGCACATGAATTTCAGATAGACAAAGTGTCTGTCAAGACTTTGGATGATTTCAACAATGCAACTTTATCTTTACTCATAAATTATGACGAAACAAAGAAACTTCAACAAAGTATTTATTACGACAAAGAGAAAAAAGACTTTGGATACCACTTCATTCCATTCAAATCGTTTGGTGGAATAAAGTTGCGCATATATTTCTTTGATGATTCAGCCCGTAGAAATTACCGAAAAGCATTTCCCAATGATCCCATAGATGGGTTCAAGGTGTATCGTGATGGCATCATTACTACACCATTTGCAGAAACAAACGAGAACCCTGACCAAAAAAGAGACATCCTTGGTGTTGACAAAAGATTATGGCAGGATATATTCAGTAGGATAAGCAGTCGTGAATTTCTTGGCATAATCGAAATCACCAAGAATGGCAACCCTCATATAATCGATGCCACCAATCGACAAGATTTTGTGGACAATGAAGAGTATCGAGAGATGAAGAAATTCATCATCACCCAACTTAATGCTCTTCAAGATTATAAAGTGGAAATGCGCTCAGCAAAACGCGACAATGCTCAAGAGGGGCTTCAAGCAGCATCGGACGATATCAACTCCTTGGTGGATGCTATAAACAACATGGTGGCTCAGAAGCCCGAATTGAAACCAGACGTAGATCCCTTGATCAAACAAGTCCGCAAAACAGGTCGCAGCGTAAAGACTGCCATCAGCGAGCAGAAAAAAGCCTTGGAAGATTTTACACGTAAGGAAAATATCTATATGAGCATAATGTCCTTACAACAATTTGCCATTAATATCACCCATGCCGTTCGGACAACTCTCAATCAGATCCGCGACCGTGTGGAATTCTTTTATCGATATTATCCAAACCCAAAAGAGGAAGAATGGTTTATACTTTATTCCAAAGAAATGTATGAACGCTTCAAGGTGCTCAATCGGGTAATCAATTATATGCTTAGTTACTCACAATCAAACCTAACTCCAGAGGAGGTGGATTTAAAAACTACATTTGAAGAGATACTAAGCGATTATAACAATGTCTTTTCACGTGAAAATGTCTTGCTACAGACTGACTTCCCTGACAAACTGGTTCTGAATGCGAATCGACAATTCTTTAGGGATATTTTACAAAATCTGATAGACAATTCTGTGAAAGCCATGATGCCCTCTACCCAAAAAATAATCCGATGTTCCTATGAGGTGCGAAACGACATGCTGGAAATACTCGTGTCTGACACTGGTGTAGGAATTCCTCGTGAAGACAGGGAACAAGTATTTGCCTTATATTACACCACAACTGAAAAACAGGGCGGTGCCGGAGTTGGACTATATATTGTCAAGACACGCGTGCAGTCTCTTGGCGGGTCAGTTGCCGTTGTAGACAGCGAATTTGGAGAGATAGGAACAACTATAAAAATAACAATACCCTTTAAAAAATAAACGATTATGGATTTCAAAATAGTTATTATTGACGATAATCTGACAGAGAAAGAGCCCTTTGTTCAGAACATAAGGATGCATTATGAGGACGCAGACTATAATCACGTTTTCCAAAATCCGGATAATGGATTAGAATATGTTTTGGAAAATCTGAATAATAAAATGATAGTATTTATTGATTGGAATTTCAGTGGTCACCATAAAAAAGGAATAGATTTGCTGAAAGAGATCCGCAAAAAGACTTCTCTGCTCTATATTGTAATGATGTCGGCCAATCAGTTACGCACAGACATCCCTCTTGATTCAATCATTGAAATGATGAATGAAGATAACTTCTTCTATTTGGATAGAAGTAATGATAATTTTGATTCAGTCGTCGCTATCATAGACAAAATACGTGCCCAATGGAGTACTAAGTTCGATTGTGTTCTTGAGCAGTGGTTAATCCGCCATCCTGAGGACAATAGTAAGGAAGCTTTTAGCGAAGCGTCTACTGGCAAGACATACACATGGGAAGATATTCTTGTAGAGTTAAGAAGACAAACACCTATTGGAAAGTCGTTTGAGCACAAACTCAATGAGTATTATATCTATCAACTAAACCGTTCGAAAAAGTAAATATGGAAAAATATTGATAGCATATAATAACGATAACGAGACAGAGCTTCACGCTTTCCTTGAATCGTGTGCTGATGAAGCTAAACAATTCTGTGCTGACAATGGCATTGATTACTCTACTGTCTGTCCTCCGGATTTGGATGAGCAAAGCATTGTCGGTACTATGCCTGAGCATCATCTTTGTTTCATAGCCGCTCACGGCGATGCTGATGGGATATATAACGAGAATGACGAAGCCATTGTCTCTACGCATACAACTAACTACAATTTTAAAGGCAAAGGTTTTTATAGCGTAGCCTGTTTATGCGCCCAAAATCTTCACCCTCATCTGAAAGCACGTGGCTTACGATTATTCGTGGGATACAGAGATACTTTTAATGTTCGAGGTGAGCATGAACCCTTTATCAATAGTGCAATGGCAGGTCTAAAGAGTTTTTTGTCTGGAGAGAATACCGATGTTGCGAAAGCAAAGATGCTCACAACATATGATGAGCAAATACTAGCCTTAGACGCTACTGATCCGATGGCAGCTATAGAGTTGGTTCATAATAAAGAGGCGTTGGTTTTCGAAGGAGATAGCAATTTTGTACTTTCCTCCATATAAAAAGTGACGATGTGATTACTATCCCCAAATAAACTTAACCTCGTTTGGCGAAAACGGAACATACCCACCCACTCGAAATAGTAGTATTGACTCTTTGGAAGCGAGTGTTGGCTTGCATATTGCCTCCGACCTTATCGTGGCGACAAGCGCTTATTTTCACCCCTTTTTATGAAGTTAACTTCGTAGGCCGATGAAGTTAACTTCGTAGGCCAATGAAGTTAACTTCGCAGGCCTACGAAGTCAATATACTTTTTCGAGCCATTTTAGTGGGGTCAGCCGAGAGGGTTGGAAGCCTGCTCACGACTGCATTTTGGACATCATTTTCAAGACATCAAACAAACTGCAATCTTTCATTTCCCCGCCTCCATAAATACGGCATAGTCTAAGGCCAAGTATGTCATTCAATGTTGTTTTCAAAAGCATGACAGAGAAGGCCATGATGGTGTGCAACTTGGTGTCACTTTCGACCAATCTTATATTTTTCTTCAAATCTTTGGAGAACACTATCGGATAATGTTCCTTGTCATATTCATAGACACAGCCCAACACGGCTCCTGTTATCTTGCCTTTCTTCTTTGCATAAGGATAGACTTTGAATTTTTCAGAGTTTCCCCTAATAAGATAATAGTCACAGAGAGAGAATTCTTCTATAGAAAGCGGCACAGAATCTTTTTTCTCGGCAAAAGAAGCCTGCTGAAACACTCTAGACGCGCCTCGTACAAGCATCATATCTTCATCGTCTTCAGAAAAATCATTTCCACCAAGCTCATAATCATCCTCTTCCAAGGGGATGTCATTCTTCTTGCGGGTAGAGGTGTTTTCCACATCACCATGACCCTTAAAATAGTATTGCCATGTTCGATCAGCGTCTGGGAGTCCGAAATAGTTGTAAAGCCCCACATTGTCAATTATTATGGTCTTTTCCTTACCTTTCACCATGCGCAATCCACGTCCCACCTGTTGCAGATAGAGTGCCAATGATTTTGTAGGACGAGCCAACTGGATAAAACTCACGTCGGGGCAGTCAAATCCCTCTGTAAAAATCTCCACATTCACCAATACTGTTATAACACCAGCCTTGAATTGCGCTATCATCTGCTGGCGTTCTTCTTTAGGCGTGTCGCAATCGATAGCCACGGCATTAATGCCATGACTACAGTATAATTCTGCTATCTTTGACGCATGCAGCTTATTGATGGCATAGATGATGCCTTTACGTCCATCGGCAAAACGCTTATAGGATTCGTATACCTTTGAACGGATGCGCTGATTGTTGAACGTGTTGTCAAGGTCAGCATTGGAAAAATCACCTGTAGCTGCCACCTCCGAACAGTCAACAAGTCTTTGAATGTTTGAGTTGGGCCTGATGCTGACATAATCAAAGCCAGCCAACAAGTTGTTGCTGATAAACCATGATATCTGCGGAGAGACTATAAGCGTCTGATACATATCCTGAAAGGACTCATTGTTCAATCGCCAAGGTGTGGCTGTCACCCCAAGTTTCTTGGCCTCGGGAAATAGTTCAAATAGTTTTTTATAGGTATCAGCCAACGAATGATGAGCCTCATCTACAATAATATAATCAAACCTCTGCCGAAGCGTATTATAATAATTTTTCTCCGTCAACAAGGACATTATACTTGCTACTTGCACTCGTTTCCACAGACATTGCTCCCTTGTTCCCTGGACAAATCCGTGATCAATGCCAAATCTTGACAACGTAGCAGATATCTGCTCAAGCAATTCCATTCTGTGAACTACCACAAGGATGCGAAGATCTTGATGCATCTCCTTGTAAGCTGCCAGCAAGTCGTTTACCACTGACGTAAACAAGAAAGTCTTGCCTGTGCCTGTTGGCATCTGCAACATTACAGAATCATACCTGTCCCAAGCATCAAATATCTTGTCTTTGGCCTCCACTTGATGCGCTCGCAGATGATCGTTATGCTGTTTCAGCCTACAGTACTCCATATCAGATCAGCGTGACTTCAATGTTGATTCGTAGCATAGCGGAGACAACACGCAACACTTTTGCCTTGTCCTTCGTCATGTTCGGCACCATCACCCAGCGACGCTCGCCTACTTGTACCTGTGCGTTGGCTACTTGCTGTGTAGTAATAAGGTCCTTGCCGCCCCATGATAGATGTTTGCGCATAATGTCATCTACGCCCAGCTTCCAAATCGTCTCAAGATAGGTATCGAGCGCACTTCCGTTGGCAACATATTCTCCATCGGGAAACCTCACCAACAGTTTGTCACTTTTTCGGCCTTTCTTTCCCTTATTAGTGTCAACCTGCGTCTCAAAATCCACACCCACTTCTATCGTCAACCCCAAGTCAAGCTGATCGTTGATTGTGCGCAGTTGCATGTATTTATTGTCAGTATTTGACTGGGCATTAAGATACCATCCATCACACAATGGCTTCATCCATCGTTTGTATTGAGGATATATTTCCTTTGATAACAAGGGAAGATGGCATAATTCCATATTGATGGCAGGAAATTTGTCTGAGCCTATCTTGTTCAGTGTCGCCAGCATAGTGGAAGTTGCATTGTTGTAGCACAGAACCTCTCCATCAGGAAAGGTCACGCGAAGGAGCTTGTTCTTCGCCCTTGAGCGAACTTTTTCGTTTTCCATACCCTTTTTAACTTATTCGTTATACATCTTCATGGTATAATCCAAAGAGATAAGCTCACCAGGCTGCATCTTCGTTCGGTAGATCTGCACCCATTGGTCGCCGATGTTGTGATATTTTCCTAGGCGCAAGCGCAAGCCTGTCGCACCTTTATGGTCCACAAATGCCATGCGCTCTATCTCATAGTAGCCATCTATCATGCCAGCTACCATGGGCAACAGATACTTAACGCCCATAAGATTGATGGTCGGAAGGCGTTCCATTGTGTAAGTTTTGCCTTTGCGTTCATAGAAGTTCTTGAAGTTGTCATCCATTTTACGGACGAGACAGGTGAGCACATTCTTCTCGCTAGATCCAGGCGGTAAGGCACCTACGCCCGTGGCTACTACCTTTGGCAACACCTCAAGCGGATCTCTGCCCAAAGCACAGGATTCAACAAAGAAGTGCTGCCGAAGCTGACTAAGCAGGGCTTCGTTCTCCGCCTGATATTTTTCGTCGTTCTCCAAAGCAAGGGAGTAAACGTTTTGGTCCTGGGCAAAAGGTGTATAAATCTTGCCCAGCGTTTGCTGGAAATGAGTTTTGATGTATTCCGCATCGTCCACCCCCGGCTTCGCTCGCATAGCGTAGAAGTCATAATCCTCTTGCAACCATTGCTGTATCTCACTACGAAAACGACTCCGTATCTTGCGCTTCCATGCAGCCTTTTGACTGGCATTGTTTCGTGCGTAAAGCGAAAGAACATAGAGGAAGTTCACGTCGTAATGAAAAAGCAGCATCGTGTCGCGATCGAAGAGGCGGTTCATAAACTGAACATTCTTGTGCTTGTTTCTCCTTCGGTCGGTCTTCTCTATGCCGTCATCATCATATCTGAATTTCTCGTCGAGTTTGGCCGAGATAAAGAAGTTTGGGATTATCTCATAGCCTTCGGTCTTCTCATCGCGCAGACGCACCTGCGACGACTTCACCGTGTCGTTGAGCCCGTTGAAGATATCAAGGTTCCATTGGATGACATTGCGTGCATAGGTATATTGCTTATACACCGACTCGCGGCCCAGTTCATGTCCCATTTTATAGTATTTGGAATCGCCAATACAATAGGTCTGACGGACTGCTGTATCATTTTGCCGACGCTCGCTCTCAGTCAGGCTAACGGCCGTAAACAAGTGGTCAACTATCTTGCCGTCATCCTGCCGCTTGTCCATGCCATCGGGCAATGGGTTGTCGCCCACAAGTTCGTCAATGATGGCCTCAAAGACGATATAGAAGTTCTTGACCAGCAAATACTCCCGCCGGTCGGTGCTTACAAACACCTGCTTGCTTTGATCGAAGAAGGCATAGCAGAGCTGCCATAACTGTAGAGCTTTGTCTGAAAAGTACTTGTATTTGATTTGGCGCAGACGGGTTTTGCCAAAACCATTCAGATAGGTCTCGAAACGCTTGCCTGTTATGAGCTGGTACTGGCAGTATATCTCCTTGGGAAAGCCATAGGTGTCGCCTATATAGTTGAGGATAGAGAAAAAGATGACAAGCAACTCCTCGTCAAAGTTGATCCGGCGCTTCTTGTTGATGGGATTGAGATAGATGGGCTGCCCCTTCTGTACGATGGCACTGGAGGTAGCGATAGTGCGACTCCAGTTGATTTTGTTCAGTCCGCTATGCTGGTTCTTCACGACAAAGAAGAAGAAACTTTGGTTGTCACGGTTGAACTGCAGGAGTGACAACAAGATGTCGAGATAGGTGTTGCTCAGACGGCGTGAGCCAGCACCCACCTGCGCTATTTGTTGGTGATAGACGATATCGGTATCATTTCGTTTGTCGTTCTTGAACACCACGACTGCCCGATATATCCATACCGCAAACTTATAGATAAAATTGCGCTCCTCGGGTTCCAAAGGGTTCTTCACATCAAGGTTGGCAATGTCTTCCGGGCGATATTTGCCAAACACCCGTTCTTGGCCGCCCACATCTTGCAACAGCACCTTTGGCAGAATGAACACACAGTCGCGAAGCAAGGTGTTGTAGTAGTAGCCTACGTAGTGTATGGACACACGCCCCTCCACATTCTCCAGGGCATCAATGCCTTGGAGAATGTCTTTCACATCGGCGACGCTATACTGGTATTCTTCTATCAGGATACGCATAGTTGATTTGTTCTGATATTATAGGATATTCCACGCCTCTATAACCAACGGCAGAGGTTGAAGCCGAAACCTTTTTTCAAACCGTCTTGTCGTCAGGTTCACCTTGCTCTGAATCGGCCCTGGTTGTTGTCTCGCTTGGCTCTACGCCTAAGTTTTTCAGGAATAGCGCCACGTTTTCCTGCACAACCTTGGTCTCGCCAGCAGCGTCAGCTATATAGAACTTGTCAAACGTGAGTTTGCCTCCCTTGCCATCATCAAAGATAGTGTCGCCAAACTCGTAGTCTTTGAAGACGTCATTCCACAGGTAGAAGACGACCTTGCCCACAAAGGTTTCGGCATTGACGAGGCCTTCGCCGTCAGCCTTACAAAAGAAGTAGCCTAACTTCTTGTCTTCGCTATTGGTAAGCGACCCCACCTTGTCGTTGATTTTCTCAAGGAACGTCCACCAGTCATAGAGTTTGCCATCAACTTTTATCTTCCAGCCCTTTGCGGCGTCGGATATAGGACGATACGTCCAGTCCCACCTGCGCTTGAAGGCAGAGTCTATGGGAAACAGACTTTGGTCCGAGGTGTTCATCGTGGCCCAAATATAAAGGTTGTTGGGCAGCAGAAGAATGTTCCCCTCCAGTACTTCACGGCAAACATCGCGCCCGCCATAAAGTGCATTGATAGCATCAGAATTGGGTAATGACAGTCCTGCAAAAGATTTCGTCAACTGGCGCTTCATATCGGCATCTGCCGTGATAGGATAGTCGGAGAACCCCTGTGCATTGCGGTCAAGCAACTGGAAAAGGTCTCCGAAAATTTGGGCACAGTTGCCACGATTGATTTCCTCTATCACCAAGAATTGCTTGCGAGTTTTCCTCTCCTGACTATCAGCAATCTTCTTCCACGCCTCAATATATGCCTGCAGAAACGCCTGCTGAACAAACTCATAGACTATCTTCGACTCTTTGCGATAAGAGCCATCAATATTCTCCACAGGCACAGCCTTGGTGCCTATCACAGTCATAACCTCCTCCTCTATAGTTGTAGGCTTGTACGCACCCACAAAGGTGGAATAGTCTGTGTCGGGATGAAATGTGGTACGAATAACATCCTCCCCTTCCGTGTCCTGGTTGATTGTGTACGACTTTCCTGTGCCTGGAGCACCGTAGAAGATTTGCTGGAGAGAGGTAGGAGCAGCTTTTTCTAACTTGACCTCCTGAAAAAATGATTTGGAAGAATCTGCCTCAAAGTCATCCAAATCAGAGAATCCAATTAGCCAAAAAGCAGCATATTCGTTGAGCTGATTTTTGTATAGAGAAACCTTGTAGGCTGATTGTGGTAAAAGTAGTGAACGTATAATTTTATAGAAGACTCCCTTGTCATCAAACTTTTTAAAATAAGGTCTTAGTTTATTGGAGCCAATAGACAATTTGAACAATGATTCTGTCTCTAACAAGCCATTTGGTGCTGCAAAGGTGTCCAATTGTGTCAATATAGAATTGACAACATCGATATACTTTTCATTTTTAGCGCCATAATATTGACAAACATAACCCAACATGCTTAGCACGTTGCTTCTCAAAAAGATATGCTTTACCTTTACAGCTTGCACTGAGGTATCTTCTCCGTTTTCTACAGATGTGTAATACTTGGAGAATTCCTTACGCAGAACAGAATCTGCAGCCCCTAAAAACACATGAACAGTTCCGTTGCCCGAACCCAGTTTACGATCAGGCAACAAAATCTCATCTTTTACATCTTCCCAATCCAAGAAGATGTCGCAAACTAACTGGTCGTAACCGACAGTTCGCATTATGTCATTATATTTCTGTTCCATACTGTGTAATATCCATTTGTTTTAACAAAGCCATTAGTACATTTACCACTATACTATTACCCGATTGTTTGTACGTTTCTGTATCAGACACGACAATCTTGAAACTATCATCAAAGCCCATCAATCTAAGGCACTCTCTAGGGGTTAGTTTTCTGAAACGCCCAATTGTAGCATCAATCTCATCGCTACCAACTGGGGTCATGTGTGCCAACTTTTTCTCTGAAACGTCAAGAGCATACTTCTCTGGATTCTTTTTGGAATAATACTCTTCTTCATATTCAGAAACTCTGAACAAAGTCTCATCTGTTTCAGGAGTCGAAGGGTCTGACTTCAGTTTGGGATGAAAAACGAAATCACCATGCCAGTTAAACTGCTGGTTTCTTTTTTGGCAAAGCGCTATATCTCCATTGACTTGGGTATAACTTTTCTGATAATTAATGCTTCTCGTAATAAAATGGGCACCTTTTTGTTTGAGAATATATTTCTTATCAATATTCTGTTCGAGGTAATCGTACAAAGTTGTTGTCAGCTTTATAGGTGCAGGATATTTAAAGTTTGTCTCTTTTCGGAAACCAATACAATATATTCGGTCCCTACTCTGAGGAACACCATAATCTTTTGCATTCAGAACCTGATAGTAGATTTGGTATCCACAATCGTGCTCAAAGGTTTCCTTTATTACTTGCCATGTACGCCCTTTGTCATGACTCAGCATTCCTTTAACATTCTCAAATATAAAGACCTTTGGTTGGCATTCGATGACAAGCCGCGCAAACTCTCTGAAAAGAGTTCCACGCGTATCTTCAAATCCGCCATGCTTTCCTCTAAGAGAGAACGCTTGACATGGCGCTCCACCTACAAGCACATCTACCTTTCCCTTATATGACCGAGCGTCAAAATCATGTACGTCATTATGCCATTGTTCTTCTGAAATACCGCAGTTAGCAAAATACGATTTCTTACAATTTGCATCAATATCTCCTGCAAACTGAATCTTACAATTCAAACCCAACCGATGGAAAGCATGTTCTATAGCTCCTATGCCACTAAAAGATGTAGCCAACCGTACAGTTCTCTCTGGATGAGAGAACTGCAAAAGTCGCCAATCTCTTTCTATATCTAAATTAGCTTTTGTATTTTGTATGTCCGAGTATTTATTCCTCATTTTCTATGCCATATTTTGTAATATCCATCTGCTTTAGTAGGGCTATAAGCACATCTACGACAATGCTATTACCAGCCTCCATGTAAGCAGAGGTATTGCTCACGACAAGTTTGAAATCATCTTTAAATCCCATGAGCCTAAGACATTCTCTCGGTGTGAGTCTTCGCAATCCATCTACGCCCTTTGCCTTATTATAAGTTACATAATTGTCAACTCCTGCTCGGTGCATTTTATGCATTGACTGCAGGAGAGGACGTGCGACATCCAAGTCTGTTTTGATAGGTGTCTTAAAACTCTTTGTCCCGGAACAGAGAACATATCTAGCCACCTTTTCGGACAAATAGTAACGTGTTTCAACTTCCTTTATAGGGAATATAAATTCGTTAAACTCCTCCTTTTTTGCCCCTCTTAAAAGATCTTCTCGACGGTCTCCATTTTGAGTGAGAATTTTCACTCTACTTGCAGTATCGTAATAATCACCACCTGCGTAATCTTCCAAGAAATCATACATTCTATATTTTAATGGAATTGGTGCAGGATACTTAAACTTGGTTATTCTTCTAAATCCGACACAGTATAATCTTTCCCTCGTCTGAGGTATACCATAATCCCTTGCATTTAGAAGTTGATAGTGTACGTCATACCCACAATAATCACGGAACGTATTGTATATTACTTCCCAAGTTCTTCCACCATCATGTTTGAAGAGTCCTTGTACATTCTCAAATATAAAAACTTTTGGCTGACATTCTTTTACCACACGAGCAAACTCACGGAACAATGTTCCGCGAGTATCTTCAAAGCCTCTTTGTTCACCAACTATAGAAAAGGCCTGGCAAGGGGCTCCGCCTACAAATAAATCTACTTTCCTTCGATAAGGCTTAGCATCAAAGTCGCGTATATCATTATGCCATTGTTCTTCCTTTATATCATAATTGGCAAAATATGATTTCTTACAATTCGCATCGACATCACCCGCAAATACTATCTTTGACTTCAATCCCAATCTACGCATGGCATATTCTATCGCACCGATTCCACTAAACGACGTGGCCAAACGAATGGTTCGACAAGGATATGCAAACTTCCTGTCCACCCACGACTTGCCTTTGAGATCGATGTTCTGAGAAGTGTTCTGTATGTCAGCTATATTGGTCATGCAGTTATTGCTTTTTTAATATTCCCTATACCCATTTTTATATTATTGTCACAGAGACGCTTTATCCTCGGAATCCAAGTTCCTCGGCTTTGGCGACAATCTTCAGTGCATATTGCGCCTGCTTTAGAGACTTAAAGGGACGGTTGCGCGAGTGCATCGTGCCAAAATTGAAAGCTGCCTTTCGGTCCAATGGCGTGAGCAAGTCTCTCGTCTTTGCCCAATTGGCCAAGGAGAACCAATAACTCGCCTCTATTGATTCGGCCTCTTGAATTTTGCTTTGCTGAGCCTCGTTGAGATATGAACCATCTTCGTTGGTCTCTGTTTGCATTAGTTCCTGACTAAACTTATCCAAATCACCCAACTTGAGTTTCAAACGGTTCCAACAATCTGGCTTTTTACTCCATTCACCGACATTTGAAAATTGACTTCCTCCATTGGCAGAAGATCCTGTAAGGTGCACCCATACCATGGGTATCAACTCTTCTATACGATCAATGACATCCTGATGCACCCTCTGATTTTCCCATATATAGGTCAAGTCAAGATTCTTGTCTGACAAGAAGGATATAGCAGCCATCAGATAGGTGTTCATGTTGGCCTTATAACCGCCAAGCTTCTTGGATTTGACAATGGAGTCAATAGTATTAAACAAGATACACTTGGCAATGACACGCTTAAAGTAGCTGGCCGTCACCTCGGGCTTGTCACGCTTAACGTCTGAAACGAAAATGGTGTAGTTTTTCTCCGCACCACGACAAACATTATACGGCATCATATTCCACGAAGCCTCATATTTGGCAATGTCGGTCTTTGTTATCTTTTGATTCTTGGGATACTCTCGCTTGAAAGCCTTCTCGTTATAACCGCTAAGCTGAGCCAACTGGTCAAGATACTGACCACGCGTGCGTTCAAAATACCATTTGCATACAGGCTTGGCATTGCCATTAGGCACCCACTCGGAACGGCTATATGTTTCCAAATCCACAAGGTACGGCTCGTTGGCCGAGAAATCAGAATTTTTGATGGCCGTCTGACTGTTGGCAGAAGTAGATATAGCCTTGATAATTTTGTCGCAATTTTCCTTGTCCCGGATAACGCTAATCTTCATCGGCACAAAGACTTTGCCCAACTCCACATCTCTGTCGTTCAACGAAGCTGCAATAGAAGCTGTGGTCTGACCACCATTTACGATTTGCCAATCATACAAACGGGTAATATAAAGAGCACCTTCGTTGTCCTTGACTTCTATCTCGCTAGCTGTCGTGGAAATACCGTTATTATAGGAGAAGAACATGTCAGGCTCCTCGCGCAAGGTCTTGCGAATACCCTTGTTCACCTTGCCTTTGAACTGCAGAAAGGTACGGACATTCTTTTCAAGAAGCACCTGCTGATATTTCTTGTAGATTTTTGCCAAAGTGACGCCTGGGATAATAGCCATATAAGCGTCCACGAAGGGATTCTCCTCGCACATCTTCAGGCACTGGAGTTCCGTGTTGTATTCGGTTGGAAAATCGATCTCTACTTTTTCCTTGCCCGAGCGAATGTTGTGCTGCTGATACACACGCTGCATATCCCACACATTGTACTCTATGATATAATCACCATCATCTGACTCAACAGCCACACCTGCAGCATCAGGGTCGGTCAAACCATTCGTGATCACATAAAGACGCAACTGGTTGATCTTTCCCTTAGTGCTCTGCACAAGTTTTGCAACCTCTGCTATCTCGTCGTTGTTGGCAACATTTACTGATTTCAGAAGCGTGCCGCTCATCGATTCCCGATAGAAAGACATAAGATAGTTAAAGCCTTGGTCTATCTTGCTTTTGTTCACCCTGCCAAGCAGCGTTTCTGCTTTGATCAAATAGAACAAATCCAACGATTCGGCCTCATCATTGTAGTCGTACGCAGTTATACGAGTGCGTGTTTTTTGGAAAACGCACAACTCGGGGACATTGACTTCTCCATTGTCCTCCAAATACTCCAATATAGAACTGGCCAATTCTTGTTCATAATCCGTATTGCCCATTTCCGCTGCCGTCTTGACACTCTCTTGAAATTCAGCGGCAAATTCTCTTATATCCATACTATCTGCTTAATTGGTTAGATTGTTGCAACACTTTGCATCGACTATCCACAAATGCTTGAGTTGCTGCTTTGCTATTGACAAAAACGAGTAGTCATCTGCACTCTCATCTCTATTGTCGAAACTCCCATCCAATGCTTAGAAACACTTCGTTAGGTTCTCTTTCACCTCCATGAGTAACCATTCTCCACCATTTAGAAATGGTGGTATCCGTCTTGTCAAGTAACTCTGCAAGCCACTTGCCTGTCTTGCGCTGCTCCACAAGAACAACCTTGATACGGTTTAAACCTTTATTACTCATACTGTGTGCTATAATCGGCTTTGTTGCCCCCAAAGGTATAAACTTTTTCTGAGACCGACAAACAAGAGTGGAGGAAAGTTGCACCCTAAACGACCAGCATTATATAGCTCGTCAATGAAATGGCGTGACAGAGTTCGTTTTGGAGCAGTTATAAAAGACTTCCAAAGGGGCTTCCCTGACAAGCCCACCCGATATCGAAAACGTTAAACGTTAAAACGTTAAGGGGTGGCAAGGAGCAAGCACACACCCTGCTTATTACATCTTAACGTTTAACGTTTTTGTTTTCGCATTCAGCAAGGGAGAGGGGATATGAGGAAGAAAAGAAGACTGTATTTAGGATATTATTTATATAAACATACAAAAACAATATATTAAGAAACCATGACAAACACACCTTGCTTATTATAAATAATAATATAAACAATATATAAATCTATTATATTACTATATACACTTATATTACACATTACCTATTATAATCTTAGGGCAAGAAACCAGCAATTCTTTCTCAACTCGATTCCGAAGCCCACTTTCGTTAACGTTATAACGTTTAACGTTTTCATGTAAGGACACGAGACCATACAACAAGAACTGTTGGAATCATTGTAAACGCTATTTTATGGCAACGTGGCTTCGTTCTCAAGCCTCAACAAAAACGTCAAAACAGAGAGGTCTAAGCGGAGAGGCGAAAACAAAAACGTTAAACGTTAAGCGTTAAAACGTTAATAGGGCGGGCCCGACAAGCGCACCCACCCTACCACTATATATATAATCCCAATTACTCTTCAAACTCTACCAGCGCCTGGCGGAAAACGGAGCGTACCCGGCCCAGTATCACCAACGAATGCTCCAGTTGCAGACGCAGGGAAGCCTCATCGCTGTAGAAGAACTCGCAACTGGCCGTGACCTCCGTGAGGTTGGTGTCTATGTAGATCTTTGCCAGCCTCACCTCCCGCGTGAGTTTGTTGCAGAGAGTGAGGACCTTGATCTCCTCGCCTTCGCTCATCTCGTAAAACTGCGGCAGCATGACCACGAGGAAGGGATTTTCCTCCTGTTGGGTGGCGAGCACATAGAGGTGCTTCATCTGAAAGCGAAACAACACATCGCCGTCGCTATCCACCCGCGGCTGGTAGCCCATGTCTTCCAGCACGCTGATGACCATTGATCTTTTGTCCATAAGAATGTTCTCCAGTTATGATTCGTTGTCGTCCGTCAGTTCCTCGCAGCCCTCGCTCGTATCATCGCTATCGGCGAACTGCTCCTCGATGGCCTTCACCGCCTTGCTGGCGAAGACCACGCCGGCCTCCAGATGGGCAATCATCCGAGAGATCAAGGCCTCCAGATCCTCGCCGCCGAAGAGCTCGCGCTCGTAGCAGAGCCACATGCTATGGCCCGGGGTGAACGCCTTGACATATTTCAGCGAGGCGTTGATCTTCTCCGAGAGCGCACAATATGTGGCGACATTCTCCTCGTCGTATTCATAGAAGCCTGGAAGCGCAATGGTCAGGAAGTCTTCGTCGTCCTCGTTGCACAGATAGAGAAGCGTCATGCCTTCATACTCAAACTCATAGCCGACGTCGTCGCTCTTCTCCAAGCAGAAACCAAGACGGGCAAAAGCCTCTAAGATTTTTTCTTTCATAATCGTTTACATTGATGGGTTATACGTTGTTGTTATCGAAATCCGATGCTGGCCGGCTGACCGCCCTTGTCCTTGGGCGAAAACTCCCTGTGGACGCGCTGGTATTCGCGCAGGTCGCGACTGCTGACCGAGGGGCTGCGCCCGGAGATGATCTCTTCGAGCTGCTTCTGGGTGATATTCTGCAGCGTATGCTCTCCGCAGCCTATCGCCTCGTTGAACTTCTTGCGCGCTGCCGACTTCACGATATAGTTGATGTCGCTGCAGTTGAAGCCTTGCGTCAGGTGGGCAAGCCGGTCCATGTCTATGTCCACTTCCCTTGGCAACTTGGCCAGTTCCAGGGCAAACAGACTCTTGCGGGCCTCGTGGTCGGGCATGTCCACATAGACCAGTTCGTCGATGCGTCCCGTCCTCAGCACGGCCTTGTCGATGCGCTCGGGATGGTTGGTGGCGGCAAGGACATAGACCCCTTTATCGGAAGCATGATTGAGCATACAGAGAAACTCGTTCACCTCGCTGTCGTAGTGCTGGTTGTATTCGTTTCCTGTGCGACGCGGCACCATGGCGTCAAACTCGTCAAAGAAGAGCAATGCCGGCGCATGTCTCTCCGCATTTTTGAAGACCTCGCCGATCTTCTCCTGCGTGCCGTGCACCATGGTGCTGGCCAAATCGTCCGGGACGACCTTGATAAAGTGGATGCCAACCTCCTCAGCCATTTTCTCGGCAAAGAACGTCTTGCCACATCCCGCAGGCCCATAGAAGAGCATGGAGGGAGGACGGATGCCGTAGGCGTCGGCCAGATCACGATGTTGGAGCACATTGATAAAGCCCTCCTTGACCCGCTGCTTCAGGTCCTCCATGCCGGCAATGTCGCCAAAACCATTGCCATGCTTCTTGACCGTCGGCTGAAGCTTGGGCCTGGGCTTGCTGCTTGACTGATCGCTCGTCTGGTCGCTCGTCGGCTTCCTCTGGGGAACCGCTGACTTTCCGCCACTGATGCGGCGGAGCCATTCCTTTTCGGCTGTTGTTCTATCCATCTTTGCGTCCTCCGTTTTTCGTTTTCGTTGTACGATGTTTATGTCCGTAGTCGTTGCACGACGTTTATATTCGTTTTCGTTGACGATCTTTATATTCGTAGTCGCTGCTCGACGTCTATGTATATAGAGGGCGAAAAGCATGGAGATTCTATCAGCGCAAGTGTGTCCTACCAGTTTTTTATCCTGAAGCTCTGCTGGTTTTGACGCTAAGAAGACAACCTTCCCGATGGTAACTTAAGACCGACTTCGATGATAACTTATGAGTGGCACGGAGGGTAACTAAAGGCTGCAACCTGGTCGATTGTGTCGCTTTGATTTTTGCGCTTCCATTTTTTATTCTTACTTTTGCAGACATCATTCAGGCCCACAGGGTGAACCATCCACAAGAATTTACAAAGGTGGCAACCACTGCAATCACCTGGTGATGAAGAAATGGATGAAGAAAAGAAAGATTTGAAAATGACAAAAGGATCACTTATACTTCTATCGTCAGTCATGATACTCGTGTCAACTCTCACCTGTCGGGCTACTTGTCCCGACTCGATCCGCCAGCAAAAGATGTTGGAGGAGGAGCAGGCCTTCTTGGCCAATATGAAGCCAGGACTGCAGCATATACAGATGATGGCCGTAAGGAAAGCAATGGAAGGCAATGACACCGAACTACAGCAGATAAGGCAGAGCCGAAACCAGCCGCCTACTTTGCCGGAAGGCGTCAAGACTTTCTATCCGAGAGAGAACATCTGTCTCTTCTCTCCCAAGCATAAGACTGACCACAAACGCCCCATCCTGCTCTATCTCCATGGCGGTGGATGGTGCTTTGGCAGCATCAACAGTTGCGCACGGTTCTGTGCCGCTGTAGCCCTGGAGGCCGACTGCCTGGTGGCAGCATTAGACTATCGTCTGGCACCTGCCCACCCCTACCCTGCCGCACTCGAAGATTGTCAAAGGGCAGTACGCTACCTGCAAGAACACGCGGCCGACTGGGGAGGCGACACCACGATGATAGCGGTAGGAGGAGACAGTGCTGGGGGCAACCTGGCATTGGCAACCGCCATGTCAGCGTCGGGCATTCGCAAAGTGATACCGATATATCCCGTGACCAAACTCTTCACCGAGAGGACTCCTTCTTGGGAAAAGTATGCCAAGGGGTATGGCAACGATGCTGAGCTCCTCGAAGCGTTCAACGAAGCCTATGCCAATCGTCAGGAACGCAACCCGCTCGTGTCGGTAGGCCTGTGTGATGACGACGCATTGAAAACGTTGCCGCCTGCGCTATTCATATCGGCAGGCCACGACATTCTCCTGGACCAAACTGCAGAACTTGTCCAGCGCCTCCACAACCTTGGCAGACCCGTCATCTACCGCGTCTATCCCACCGCCACCCATCTATTCATAACAGTCCCAGGACAGCCCACAGCCTTTGAAGAAGCCGTCAAGGTCGTGAGCAGTTTCCTGAACGACCATCATGCGGCCAAGTGACATCCACATGAGATTCATATAGGCATGAGGAGTAATTGGTTTAAAAGAAAGATGGCAAAATGCCAGGCAATATGGAAATATCGCCATTTCACCAAAATTCTACAGGGATGATGTTTTTTTCTGAGATTCTTCATCCATGCCAAAAGTTTTACTTACTTTTGCAAGCCATAGCGGATGATGCCGCTCTATAGACAAAATAAGTTTGTTATCAAAACGAGAAGTATGAAAAAGAATTGGATGATTTGGGGACTCGCCGCCATGGCGCTGATGTCCTCCTGTACAGACCAGAAGACCGCACCAAGCACTGCGGACAACGACACCACCAGCGTGGTCCAAGACACGGCCTCTATCGACAGCATGAGTCTGGCCTCCATCGCCGGTACCTATGAGGGCACTCTCCCCGCCGCCGACTGCCCGGGCATCAAGACCGTGCTCACCATCCATGCCGACAGCACCTACCAGCTGACGCAGGACTACCTGGAGCGCAAGGACGGCCATGACGAGGCCAGCGGCGTGCTGCGCGTGCTCGACGGCAAGGTACTGGTGCTCGAACGCCCGTCGAGTGGCGAGCAGACCTACTACAAGGTGAAGGACGACCAGCACGTCGTCATGACCGACTCGCTGGGCAACGAGCCCGAGGGCGAGACGGCCAAACTGTATGTGCTCACCAAGACGAAGTAGGACGCTGAGGCGTCTTTCTTCACGCCACGCAACGACCTGACGACTTTATCTTTTGGGGGCTGTGTCAAACCATTGGTTTTGGCACAGCCCCCAAAGCATATACCGACAAGGCAAACGCCCCGCACGCCCCACCTATTCCCCCTCGGGCAAGGCTGGGACAATGCGACGGACGTGGCCTTCCCTGCGAGAGAGAATCAGGGGCACGCGCTCCACCACCACGACCGAGGTGTCGAGACCGAGCGCCTTGGGCTCGTCGATGCTGATCTTGCCTATGAGCGCATAGAGACTCATCAAGAGGTTGTGGCGACGGTCGAACGAGTCTTCGGGATAATAGACGCGATGGATGATGATGAAGCGGAAGTCGCCCGCCACACCATAGCGCCGCAAGGAGGGGTAGCAGCTGGTCAGATCCACCCTGCCCTCTGCCACCAAGTCCTCGACGACCTGGCGCAGATAGAGACTCACACGAGGCTCTATGCGGAAACCGATACGCATCGTCACGCTATAGAGCGTGTCCTCCACCAGCGTGCTGCAACTATACTCCAGCGTATCGGGCGCATCCACATACTCCAGGTTGATGAGCCAATAGTGGTCGGCACGCTTCGGCTGCTTGTTGATGATGGAATAGATCAGTTTGTCGTCCACGGTACTCTCCTTTCCCGTATGATTGACATAGACCAGGTTGGAGGCATACTTGGGTATGCGATCGTCGGCCTTGATATCGGAGATGATCTGATAGTAGTCACTCAGCGGCTTGCTGGAGATATGCTGACGGCGAATACGTTTGGCACGCACCCACACCAGCATCATGCAGAAAAGAACGCCCGCGATGAGCAACGTACACCATCCTCCGGCAAGAAACTTGGAGAGGTTGGCGGCCAGGAAGATGCCCTCTATGACACAGTAGCTGCCGACAAAGACCATGCAGAGGATGCGCGACACGCCCCTTTGGCGCAGGTAGAAGCCCAGGAGCAAGGTGGTCATCAGCATCGTGATGGTGATGGCAAGTCCGTAGGCGGCCTCCATGTGGGAGGAGTCGCGAAAGAGGAGGAGGATCAGCACCACACCGATATACATGGCCATATTGACCGCAGGGATAAACAGCTGGCCCTTGACATGAGTGGGATGCTTGATGCGCATCCGAGGCCAGAAGTCGAGGTTCATCGCCTCGCTCAAGATGGAGAACGTGCCACTGATGAGGGCCTGGCTTGCCACGATGGCTGCCCCTGTAGCCATCACGATGGAGAAGATCAGCAAGCCTTGAGGCATGATGGCATAGAACGGATTGACCGAAGCCGCCACGTCGGCATGGCAGAGGATCCACGCTCCCTGCCCGAGATAGTTGAGGATGAGCATCGTCTTGACAAAGGCCCAGCTCACAGTGATGTTTCGCCTGCCACAATGTCCCAAGTCGGAATAGAGTGCCTCCGCACCCGTAGTACAGAGAAACACCGCGCCCAAGACGAGAAACCACTCGGGCGACGTCGCCAGCAGCCGCAGGGCATAATAGGGATTGAGCGCCCGGATCACCTGCGGACAGGAGACGAGGCTGATCGTGCCGACCGCACCCAGCAGGAGAAACCACAGCAGCATGAAGCCACCAAACGACTTGCCGATGCTCTCCGTGCCGAAGCGCTGCACGAAGAAGACGACGGTGATGATGGCCAGGGTGATGGGGAGGACGGGCAGATGTGGACTGACGCTCTCCAAACCCTCGATGGCCGTGGTCACGGTGATGGCAGGCGTGATGATGCCGTCGGCCAGCAAGGTACCTGCTCCCATAAGGGCCAGCAGATAGATCCACTTTCTCTTGTGGCGACGCAGCAGGGCGTAGAGCGCCAGGATGCCTCCCTCGCCATGGTTGTCCGCCCGCAGGGCCACGAGGACATACTTGACGGTAGTCTGCAGGGTAAGCGTCCAGATGATGCAAGACAGCGCACCCAAGATCATTGGTTCGTCCACCCTTTGGCCTACATGGAGGATGGCCTTCATCACATAGAGAGGCGACGTGCCAATGTCGCCAAAGACAATGCCCAGCGTGACGAGCATTCCAATCCACCCCATACGGTTGCAGCGCTTCTCGGCAGTGCTTCCATTTCTCAAGTTACTCATACCATGAATACAATCAATTCGTTATACCTATTTGGAAAGAAGCCGCAAAGTTATGGCTTAAACCACAGAGCCGAGAATAATTTAACATCACTTAGCGAGTTTAACGGTCGTTACACAAGCGCCACCCTCACCACTCCTCCACAAAGAAAATCGGCCATTGGAAACGACTTCTCCCGTTTCCAATGGCCGACCTGCCACTACCGCTATCCTGCGTCAATACACCTTCACCTCGTCCGTGAAGACCCACTCGCCAGGATTGTCCTCCTTGGCGGAGATACGGACGAAACGCGCCTTCTGCTTCTTGCCCTGATACGTCACCGTACGCGTACCGACCACATTGAGTCGCTCGCGGGTGTACGCCTGGTCATAGACAGGCACGAAATGGTCGCCGTCGCTGGAGATACTGATCGTGACGCGGCTGGGATAGAACACCCATGCGCCGTCGCTCTGCATGAAGTCGAGGCTGACAGTACTAAACCGCTTCTCCTCGCCCAGGTCGATGGTGATGTCGAAGGGAGCCACCGTCGTGTCGCGACGCTGCATGAATCCCTGCCAACGGCCGTCGCCATAGGACCATCCGCCACACATCCCGTCGGTCAGCGTGCCGTCGCCCTGTCCCACATACGACTGCGAGTAGGGCTGGTGATAAGTCACTCCTGCCCCAACTGCCAGATGGCGCACGGGCTTCTGCTTCTCCTTGCGGTCTCCCCTCTCCTTTCTGAGGTCGAAGGCATTGACATGCTGCGCGGCCAGCCACGGATATTGCGCCACGACGGCAGCACTCAGTTCCTTATAGGAGCGGCTACGTCCGCTCCATCCCACCTCGGCAATGGCCAGTTCGCGGGGATAGAGCATATACTCCGCATAGTCCTCCGTCTTGATATACTCCGTCCAGAGATTGCCCTGCACACCCAGCACACGACCCGTGAAGCCATCGCCACTATAGGGCGCGGGGTCAAAGTTCCAAAGATTGCGCAGCGGCTGATAACTTCCTCCAGCAAAGGGCTCTGTGGGCGGAGCGTCCTGATAGCGGTCCAGATAGTAGTCGCCCGGCGATAGGATCACATTGTGCCCCCTGCGCATGGCCCGCTGAGCCGCCTTGATGTCGCGCCATACCATCACGTTGACGTTCTCGCCGAGCGAAGGCGCGTGGGCAGCCAGACTGTCGTCGAGCACCTCGTCCCATCCGATGGCCTCCCTACCCTCCAGCCGGAGATAGGCGGCGATGCGCTGGATGAGATACCCCTGCAGGTCCGCCGTACTACGGAGTCCCAGCAGCCGAGCCTTGCGCTGGCAGTTGGGGCACGATCCCCAGCTACCCTTGCCTGCCTCGTCGCCACCGATATGGATCCACTTCGACGGAAACACCTCCATCACCTCGTCGAGAATGTTGTGGAGCACGGCGTAGGTCGTCTCGCTCGACGGACAGACGTCGCCCTGCGCCTCCTGGTTGCCCTCGCACTTCAGTTGGGGACAAGCCGCGGTCAACTCCTCGCTATGTCCCGGCATCTCGATCTCGGGCACGACCGTGATGCCCTTCTTGGCAGCATAGGCCACCAGTTCGCGCATCTCGTCCTTCGTATAGTAGCCTCCATAGGCCCCGGGATCGCCCTCCCTCATATAGCGGCGGTCGTTGTCGATCCACCATTTCGTCCAGTCGCTCTCCGTGCGCCATGCCGCCTTCTTCGTCAGTTCGGGATAGCGGTCTATCTGCATGCGCCATCCTCCCGCGTCGGTGAGGTGGAGGTGGAGGCGATTGACCTTGTAATGGGCGAGGACATCCACCTGCTTCTTCAGAAAACTCAGCGGGAAGAAATGGCGGGAGATGTCGATCATGCAGCCGCGCCACTCATAGCTCGGCCAGTCCTCGATATCACAGACGGGCAGCAGGTCTCCCTTGCGGAGCTGGCTGATGGTCTGTGTGGCATAGAAGAGGCCCGTGGAGTCGGCATAGGCCACCCGCATCGTGTCGGGCGTGATATGGAGTCGGTAGTACTCCTTGCCATGGCCCGCCCCAGGAGTCTCCTCCATCAGGATGACACCCTTTTGCGGATTGAAAGTGCCCTTGCCAAAGACGGCCTGCTTCGGCTGCGGCAACAGTTGCTGTGCGCCGACGGGAGTGACGGCAGCAGAGAGCGATACGGCGGTCAGTGCCGCCAGGATAGTATTTCTTTTCATAACCTTAGCAATGGTCAAGTGATGGTAAAGAAGTATTGCACGCGTCAGTCGATGAAGCGGCGGGTGATTTTTTCATAGGCATCGATGCGGCGGTCGCGCAGGAAGGGCCACCAGCGGCGCACATTCTCGCTATGCCCAAGATCGATGTCGAACAGGCGCAAAGCCTCCTCGCTGTCCGACCCCTGCCAGAGGAGTTCGCCCTGAGGCCCAGCCACAAAACTGGACCCCCAAAACTGGATGCCACCCGAGCAGGCCTGTCCCTCCGTCTTGCCTACGGGCGAAGGCTCGAAGCCCACCCTGTTGACAGCGACGACAGGAAGTCCGTTAGCCACAGCATGGCCGCGCATCACGGTGGTCCACGCCGTGCGCTGGCGCTGCTGCTCCTCCTCGACGTCAGAGGGTTCATAGCCGATGGCCGTCGGATAGATCAGAATCTCTGCCCCCTGCAAGGCCATCAGGCGCGCTGCCTCCGGATACCACTGGTCCCAGCAGACCAACACGCCCAAGCGGCCCACACTCGTGTCGATGGGGCGGAAACCGAGGTCGCCAGGAGTAAAGTAAAACTTCTCATAGTAGGCTGGATCGTCGGGGATGTGCATCTTGCGATACTTGCCCGCGATCGTTCCGTCGCGCTCTATCACCACAGCCGTGTTGTGATAGAGACCTGCTGAGCGGCGCTCAAAGAGCGACGTGACGATGACGACGCCCAGACGTTTCGCCAGTTCACCATAAAACTGGGTCGATGGACCGGGGATCGGCTCCGCCAAGTCGAAGTTGGCTACGTCCTCCGTCTGGCAGAAGTAGAGCGAGTTGTGCAACTCCTGCAGTACGACGAGCTGTGCCCCCTCTTGGGCCAGTTGCTCCACGGAGGCAGCCAGACGGCGCATGTTGTCCGCCACGTCGGCGGTATTGTGTTGTTGTACGATTCCTATTTTCATTGTGAGTCTTGTGATATGTTCTACGATATGAGGGCCGACGGTGCTTTTCCTCCGCCCCAGTCCCTTCGGTTTATTCGCCTCCTTGGCCCACGCCTACGGGGATCTGCATGGTCAGGCAGTGGAGCGATCCGTGCTGCTGGATGACGGCCCGCGCGTCCACTCCCACCACCTCATGGTCGGGGAAGGCCTCGCCGACCACCTGCAGCGCCTCGGCGTCGTGGTGTGGCTGGTCGTAGGTAGGCACGATGACGGCCCCGTTGACGATCAGGAAATTGGCATAAGTGGCTGGCAAGCGATTTCCCTCCTCGTCGAGGATGGCATCGGGCATCGGCAAGCGCAGCAGTCGGTAGGCCACTTCGGCCTCGCGATTGATGGCCTGCAGGTCGGCCTCCATGGCCTTCAGGTCGGCATACTGCGGATCGGCCTCATCGTCGCAGCCCACATAGAGCAGCGTATGGCCCGGCGCACAACGCACCAGGGTGTCGATATGGCCGTCGGTATCGTCGCCCTCCAAGGATCCATGACCGATCCAATAGACCCGATCCACGCCGAAAGCCTGTCGAAGCCGTTCGTCCAGGTCGCCCTGCGTGAGGGGCTGGTTGCGATGAGGGGCCAACAGACAGACCGAGGTCGTGAAGAGATGGCCCTCGCCATCAGCCTCAACCGATCCTCCCTCCAGCACGAAGTCGTCCCAATGGTCCATCGGACAGCGGAAGACTCCCTTTTCCTGGAGCACGCGCCCCAGCTGATTGTCCTGGTCGCTGGCAAACTTCTCGCCCCAGCCATTGAAGCGGAAGTCCATCATCCGCAGCCGTCCCCTGCCATCGGAGAGCGTCAGCGGCATCGTGTCGCGCGCCCATGTGTCGTTGTATTCGGCCTCTATCCAGCGTATCGCCTCCAGCGCACGATCGCTCAACCTACCTGCCAACCACGCTCGTGCCGCCGCCGTATCGCGCGCCACGAGCCACACGGCCTCATACCGGGCAATGGCCTCAATAAGCTCGACATAGGTCTGGCGTATCTCGTCGAGGATATAGGCCCAGTCGGTCTGCTCGTCGGGCCACACCAGCACGACGGCCTCCTGCTCTGCCCACTCGGGCAGCAACTGGAAAGCCACATCGGGAGTCTTCTCTCTTATCATGATCTGCTTGTTCCTTATTTCCATTGGTGATTGTGTAGGTGCAAATTTAGCAAAAAAAGCCGACACGGCCAAAGAAAAGGAGGGTTCACGCTGCAAATGCGCAGCTTTTTGCCCCGATGCCCATCCGCAAACCACGGTAAATGGAGAAAAGCCACGGGGGAAGTATGATTTTTTTGCCGTCTGATGATGGGTATCTCAGAAATTTTGTGTAAGTTTGTGGCCGAAATATTTACTCATCTTAAACAACCGATTTATGATCAATCGCTTATTGAAATTTCTGGATGCGTCGCCCGTCAATTTCCTCGCCGCGCGCAACATAGCCTGTGAACTCGAGCAGAACGGCTACCGCCGCCTTGACCCTCAGCAGCCCCTCGGCGAACTGAAGGCTGGCGACAAGGTCTATGTGACGAAGAACGACTCTTCGGTCTATGCCTTCCGCCTGGGTCGCAAACCGCTGGCCGAGACGGGATTCCACATGATTTGCGCCCATAGCGACTCCCCCACGTTCCGCGTGAAGCCCCATGCCGAGATGACGGGTGAGGGCGGACTGGTGCGCCTGAACACCGAGGTCTATGGTGGCCCGATCCTCTCCACGTGGTTCGACCGTCCGCTGACGCTCGCTGGCCGCGTCATCGTGCGTGGCAAGGATGCCATGTCGCCCGAGACAATGCTGATGCACGTCCGTCGTCCGCTGCTCCAGATCAGCAACCTCGCCATTCACTTCAACCGCCAGGTCAACGACGGCGTGAAACTGAGCAAGCAGAAGGATATGCTTCCCCTCCTGGGATTGATCAACGACGAACTGGAGCAGGGCAACCTGCTGATGAACGTCATTGTCGAGGAACTCAGCAAGCAGCGCCCCGTCAGCCACGAGGACATCCTCGACTTCGACCTCTACCTGGCCGACACGCAGCCCGCCTGCACCTTCGGCGTCCACGACGAGTTTATCTCCTCGGGCCGCCTCGACGACCTGTCGATGTGCTTTGCCGGACTCGAGGCTCTGATTGCAGCTCCCGAGAGCGACACCACCCAGGTGCTCGCCATCTTCGACAACGAGGAGACGGGATCGCAGACCAAGCAGGGTGCTGGCAGCCCCTTCCTGGCTTCGATGCTGATGCGTATTGCCCGTCAGCAGAGTGGCACGGAGGAAGCCTACTGGCAGGCGGTGGAGCGCGCCTTCATGATCTCCGCCGACAATGCCCACGCCTTCCATCCCAACTACGCCGAGAAGTACGACCCGACCAACCACCCCATGCTCGGTGGAGGTCCCGCCATCAAGTTCAACGCCTCCCAGAAGTATGCTAGCGACGCCGTCTCTGCTGCCATCTTCGCCGAGATCTGCCGCAAGGCGGGTGTGCCCTGCCAGCGCTTCGTCAACCATAGCGATGTGGCGGGCGGTAGCACCCTGGGCAACATTCTGGCCTCCACAGTCCCCCTGCGTGGTGTCGATATGGGCAATGCCATCCTCGGCATGCACAGTTGCCGCGAGACAGGCAGCGTAGCCGACCATGAGTACTGCGTCCGCGCCTTCACGGAGTTCTACTCCCTGTAGCCTCCTGCTGCCCTCAGCACCCGCCCCGTCGGACGGCTGAGGGTCCAGATAAAAAACGATCGGCCATTGGAAATCATTTCTCATTTCCAATGGCCGATGATTATTTCAAGGGCAATATCCCAAAATCATTCTGACATCATCCCGAAGACTTCCCGAAAGCATCCCGAAGGCCACATCCAGCCTACGCTTCCTTCCAGTCGTCAATCGTTCCCGTCCGCGACGAGAAACTGACGCCCACGCGATGGACGGGACGGGAGTCGGCCTCATAGGGGCGCGCATACCCCTTCTCCTCTATTTGGCACAAGGCGTCGTCCGCCGTGCCGTCGAGCTTAAACTCAAAGATATACACCCCCTTGGGCGTCTCGACGATGCAGTCGGCCCGCCCCTCGCTCTGCTGCTTCTCCGTAAGCACGAGGTAGGTGCTGAGGATGCGGAAGATAAGGTAGAAAGTATAGTGGAAATAGCGTTCCTTCTCCGTCTCCATGTCCTTCCGACGCATCGAGTAAGGGATGCTGGCGAAGAAGGCCGTCAGGCTCTTGCGCCATGTGTCGAGGTCATCGCGCAGGAGAGCACGCGTCAGTTGTATCGCCAAGGTGTTCGCCGACTCCTTCGTACCGAGATAGTTGGAGGCAATCAGCGTGAGGAATCCCTTTTTCACCTCATTGTTGGGCAGATCGAGCAGGTAGGAGTTGGAGAAGCGGTCGTAGTCCTTGATGGTCAGATAACCGCTCTGATAGATCATTGGCAACGGGCGCTCCACGTCCGCCCTGTAGTCGATAAAGTCCGACGTGTCGTAATACTTCCCCGTCAGTTCGTTGAGGTTCTCGTCCGTATGGCTGAGCAGGCGGACCAGGTAACTGGGCGTACCCGTGCGAAACCAATAATCCTGGATATCCCTAACGCTAAGCGCATTGAGCAGGCTAAAGGGATTGAAGATATCCGTCTTCCGCTTACTGAAATGATAACCGTCATAATGCCGCTTCAGCAACTGGCGCACCTCCGCGGGGCTCACCCCCATCTCGTCCGCCATAGCATCCATCTCGTCATGAAACGTCCCCTCCAGTTCCGCCTCCGTGATACCGCAGACCGCCTCATAGGCCGCACTCATACTGATATCCTCCGGCTGATTGAAACCGCTGAACACACTCACCTGCGAAAACTTCGTCACGCCCGTGAGCAGCACGAAGCGCAAGTCTTGGTCAGCAGCCTTGAAGGCAGAGTAGAAACCCTTGAGCGTCTCGCGGTTGATGTCTTCTACCAGCACCTCCCTGCCATTGCCTACTACTTCCGTCCTTCCCGAGTCGAGCACATCGAGCAGCGGCTTGTCATACTCATCAATAAGCACCACACACTGCTTGCCCGTCACCCTGTGCACATGGGCGAGCAGATCGACAAAGCGCTTGCCATCGTCGAAGTTGGGATTTCCCTCGTAGCCATACTGCTTCTCCCATTCCTCTATGATACCCCGAATCAGTTTGGGTAGCGTGTCCCCACCCTTCGTATAGTTCGTACTATTGAAGTCGATATGGAATACAGGATATTGTTCCCACTCCTGCTCCAAGTCCTCGATGGCCAGACCACGAAACAACTCCCGTTCCCCACCGAAATAATACTTCAGCGTAGAGACGAGCAAGCTCTTGCCAAACCGACGAGGACGGCTCAGAAAGTAAATCTTACCCTCCGTCACCATCTTGTGCAGCAAGGCCGTCTTGTCCACATAGACAAAACCGCCGTCAACAATACTCTTAAAATCCTGTATGCCGATGGGATACTTCATACGCAAACCCTTTTAGTTTGCAAAGATAGTGCAAATCGAAGACAATACAAAAAGAATGTGATTCTTTTTTATTGTTGAGACGCAGCCTATCTTATCCAAAGATAGTGCAAATCGAAGACAATACAAAAAGAATGTGATTCTTTTTTATTGCCCCAAAACCTTGCAAATCCGGATAAAAACTAATAACTTTGCACCGTGTAAATACTAATAACACTGCACCGGGTATTTACTAATAACCCCGCACTAGGTATTTACTAATAGACACCCATCATGTACATACTAATGGGCAGATTAAAGTTGAAAGAATGGCAAGTATTCAAGAAAAGTTAGCAGATTCACTGAGCGTACTCAAGAAATATCAGGACGAGAACAACAGTGACATCATTCAGGGCATGAAGACCTTGGGCGAGACACATACAAAGCGTCTTATAGATAATGGTTACTTAGAACAAGTAATCAAAGGATGGTATATGCCTACCATGCCAGGGATGGAAGGAGACACAACCGTGTGGTATGCTTCCTATTGGAAATTCATAGTAGCATATTCCAACAACCGTTTCGGAGACAACTGGTGTCTTACTCCAGAAGAATCACTTGATTTCTATGCCGGAGAGACAGTAGCCCCTACTCAATTGATAATCCGTTCATCAAAGGCAAGCAACAATATTGTAAGTTTGAAGCATGGTGACTCGATGCTGGACATCACAGCAACAATGCCAGCACATATTGTAGTTGAGCAAAGATATGGATTAAGGCTCTACCCTTTGGCAGAAGCTTTGGTTTTCTGTACACCAACATATTTCAGCAGAAACTCAGTCAATGCCCGGACCTGTTTGTCTCTGGTTGGCGGAGCTGATGAAATCCTCAAAGTGGTGGCCGACGAAGGAAACTCTTCCAGAGCCTCAAGACTTGTTGGTGCTTTCAGAAACATCGGGCGAACTGACGTTGCAGAAACTATTCTACAATTCATGACGAGACTTGGCCACGAGTTACGCCCAGAGGATCCATTTGAAGACACGACGCCCAGCCTATCAGGAACAAGTAGGAACACTTCACCCCATGCCATCAGGATCAGGCTGATGTGGCAGAAGATGAGAAAGCAAATACTCGACCTTCCACTCATTGCCCCCACACAAAGCCAAACCACAGAGGCAATACTAAGCAACATGGATGACAACTATATACGCGACAGTTACCATTCGTTATCCATTGAAGGCTATCGGGTTACAGAAGGACTTATCGAACGCGTTCGCTCTGGCGAGTGGAATCCGGAAGACGACAAGATTGATGCAGATCGCAAGAACGCTTTAGCAGCACGAGGCTATTACCAGGCATTCCAACAGGTCAAAGAGAGTGTCAAGGCAATCCTTCAAGGAGCCAATGCCGGCAATATCGTCAGCAGAGACTTTGACAAATGGCACTTTGAAATGTTCCAGCCTTGCATTACTGCCGGCATTATCAAACCCTCAGACCTTGTAGGCTATCGATCCCATCAAGTGTATATTCGAGGTTCCAAGCACACGCCTCTTCCACCAGAAGCCCTCAGAGACGCCATGTCTGCGCTCGCCGAACTCATGGAGTCAGAGGAAGACGCGATCGTCAGAGCCGTATTAGGCCATTTTTTCTTCGTGTATATCCATCCTTACATAGACGGAAACGGTCGCACAGCCAGATTTATCATGAACGCGATGCTCGTCACAAGTGGTCACCCGTGGAGGATTATCACAGTTGAAGAAAGACAGTCATACATGGCAGCACTTGAAAAAGCAAGCATTCATGGCGATATCACCGACTTTGCACAAATCATCTGCTCATAGCAAACGCTATCATTCCAGCCGCCAGATTTTGGTGTCAGACCGTATTTTGCCACCAAAGATTTTGGTATTAGGCAGTATTTGGACGAAATAAATTTTGGTATCAGGGATTTTGCATGTGACTCAGATAGGTTTCAACTCGATTATGTGTTACTATCGAGGCGACATTTTCATACTACACTCTCCGCAAATTGAAAATCTTGGGAATTTTGAATTGAAAATCTTGGGAATTTTGTAACTTTGCAGAAGCAAAACGTAAATAGGCATTTTATGTATTTTCCGAGTGTGTCCACAGTTTAAGAATTCCAATGGTTTTTATTCTGTTTAAATTCCACCCAATAGCAGGTTTTTGTCAACCAACACCCACAGCCCACTAAAAGGGCAAAGTCCCTCTCGGCACTCCATAATCCGCACAACTCTCCATTCCCTCAATCTCTTTCCACGCCTCATGCAAATAAACATTCACATCCTCAGGCAGTTTTCCTTCTTTCGCCAACTTCTCAAACTCCTCTGTCAAGTCTCTTATGGCATACTCCGGACTATACATATCATCAAAATACTCCCAGTGCCTATCCATCACAAAGTGTCTGCACATGGATTTCGTCAGTTGCAGGAACATCAATGCTGCCGTCTGGTATTCTCCAACGGCAAGCAACGTCTCAATATTCTTGTTCTCTTCCAACATCAGCTGCCAGATGCTATAACAATCCCAATCCACATTTCTTCTGTTGAAGATACGCTGTTCATAGTCCTTGTTCAGTGGTATCAGTGACTTGGCCTCTTTCTCTACCTCCAGCATCTGTCGCTCTTTCTCCCGTCGTCTCCGTTCAGCTTCTCTTGCAGCGCGTTCTTCTTCGTCATTCATCTCTCGCTCGATCTTCAATGGCTCTCCCGCGAATTTCTTGCTTGGTGCCAACATCTGTATATTGTTCTGCACTCGTTTGAAGCCATCAAACCGTGACAGATGCGTAAAGATATATGTGAAGACCTCTTCTCGCTTCTCTTCGTTGTTCCATGCTGCCACACTATCTACCAATGCAGCAAAGCTCGCATAGACCAGTTTGCCGATCCGCTGCCTATACGCCTCCAGATACTCCTCAATATCCTCCCGCTTGATCAGCAACCACAGATGTTCGCACAGCCCCATCGCTATGGCATACGCAGCGTCAGGCCTTCCTTTCGCCAACACAGCCGGTATCGACTTCTTCTCCCAACGCTCCAGCAGCCGCAGCATATACAAGAAATCCTCCTTGTTCTCAGGCCGAAACTCCACCTCCTGCTTGAAGTACCCGGCGTACGTCTCCTCCAAATCCACCGTCAACCCCTTCGGGATATAATCGATCTTCGGACGCGCCATGCAGCTTCTACGTCTGCGCACCTCGGCAGCTTCATCCAGTCTTTTCTGATGGGCAATACGTTCTTCTTTGTCTCTACGAACCTCCTCCAGCTCTTCTTGAAACTCTGCCGTCTGCATGGTCTCCGCACATAGCAGCTTGTCTATCTGCTTTGACAGGAATCTGCTCCATGCCTGATAATTGCTTTCATCCACGCAATCAGGGCAGGGAATACCACTCATGCTCCATGTATTTTCTGACAGGTAGAAAATTATGCTATATCTTTTCTTTTTGCTCATATTCTAAATACTTCTCCACCAAACAGTCGTACCCAAACACAAACGTGTCTCTCTTTGCATCCCCATACAGAAAATCCTCGAAACTGGTAAATGAAGACTGAAACATCTGCCCATACAGCATATCGTAAAAAATAAAAAAAATAGAGTTCCCCACCGCAGTATCGCTCTGCGCTAATGCCGCCACTCGGATGGGGATAAAAGTTTATTTACTATTACTTATTCTGAAAGAATAATCATGACTTATTCTATAATAGTCAAAGCCAAACTGTTCTATTTGTGGACAACTTATCTGTGCTCCATTTTCGCCAGCCTCCTCCGCTTCCATCAGGCGATTTCTGTTGAAAGCATTAACAGCATTGTCCTCTGTTCGTTTTATGAGGTATGACATTAAACATACCTTTCTTTTCTTGTTGTTTATATACGACGATATTGATGGCACCTCAGTTAAGGTTTCCAAGCTCTGATAGAGTTGAAGCTCAACCTTTTGATATTTTCCTTTTGGAAAAACAACAGTTCTTGTTCCATCTTTTTGGGTCTTTTCAATAGGACGAGATAGATTTTCTATTCCGCCTATAGAGCTTGTCACCTCGCACAATAGAATAATATTATAAGTGTCAGTATCTGTCAAGATAAAGTCACGCCTGCGCTTACCATCAGAGATTTTGGTACCTGTATATCTGCCAATATATGTATCATAATTGACTACACTCAAGTTAAATGGATTCCCACAAAAAGACGCGTAACCCTCTTTGTAACCAACAACAAATTGTGTATTGTCCTCTGTAAGGTCAAATTCGCTCAAATTTGTTGTGTTTTCATCACATATACATCTTCTTCCTACGCCATAAAACGCAGGAAGGTCATTTTCCAAGAGACTCTTCATTTTGCAACTGCTTTAATTCTTGGTATTTATCATATATGTTATTGATATCCTCTGAGAGTCTATCCGTGTTGACGTAGTGAATGTTTTTAACTTTCAAGTCAGCTACTCCTCCCGACAGAATCTGGTATACCGAAAGGTCATCATAGCCTACATGTGCACCGTCAATATCCGTCTTGCAGTCGTGAGCCTTCATCAACAGATTCAGAGAATTAATTATATATGGACTATGTGTAGCAAGTACCAATCCTATTTCACGGCTGTCGACCTTTGAATAAAACACCAATCGTATTATTTCGTTCAACATCTGAATCTGAGATGTTGGGTCAAGACTCAATTCCGGTTCCTCTATATGTATGTGTACATATTTTGGCATATCTGTAAGTTCCATTTCTGGGCGATACTGAGTGGTAAGGTTCTTTTCAAACAACAAGTCAATGATACTACGTTTTTGAGCCAACTTAAAGTCAAAAGCCTGGGCATAATAGTTCATCATGACTATTAAAGGCGCAGTTGTCTGTATACCTGAAGACGCATGGCGAAGTTCAAACGAAGAGTAATTGCTACCCTTAGGCTTAAGTATAAACTTCTTTTGGTTGTTGCCTCCGCGTTCAACATTCATATCCAAACCGATATAGTTAAGATCAAAATGCTTTATTGCGTCAGTTGCATTGTCAAATTCGGTAAATGTTTCATTAAAGAAGAATCCCAAATAAGCGTTTTTAGCCAATGTGCCTTGACTTGATAGTGGAGCAATTGCACTTCTTGATTCTGCTACCCACACCTCTTTGAAGAAGCATAAGTCCTCGTTGGGTATTATAGCATTGTAAGACAGCTTGCCACCAGAATAACTTACAGAATACGAATTCCCGTTTATAGTAACAACATAATGAATGTATGTATCTGCAGTAACCAGTACACTCATATTATCACGCAGCAAATCCCTGAATCTAAAGTTTATAACATTCTCTTCTATATGCGAGTTATGGAAATAAGCTCTGATAGAAAGGCGTTTGAATATGTAGCGCATTAATACAAGAGCCTTCATAAGTGTACTCTTGCCACTTGCTGAATTTCCGACAAACACCGTTAGCGGTTTTATATCGATAACGCCAGTATCTTCAAGAGGCCCTAAGTTCTTTATATGTATTGTTTCGCGAATCATAACCTTAATTATTTAGCAGATAAACTTTAAAATACAAAGATAAACTTATTTCTTGAACTATGCAAGAATGCAACCTCAAAAAAGCTGTGATGATAGTAATAATATGGAGAAATAGAGTAAGCCGGTCCAATCCTTCAGGTTGTCCATAATGTCGGCCTTGCCACGCCCACACTTGTTGTGGGTGTTGACGAGGAAGACGGGGATTCCTGTTGCCACCGAGCGATACTGAATCAGGTAATGTCCCACCGTCTTGTGCTTCTCGCTGTTGATAATCGGGAACGGACTCCCGTCACCGGCCAGCAACATGCTGGAGAAGACCCTTTTCTTTTGCAGCTCATACAAGGGCTCTATCATTCCACAGGCTGCCTGGTGCCAGTCATCCATCGTGGCCGCAGCCATCGGGAAGCCATCCTGCGCCATCTTCTTTATCTGACGGTTGAACGGCTGATGGAAATCGTACTTCGCATTTTCCATCTTGGCAACACTTATTCTTTAAACTGTTTGTTAAAAATTTTACGCATGCGATTTACGGATTCACAATTCCCCACACCTCTTAATAGAGAATTCTTCCTTATCAATTGCCTGTACTCACTATCTGTTAAAAGCCTATAGATATTCTCGGCCATATTGTCAATAGAAGAGACAACGCCATCTTTTCCGTTCTCAAGAAATTCGTTAGCAGTAAGAAAATCGGCAGAAACAATAGGAGTATCAAGTACCCGTGCCTCGGTAAATATCATAGGGCAAGCCTCTGAATATGATGTTGAGACTAACAAATCAGCCTTTGCAATATATGGATATGGATTTCTCCTGCTGCCAATCCATTCTACATAACCGTTTGTTTCATACTTGTCTATGTTTTTTTGGATCTTGAGGATTATATTCTCATCGCTTGCGGGTCCTATTATCCACCATTTAAATACTAGTCCCCTATCAATCAATTGCTTAGCAAGCATCGGTATTATCTCGAATCTTTTCACTGGAACCAATCTACCAACTGATACTATGGTCAAGCAATTATTGCATTTTTCAACAATACTCTTTTTGGCAAGATTGCGAATACGATCTTCGTCAACGATATTATGGATAGCTAATATTTTCTCTTTTAGGTCTGGATACATCACTTGCATCCCATTCGCTATAGTCTCTGCCACACATACTATTTTATTATACTTCTCTAAACACTTCTCGGCTGCTTCGGATTTTGGATAATGTGTAATATCATGATGAATCCATGCCACTTTATTAGGATGGTGGAGGTATTGGCAAAACGATGTGGCAGGACCTTCACTGAAAGCGACGACACAATCTGCCTGTGAAATCATTTTTTGATAATGCCTCGCTATCTTTCTTTCCAGCTTCTTGTCTATTTTTGCTAAGATACGAACTAATGCAACAAAAAACTTTTTCCATCCAGATGATAATGTATAATCACTATAATAGTAATCACACAACCGCCAAGGTAAGATTGTTTTTTCTTTGAAACTATTGGATGCGTTTCCCATTGACGACAACTGAAGAACTTGTATATCATAATCAGTTTTAATGGCGTTATACAAACTTGAAAGTGATGAAACAAATCCTCCAGTAAAATTATCCCGCACCACAAAAACTATCGACTTCATACGCATAATGATTATTTTTAAGCACGAACATTCGAGTTTTTTGCCAACAAAAACAAATATAAAACGAATGCATAAAAAGTAAAATAGCCCAGCCCAAATGGCTCTAACGTAGTTATAGAGACTAAAAGAAAAACCGTACCTGCTATCACTTTATATTTCGCATACGAACTCTTGTTTACAATTTTACATGGCAACAACAAATAAAATAGAAATAAAACAAATCCAATCACACCAAAACAACAAAGAAAAGACAGATAATCATTATGAAAACCCTGGAGATGACTATACCCCAGCATCATACCACCAAATGATCCAAAACCAAACAAAAGTGTAAGAATGTTTCCATCAGTTATAAATGCATCATATTTCGCCTTCCAAATATCCAAACGTCCGGATCCTGAACTTTCATCATTTTGGACACGAGTCAAAAATAAATCAAAAAACTCATTTGTGTATAGATACACGCAGAAAGCAATTATTGCGGAAACAATAATTAATTTTACCCATAGTTTTGTATCTGTCACCAAAAAGAGAAGTAAAAAGACAACGGCAATACATAACACTGCGCCACGAGAACCAGTCATGAGAATAGTTGGAAGAGCAAGTGTTATCGCTAAAATACTAATTAGTTTAACTGGTAAAGATAACACCTGCTCATCAAATAGTTTAAATAATGCTACAATAGCCCCCATTTCAACTTGTACTCCCATATAGTTGGGGTCAACCCATGCAATTCGCTCACTATCGATATCATAGCTCACGCTATTTAGCAAAATTTGCTCTCGTGCGGACAACGATAATATAGAAATGCCTATTGTCATAAAGATAAAAGAGCATTCTATTATATTTAATGCTTCTTTGTCGCCATCGCTTATTAGAGAAAGAAACAGAATAGTGATCAACAAAGTATGAGATAATTGATCGACCCCAAACTTTGTGCAAACATTTACAACCGTAACATATATCAGAAAAATCCACATGTATTTTTTTTCATATAGTCGAACGGGACTACTCTTACCCATGTTCAATAGCACAGCTAGTAAAACTATCACCGTATACAAAGAAGTTGTATACGGCATGTATGTGTAAGCATATCCGTTGCTCGAAACTCCCCAAAAACAGATTAAGGCAGCTGGTATCAGTGCATTCCTTTCTCTTAGTCCTGGCAGGATTAATGCTACTAAAAAAGCGATTCTTAATGGAGTAGCAGGAGGAGCATCAGTATTATTCCATACAAGTAGTATCAAGAATAACACCAAGTAATATATCAGTATTTTTTTTGACATTTGTCTATATTTGATACCTAGTTATTATATAATTTTTTTTCATGCTCAACTATTTGAGCTTCTGTAAATTTCATTTTTATAACTTTTGCAGGAACGCCACCTATGACGCTATAACGCGGGCAACTCTTCGTAACTACCGATCCAGCAGCAACAACTGAACCACGCCCAATTGTCACTCCTTTCAAAATAGTCACATTTGCCCCACACCATACATCTTCCTCTATTACTACATCTTGGTCATTTTCTGGTATTTTTTCGTTATCTTTAATTTGGTCAATAAATTTTCCAACTATATAGTGATGATCTCCAGTTATGATAGTTAAATTTGGACCAGATATAAAATGTGATTTAATAACAAGTTTTGCTCGCGTAGTATATATGGTGCTATTGGGACCTATATATATAGGATCTTTCATGATAACATTTTTAACACCTCTTATTACATACGGATAAGATACTCCTCCACCTATTCCCAGCAAATTGGAAATTTTCCTCGATTTGTACCTATAAAACAACTCACTCACATGTTCCATTAAGGAGCCTAAAACACGAAATATACAATTCATATTTATCGTTTTATAATTTTATTAACTTTTGCACACAATAGCTTTCTCTGATTTTTTGATAACATAAACCGATAAGAAATTACTGTACACACAAAAACGCAAACAAATCCAACGATTATAAACCTTAAAAGACTTGACGCGGTATAACACTGTATCAAAAGAGGTAAAGGTAATGATAAAACAACCAAACCTAGGCATGGAAGTAATACCTCCTTTAAATAACTCATATAACTAAATTCAAACTGCTTATGAAGAAGGAACATACTAATTGGTTGATTGACAAAAGATATAATAGCACTAACAATAAATACAATCGTTGGAGATGCACCTATTTTAAGTGCTACCCATGAGACAGGAAGGATTGTAAGAACGATAGCACTTCTAACTATTTGATACGTTTTGAGTCTTCCTACAGCTTGGATAACTTGTGACAAAGGTGTATTTAGGCTATTTATCAACATATCCACCAATACCAATTTAGTAAATACAGAAGTAAATTCAGGCACATTCCCATCTAGCCAAACAAACAGAATGTAGTCTAGCTCCAAAAAGAGCGGCAAGGACAAAAAAAACAACAATGCAAACGAAATTTTTGACATGCTATACATTAACAAACAAGTTCTTTGAGTATCACCTTGCGCATAAGACTCTACGACTTGAGGACGAAAGGCCATAACAACATTGACAGAAAACCCTTGAATGGCATTCATAATCTGCGACGCTACACCTCTTGCCGCATTTACAATCGGGCCAAAAAATCCATTCAACAAAACATTCAGTCCTTGCCCCTTCATTGTAAAGGCGAACATGTCTAAGAAATTCCAAATCGAAAAACTAAACATTGATCGCAATAATGGCTTACCACTCTTAAGATCTATCTTTAAGTCCGTAAAATGCTTGCGTACATACACAAAGTAACATAAAAAGTCTATTAAGGCAATAGAAGCAACTAAAGTACCATAGAAGATGAGATGATCAAAACGTACAAATGGAATTGCAATAACAATTACTAACCTTAGAAAAACGTCTATCAAACCCACTAAAGCATAAAAATCCATGCGCTCATACGCCATAATGGCAGCACTGTAAGGAATTTGAATTATCAATACGAACAAAGAAAATACAGAAAACTGGAAAACGCAATTTGTAGCAAATACACGATGCTCAGGAACAATCATAACATTATTTACATACCATAAGCCAAACGTCTCTAGTAGCAAAACTGTAAGAATTGCAATTAATAATTGTATTGTCAAAGCTGCATTATATACCGCTTTTTGAGAATGAGCCTTTCCTTTTCCTTTCTCGTAATTATAAAACCGTTGCACACCTGTGTTCATGCTTGTGTTTAGAAAGGCAAACATAGACACAAAGCCTGCTACTACATTATAAATACCATAATCAACAACACCCAAATTGTTGAGAACAGCACGCGTGATATATAAGTTAATCAGAAGAACTAATAACATCCTTACATATAAGTATGCTGTATTTTTTGCTATCCTCTTGTTTCTAGTCAAAGCATCTGTCATTACTTATCTATTTTGTTAGTGCTCAATTTAGGGCATAGCCCGTTGTGTAGGCACTTTGGTAAGCACCTACAAATTGAAGTGTGAAAATAAACTAGACTCTAATCCATTCCATATTTCCAGCTCGAAAAAGGCAGCTTTCATTTTTCTCACTTATCAAATTTGTTGCGACCTTTGCTACTTTTTCAAACGATCTACTTCATCTTCATCTCTCAAATTCAAATTTTTGTAAACCCTCTTTCGTATAAAACTTGTCTGTTTACGAAATGATGCAGAAAAAATCAATATAAAAACGGACAAATAAACGATTATGGCGATAGGATGTTGGTATTTATCATGAAGCCATCGGATTTGGTCTATCAAAAAAAGGAGTAGCAAGCAGACAAAAGTAGCGATCAATGTACGATAAGTATTATTTTCTAACACAAGGATGTCTAACTTGGAGTCGTTAACGGAGGCTTCCAAGAAATGATTGTACTTCGCATATACAACAATGCGCATTTTCATGTATATTGGAGCAATTATAGTAGAACCTATTCGACTCAATACCATACCAGATAAGTAACATACAAATAACTTATATAGCAGATTGTCTGGAGCTATTTTAAAGGTCATTATTTGTTCCACGCACATATTAAAGATAATACCGGGAAATAAATAATTGAACAACTGATATGTCGACAACCTGTCCGCCAACTTTGAAAAAGTTTCTGCCATAATTACAAAGGTTTAGCTGAAGAATAATCATCTCTTTGACTAGTGTTTTGACTGTGCCACAACGATCTTCGTTCCTTATGCGTAGAATAGACATCCCCTACTTTTTTCAAAGCATTGATGGTACACTGATTAGCATACTTCTTTATTTTTTCGGTAGATATATAAGATGTTTTTGGCTTAAGATGCGATATAATAGCATTGTCAATATTGTGCTTACTGCCATGATGTGGCACTTTCAACCAATCAATATCAGCAATTATGTTGTGTTTGTCAGTATCCACAATACGATGAAGGGCTTCTTTTCCTGCATCACCTGTAAACAAATATTTTTGATTATTAGGCTGAAACAAGAAAACGATGCTGCTTTGGTTTACTTTTGACTTGTCGTCATAAGCATCTTCCAGAGCCTTACTGTAAAAGTCTTCTTCTTTTTGACTACTATAGTCTAAATCCTCATAAACGTCTTCATCTTCTTGTTCTTCCTTAAAATCCAAATCGACCCTAAATTCAGGGATCAGCGATTCATAATACCCAAGGTCTGGCCCCAGTACCGTTATATTAAGATCATCATAAGCATCACCTGTAAAAACCTCTCGTCTAAATATTTGGGAATCATCCAATAATTCAAGAAGATTTGAACCGTCACTAAAAGCATAAGCCGCATTCAATCGGTCTCTAAGAGATTCGGTTTTTCTGATGTACTTGACATCATCCACATCGACATGCTCATAAGGATCATGTACCCAAACTTCCCTTATCGAAAAGCCATCATTTGTATCCTTGTGCTTGTTCACCAAATATTGCATACCACCATAATGGTCAGTATCGCAATGAGTTATAACAACAAGGTCTATATACTTTTGGTTATAATACTTCTTTATGTGATTGTAGATGGTTTCACCATCGCCTTCATTTCCAGCATCTACTAAAACAACATACTCCCTTTCAGAAACACAATCGGTGTCAACGTAGGCATGGATAAGAAATGCATCTGCTGCTTTCACATCGAGCATGTCAATTTCATACTTTGAAATATTATTCATCTTATAACTTTAGTTTGCTTTCAAATTGTTTACATCTTATTCGGGTAATCATGCGCATCACCACCTCTAATACCAAGCAATATTTCAGATCTTGTTTGCTAACAACAAGGCATAAAGTTTCGATAAACGGAGATCGTATCACTTTTTGCTTATTCAAAAAGGTTACGCAAGGAACAATCCGTACCGCATTACTCATCACCCATGAAGCACTGCAAGGCGGACATGATTCTGAGTTCTTTGGCAGAGGGAGCCTTGACACCTTTCATCGCACAATCTAAGAAGAATGGGAGGCTCGGTGCAAGGGACTCGCGGAGTTCCGTAGGCATGAGCATGTGCCATTCGTTCTTTTCATCGTCGCAATAGGTGACGACGAGAAGGTATTTTTGGAGGATGCAAGGGGTCTTGCGCTGCTTGCGAACCACATAGGTATCATCGCCTCCTCGTACAAACTCGGTTAGAACTTACGCCACACCATCTTGTTGACGATGCCCACATAGCTTTGCACGATCTTTACCACCTTGGTGCTGACATTCTCGTCCACATAATCGGGAACGGGGATACCATGCTGACCGTCACGGCAGAGCTCGACGGCGGTGTCAACGGCTTGCAGCAAGGACTTCTCGTCGATACCAGCAATGATGAAGTCACCCTTGTCGATAGCTTCGGGACGCTCGGTAGAGGTGCGGATGCAAATGGCGGGGAAGGGATGGCCTACTGAGGTGAAGAAACTGCTCTCTTCAGGAAGTGTACCAGAATCAGATACCACCGCAAAAGCATTCATCTGGAGACAGTTGTAGTCGTGGAAGCCGAGGGGCTCGTGCTGGATGACACGCGGGTCGAGTTGGAAGCCTGAGGCGGCAAGACGATTGCGGGAACGGGGATGGCAACTGTAGAGGATGGGCATATCGTACTTCTCCGCCATCTTGTTGATAGCAGTGAAGAGGGAGAGGAAGTTTTTCTCCGTGTCGATATTTTCCTCACGGTGGGCGGACAGGAGAATGTACTTACCTTTTTCCAGGCCAAGGCGTTGGTGAACGTCGCTGGCCTCGATATCGGCGAGGTTGTTGTGGAGAACTTCCGCCATGGGGGATCCTGTGACATAGGTGCGCTCCTTGGGCAGACCGCAGTCGGCGAGGTATCTTCTTGCGTGCTCAGAATAGGCCATATTCACGTCGGAGATGATATCGACGATACGGCGGTTGGTCTCCTCGGGCAGGCACTCGTCCTTGCAACGGTTGCCGGCCTCCATGTGAAAAATGGGGATATGGAGTCGCTTGGCTCCGATAACGCTGAGGCAGCTGTTGGTATCGCCAAGGACCAGTACGCCGTCGGGCTTGGTCTGGGCGAAGAGCTTGTAGGAGCAGTTGATGATGTTGCCGCAGGTAGCGCCAAGGTCGTCACCGACGGCATCCATATAGACCTCGGGCTCTGCGAGCTTCAAGTCCTTGAAGAAGATACCGTTGAGGTTGTAATCGTAGTTCTGGCCCGTGTGGGCGAGAATCACGTCGAAGTACTGGCGGCACTTGTTGATGACGGCGGCGAGACGGATGATCTCGGGGCGCGTGCCGACAACGATAATGAGCTTTAATTTGCCGTTGTCTTTAAACTTAATATCTGAATAATCGAATTTTGGTTGCTTTTCCATAAATGTTTTTGTTAGTACGAACACGAATAATACGAATAACACGAAAGCTTAAGCATATTCGTTATATACGTACTCTTCGGGGGTGTTTTTATACGAGAATTATTTTACTTTTCGCTCGAATTCCAAACCGTCCGCGTTTCCGAAGTTTAAAAGGAGTCCAAGTTTATACCCTGTAGCTTTTAGATAATTGAAGACTTGACTTCTGTGTGTATCATCTAAATGTGCCACAGCTTTTAACTCAACTATAATATTGCCGTAACATACGAAGTCGGCTCGGTATGTTTGCTTCAATACGACTCCATTGTAGGAGATGCTTAACTCTTTCTCTCTTTCATACGGAATATTGCGTTTAGCTAACTCTAACTCAAGAGCTTCTTGATATACCGCTTCAAGAAAGCCAGGACCAAGCGTGTTGTAAACGTGCATGGCAGCGCCTGTTATATTGTAGCTTTCTTGCTTGTGATAAATCATATTCGTTCGATTTGAGCAATTCGTGTTCCGAATAACCTTTATATGTGTTCGTTATTTTTCGACTTTGTCAAAGTAGGTGTCGGGCCTGTTCGGATCGAATATCTCGTTGCAGTACATGACGGTGACGAGGTCTTCGGTGTCGGAGAGGTTGATGATGTTGTGGGTGTAACCGGGGAGCATGATGACACTTTGGATTTTGTCACCACTCACCTCGTAGTTGAGGACTTCGTCAGAGCCCTCCTTGCGGAGCTGGATGAGGCCGTGGCCCGAAACGACGACGAACTGTTCCCACTTGGTGTGGTGCCAATGCTCACCCTTGGTGATACCGGGCTTGGAGATGTTGATGCTCACCTGTCCGCAGTTGAGGGTGTGGACGAGTTCGGTGAACGAACCACGCTGGTCAACATTCATTTTCAAATCGAAGATAGCTTTTTCTTTGGGCAAGTAGCTCAAGAAGGTGCTATAGAGACGCTTGGCAAAGGAGTCGGCAGGGATCTCGGGAATCATCAAGGTCTTGGGCATATCGGCAAACTGATGGAGCAGGGCCACGATTTCGCCGAGGGTCGCCTTGTGGGTGACGGGGCAATAGCAGTAGCGGCCAACCTTTTCGAACACAGATTTCACAGATTGAACAGATTTTTCTTTATCCGTGTTATCTGGGGTATCCGTGTTCGTTCCATTCATGGGGATGACTTCCAGGCCGTCAAACTCGCAATGGTGCTCCTCGCCCTTCAAGGCGTGGATCATCTCCTCGACAAGGTCGTCGATGTAAAGAAGTTCAAGTTCTACACTTGGGTCGTTGACCGTGATGGGGAGGTCGTTGGCGATGTTGTTGCAGAAGGTGGCTACTGCACTATTGTAGTTAGGACGACACCATTTGCCGTAGAGGTTGGGGAAGCGATAGACCAGGACTTTGGATCCCGTCTCCTTACCATACTCCAAGAACAGATCCTCGCCAGCCTTCTTGCTGCGACCATACTCGCTGTTGCCGAAACGGCCTGTCAAGGACGCTTGTTGGGAGCTGGAAAGCATCACAGGGCAAGTGTTCTTATGAGCCTTCAGTGTGTCAAGCAAAGTGGAGGCGAAGCCGAAGTTACCCTTCATGAACTCGTCATTGTCCTTGGGGCGGTTTACGCCAGCGAGATTGAACACGAAGTCGCACTCCTTGCACCATGTGTCAAGTTGCTCGGGGGTGGAATCGAGGTCGTATTCGAAGACTTCCTCGATCGTCAAGTCGCCGTAGCAACGGGCCTTGCCGTCTTTGATGTTATTGAGTTGGGCGCAAAGGTTCTTGCCAACGAAGCCCTTGGCACCAGTTACTAAAATTCTCATACTATTATATTTGAACACGAATTAGACTATAACACGAAATTCTAACACAGATTACACAGAAACTACAGATGATATTTGAACACGAATTACTCTAATAACACGAATATTATCTGTTTAATCTGTTCTATCTGTGTTCGTACTATTATTCGTTTAATTCGTGTGATTCGTGTTCGTACTTAATACTACTTATTTATTCGTGTTCGTTTACTGCACGAAGTTGCCCTCGCCTTTCAATTCTTTCTGAATATACTCCAAGGAGGCGATCTTGGCCTTGGTCTCCTCAAGGTTCAGGCGGTAGGTGTTGTCGGAGTTGAATTCTTCGATCTCGGAACGCTTGGTGTCGCCCTCCTTGAAGAACTTGTCATAGTTCAGACCGCGGTTGTCAGCGGGTACACGGTAGAAGTTGCCCATGTCCTCGGCCTTGGCGCACTCCTCCTTGGTGAGCAATGTCTCGTACATTTTCTCTCCGTGGCGGATGCCGATGACTTTGATTTTCTCCTTCTTGCCTCCGAAGAGCTCGCAAACGGCCTCGGCCTGGGTCTGGATCGTGCAGGCGGGGGCTTTCTGTACGAGGATATCGCCGTTGTGTCCGTGCTCGAAAGCGAAGAGAACAAGGTCGACGGCCTCCTCCAGCGACATGATGAAACGGGTCATCTTGGGTTCGGTCAGCGTGATGGGGTTGCCATTGCGAATCTGGTCTATCCACAGGGGAATGACAGAACCACGGGAACACATCACGTTGCCATAGCGAGTGCAGCAGATCTTGGTTTTGCCAGAGTAACGACTCTTGGCGACGGCGATCTTCTCCTCCACGGCCTTGGTGATACCCATGGCGTTGATGGGATAGGCGGCCTTATCAGTGGAGAGACAGATAACGGCACCTACGCCAGCCTCGATGGCGGCAGTCAGGACATTGTCCGTGCCGATGACATTGGTCTTGACGGCCTCCATCGGGAAGAACTCACAGCTCGGGACCTGCTTCAATGCTGCGGCATGGAAAATGTAATCCACGCCAGGCATGGCGTTGCGGCACGACTGCAAGTTGCGTACATCGCCGATAAAAAACTTGATCTTGTTTGCCACGTCAGGGTATTTCACCTGGTATTCGTGGCGCATATCGTCCTGCTTCTTCTCATCGCGAGAGAAGATGCGGATTTCTCCGATATCTGTACGGAGAAAGCGGTTCAACACTGCATTACCGAAGGAACCTGTTCCACCGGTAATCATTAGAGTTTTTCCTGCAAAAATGCTCATAATATTCTTTGTTTATTTTTCTGTGTTATAATACTTTGCATACCACTCTGCAAAGCGTCTCAATCCTTTCCTCAGACTTGTATTCGGTTTGAAGCCAAAGGTATATCACCAATACAGCATCCCCGCTATTTTTCAAGCAGTTACGCATATATGTTTTTAAAAAAAGAATTACTATCGTTTTTAGGGCAAAGGGGAACCTAAGCGCACCCCATCACCTCACTTGTTTTCTCAACATAGAAACATGGAAGCATAGCCCGATAGTCCTTATCCCCATCTTTCATGCGGGTAAGGATATCCTCTATGCACCTACCAATATTCAAATTGTTCATCTTGTAGCTTTCATATAGAGAATACATGAAGGCTAGATTTTCGGCGGGCAAGCCGCCAGCATTTGTCACATTAATCGGACGTTAATCTGTCGTTAATACTTTTCCGTCATTCGGACGGTAATACGACATTGTTCCCCACCGCAGTATCGCTCTGCGCTATGCCACCACTCGGATAGGGATAGTTTGTTATTGTAATTGTCTAACCTTGGCTACTTTTATACTCCTGAATGTCAGACCTATATGGCGATTGTTTCATACGATAACATCTGTATTCCTCCTTTTTTGTATGTGAAATAGCACAAATATACGAAAGGCATATCGAGTCGAGCGAACGCAACCGTTTACAGATTTCCACGATCTGATCCTTGCCATAGTAGCTCAGCAGAAGTTTCCAATCATTCCAATTGCCATACTCCAGAACCCGCTGAACAAAAAAGGACGGATACTTGTCCATGTCAGCCTGTGATTTGTCTATGTCCCAAAATAGAACAGGAGACAACTTTTTAATACATTCAGCACCGTTCATCATTATTGCCATTTCTGTTGCCCAGCAAAGGTAAGGCTAATATTTAACATCACAAAGGATTTTAGCGATTTTTGTGATTAGTGTTCATGCGGTGCGTTACTCTTTATAAAAGGGAACGTCCTACATGGATTGGATTTTGGTGGCGGGCAAGCCGCCGGGGCTTTTCACATTAATCGCCGTTAATCGGACATGAATTGGTCGTTAATATTTAACTTACATGTCAATCCTTTTCCCCATTCAAGGCGCGTCTTGGTTGAGCGTTATACACTGGGCGAGTAAAGCCATTGCCGTCCTTGCTGCGCCTTCAAGCTGACATAGGGAAAACAACTAGAACAACAAGTACAATATATAACAACGCCTTCGGCAAGGCACCAGGGGGACAGAAATCCTGCTACAAGGGAAACAACATGAACAAGGCTTCGCAAGGACGATGTCCTAGCACTTCCCTTAAGTCCATGACAACGCTTTTTGAACGGATTGACGCTCACGAATAACGGACAGCATTGCTTTGCTGGCACCTGCAGCATCTGCCATTTCATACATCGTGATCTTTGTATCCTCGCCAGTTTTATCTGCTTGTCGCTTTGCGCGCTTCCATGCTTTGTCCTCATGTGACTTGTCTGACAAATCAAAGGAATCTACGCCTTTGCATTTGTCTATCCACTTATCAAGCATCTTGACGTCAGCTACTGAGAGTTCGTCCATATCGCAAACAGCTTGCTTTGAAGCAAGAATAAGTTGATGGCCGTCCTGTGATAATTCGACTTTCAATGAGTCGGCGAAGTCTTTCAACTCCGGTGAAGATATCTCAGCCTTTCCTTCTACTCCACGCAACACCTTATAGGTCAATGTTGGAACAGGGCCATGCTTCCGTGCTACAAAAGTATCATAGATGATGGGCAAGCCGTACTCTTTCAGCTGGTTTTGCTGGGCAAAGTACATGACCTTAAAGAGGTGGATGTAGTCCACTCCCTCTGGGAATGCCTTCAGGATGTAAAGCACAACTGCTTTTATCTTTAGTATCTGATCTATTGTCTTCATGACGATTATTCCTTTCTTTAATTTGGCAAAAGTACCACTTTATTCCTAAACGACCAAGGGTTTCTCGGTTTTTAACGCGCGCTTATAGCATAGGGGGGCTGGCAAGCCGCCACGGAGTTCACATTAATCGCCGTTAATCGGACATGAATCGGTCGTTACTACTTTTTGTCATGGGCGGGACCTGTGACGGGCCTCCAAGGCATCGTTGATGCGGGCGCGAATGTTGTTCACGCTTCTTCCCGTGGTGATGTTTATGGCGAAAGGAAGCAGGCATTGGATGAAGCTCTCCTTGACAATGGTCTCTTCGGTGAGCTTGGGTTCTTGATCGAGCAGGGAGACGACGACCTGGGCCAGATCGGTGGCGTTGTTGCACGCGCGAATCTTGTTGAGGTGCGCCGGGATGTGGTCCTTGTCGATGTAGCGAGAGAGCTTTTCTGCCTCAGAAGAAAGCGCGTCGCTGGTAGTCTGGACGACCTGCAGTTTGTTGGCATGATCATAGACATAGAGGTTTTGTACTGCCTCAGTGGCGTTGGGCAGAATCTGGTTGTTTCCGCCGTAAATATTGATGGTCATATCACACATAAAAGGTTGAATATTTGTTTGGATGATGGATACTCGATAGAGGGGCTGAAGTACGCTGCTCGATGAAGTTAACTTCGAAGCCCGATGAAGTTAACTTCGTAGGCCAATGAATATAACTTCGTAGGCCGATGAATATAACTTCATTTTTTGGGGTGGTTGGGGAGGTTTTTCTCCTTATCTATATATAGGCACCGAGAAATCCGTCTTTCACGTCCGTCGAGGGTGATTTCTGAGCTAAATCAGACCGATTATGAACGGATTGTGAATGGATTGTAAACGGATTGTAAACGGTTATGAATAGATTTGATTTCGGCTTCTCAACTTAGTACCTTTGCATCGCAGTCAGGAAACAACAACCAATTCTGTCGGGCGCAATGACTGCTTGCGTAAACATCAAGTCCCATACCGACGATGGGCAAGCGTATGATCAATTACAGTGTGTACATGATGCGTAATTCGTTGAAGCCGAATCTCCCCGAGAAGGCGTATGCCAAGGCGCAGGTGAAGGAGGTGATGTCGTTTCGCGACTTCGTGGCCCACATCGCCGAGCATGGTGGCTACAAGCGTGGACAGGTGAAGGGCGTGCTGAGCGACATGTGCTCGTGTCTCGTGGAGCAACTGTTAGAGGGCAAGAAGGTGATGCTCGATGAGCTCGGCAACTTCTGGTTGTCCATCAGCAGCGAAGGGGCGGAGAGCTGTGAGACGTTCACGTCGAAGAACATCACGGCAGTGAATATCATCTTCACGCCGGGTACGGACTTCGAGAACCTCATCGGACGCGCGGCCTTCAACCCGGTAGCGAGCCGATCGCTGCAAACGGCTGCCTTGAAGGCGGAGAAGAAGGGTGAGAACGTGATCGACATCGAGGCCGTGAAGAAGGGTTCTGGCAACGGTGGTGGCAACACGGGAAAGCCTTCTAACCCTTCTGAGGGTACGGGCGAGAACACCGGTGAGCCTTCCAACCCGTCGGGTGGCACAGGAAGCAACACGGGTGAGGACGGCAAGACGGACACGGGAATCACCAATCCGCCGAGCAGTGGCGAGGACGGTGGCACCTTGGGTGACTAATCAAGCAGTTTATGAAGTTTATTCTATTCATCTATCTTAAAACATCGCGTATGAAAGTGAATTGGAAACGTGTGGCACTGTATGTGCTGCGAATCATTGAAATGGTGATCACCGGCGCAGCGGGTGGAGCCATCACGCAACTCTAATCTCTAACTCGTGGTCACGGCCTCTGCGCATCGGCCCTCAACTCGTTGACGGAAGATGGAGGGGTCGTGACCTCTCACTTGAATTTCTATGAGAACTATCACTTTGATCATTATTCATTGCTCGGCGGTACGGCCCAGCCAGACGTCGAGCGCGCAACAGATTGACTCTTGGCACCGCAAACGGGGCTGGAGTGGCATCGGCTACCACTATGTGGTGCGGCGAGACGGAACCGTAGAGCGGGGACGGCCCGAGGCGAAGGTGGGAGCGCACTGCCTGAACCACAACAGGCATAGCATCGGGGTCTGCTACGAGGGTGGCTTGGACGCCCAGGGCAGGCCGGCGGACACGCGGACGGAGGCGCAGAAGCGTGCGCTGATCACGTTGGTGCGGGAGCTCAAGGGGCGGTATCCACGGGCGATTGTCGTGTCGCATCATACCTTCGATCCGCGCAAGGCGTGTCCTTGCTTTCATGCGGAGCGGGAGTATAGGGACGTTTCTTGCTGAGGTAGGGAAAACAACTAGAACAACAAGTACAACTTATAACAACTCGTGGACACGCGATAATCTGCTGAAAGGGAAACAACAAAGTACAACAAAGAGGACTGTAAGACAGTCCTTTTTTTTGCTAAGGTTACTTGGTTGTAAAACTACAACGTGGCCTTGCAGCGGTGGGCATAGACGGCGTAGGCGGTCACGACCACGAAGCAGAAAGCGGGGACGGCGTAGGAGGTATAGATGTTGGTGTGGTCGGAGACCATGCCCTGGAGCGGGGTGAGGAGGGCGCCTCCGAGGATTGACATGATCAGGCCGCTGGCTCCGATCTTCGAGTCGCCGGGGTGGTCGCCACGCATGATGCCGCCGAGGGCGATGCCGTAGATGGTGGGGAACATCAGGCTCATGAAGGAGCTGATGAGGACCAGCGAGGTGATGCAGATCCAGCCCGTGCCAGCGCTCAGGACGACCGTGAGGCTCAGCAGGGCGGACATCACACCGCCGAAGGTGAGGAGGCGCGCGGGGGAGAACCAACGCATCAGTCCCGTGTAGATGAAGCGGGAGAGGCAGTGACCAACGATGGAGACCAGGTAGATGCTGCTGGCGGCAGCCTCCAGACGGCCCGTCTCCTGCATCACCAAGCGGATGGTGAAGCTCCACACGCCAATCTGCGCGCCGACGTAGAAGAACTGGGCGACCACGCCACGGCGGTAGAGGCGGTTGGAGAGGAGGCGGCGGAAGCTCGCCCCGACGCTGTCGCTGCGGTCGTCGTCCTTGCTCGAGGGCATGCGGGCGAAGAGCATCACCACGAGGATGCCGAGCAGGACGAGGCCGAGGGCGGCGTAGGTGCCGCTGATGGAGTAGAGGCTGATGTCGTCGAGGATGAAGTACTTGCTCATCAGGATGCCGAGGATGGAGCCGACGGGATTGAAGCTCTGCGCGATGTTGAGGCGGCGCGTGGCGGTGCGCGGGTCGCCCATGCTCATGACGTAGGGGTTGGCCGTAGTCTCCAGGACGCTGCAGCCACCGGCCATCACGTAGATGGCGACGAGGTAGAAGCCGTAGCTCGCGACGCGGGCGGCAGGAAGGAAGAGCATCGCACCGGCAGCGTAGAGGAGCAGGCCGAGGATGATGCCCGACTTGAAGCTCCTGCGACGGATGAAGAGGGCCGCGGGCAGGGCGAAGCAGAAGTAGCTGCCGTAGAAGGCGAACTGGATGAGGGAGGTCTGCGTGTCGCTCATGGACATGATGCGCTTGAAGGCGGCAAGCAGCGTGTCGGTCATGTTGTTGGCAAGGCCCCAGAGGAGGAACATGCTCGTGACCAGCGCGAAGGGAACGGCGTGGCGTCTGTCGATCGTTTTCATCATTTCACAATGCCTTTCTCCAGGTATTCGGCGAGGTTCATGCGCACCTTGGCGGCGGCGCCCTCGGAGGCGACCTTCGCCATGTCGTGATCGACCATGATCTTCACCAGTTCCTCGAAGGTAGTGGTGTTGGGGTTCCAGCCGAGTTTGGCGCGGGCCTTCGTGGGATCGCCCCAGAGGTTGACGACGTCGGTGGGGCGGTAGAAGTCGGGGGAGACTTCGACGAGGGTCTTGCCGACAAGGTGGTCGGGGCCGCTGACGCAGATGCCCTTCTCGTGCTCGGCTTCGCCCTCCCATTGGAGTTCGATGCCGACATAGTGGAAGGCGAGCTGGGCAAACTCGCGGACGCTGTGCTGCACGCCCGTGGCAATGACGTAGTCCTCGGGCTGGCGGGCCTGGAGGATGAGCCACATACACTCGACGTAGTCCTTGGCGTAGCCCCAGTCGCGGAGGGAGTCGAGGTTGCCGAGGTAGAGTTTGTCCTGCAGGCCCTGGGCGATGCGGGCGGCGAGGGTGATCTTGCGCGTGACGAAGGTCTCGCCACGGCGCTCGCTCTCGTGGTTGAAGAGGATGCCGTTGCAGCAGAACATGCCGTAGGCGTCGCGGTACTCCTTGATGATCCAGAAGCCGTACTGCTTGGCGACGGCGTAGGGGCTGAAGGGGTGGAAGGGGGTGTTCTCGTTCTGGGGCACTTCCTCGACCTTGCCGTAGAGCTCGGAGGTGGAGGCCTGGTAGATCTTGCAGCTATTGGCGAGGCCTACCTTGCGGACGGCCTCGATGATGCGGAGGACGCCGACGGCATCGACATCGGCGGTGAACTCGGGGGAGTCGAAGCTGACCTGCACATGGCTCTGGGCGGCAAGGTTGTAGATCTCCGTGGGGCGCACGTCGGCGACGACGCCGACGATGGACATGGAGTCGCCGAGGTCGGCGTAGTGGAGGTGGAAATGGGGGCGGCCCTCGAGGTGGGCGATGCGCTCGCGGTAATCGACGGAGGAGCGGCGGATGACGCCATGGACGTCATAGCCTTTGTCGAGGAGGAGTTCGGCGAGGTAGGAACCGTCCTGGCCGGTCACGCCCGTGATGAGGGCAATGTTTTGTTTGCTCATAAAATTCGTTTTTTGGGATAGTGGTTGGCAGGCGAGCTGCCGTTTTACATGAATCGCCGTTAATCGGGCGTTAATTGATTCGTTAATATTTTATGCTGCGGCTTCTTGCTGGGTCTTTTTGCTGATATAGGGAAAACAACTTGAACAACAAGTACAACATATAACAACCTGTGACTCAGACAAGCCTGCTGAAAGGGAAACAACAAAGAACAACTTTTGCGGCAGCTTTTTCAGGAAAAGCAGCCGTCAGTTCCTGCTAAGGTTTCTTGGTTGTAAATCGTTGTAAAAGTTGATTTATTCGTTGATACGTTTTGTTCCCCTCCGAAGTATCGCTCTTCGCATGCCGTCATTCGGGAGGGGATATGATTGCCCGTTAGGGGTTCAAAGGGACGTCGATGGGGGTATCGTCGGACGTGTTGAAGTTGAAGGTGGTAGTGGTAGAGTTCGTGAAGAATGTACCTGTGGCGCGTGTCTCCTTGTGGCGATAGAAGGTGAGGTTGCTAAGAGTACGCGTGTAGAGAACCTCGTCATTATCGTTTAGCATGTCGATGACAATGTCCATCTGCTGCTCGTCTTTGGTAAGGAAGAAGTGGAGTCCTATTTCCTTTCCCGTGAAACTGGAGAGGTTGTTTTCTGCACGGGAAATGGTGTTCGTGTAGCTGAGGGCTGACGGGGCAAAACCCGTGGCGGGACTGAATGCAAAGGGACTCGTCGCCTTGGGCTTGGAGGCATCGGCGGTGAGACGCACCTTCGTGACTTCGTCGGGATAGGCATCTATGACTTTCAGCCTGAAACTGGAAGTGATGCGCTTGTCGAAGTCCATCGTGACATTCTGGGTGGTATTGCCCGCTACGGTCACGTCCATGGTTTTGGCATAGACGAGTTTCGGGACGTAGCTTTCTGTCAAGAGGGCCTTGTCGGCGGAGGTGACAGTCGCGACGGGCGAATCAAGTTTTTTGGCTTTGTGGGCAACAGCAACGAAGGTGTATTTGCCGACATGGAGCGGGCAGACGACATGGTCGAAGTCGTTGTCGGAGCCGACATTCTTGTCTTCGCTATAGACCTCCTTGCCAGTGGCATCAAGGACCTTGAAGGCAATGCGTGTGACGCCCGACTGCGTGGCGGAGGCGCGCAAGGGGGCGTTGGCTTTCAGGTCGGGGGTGATAGAAATGTCAAGGCCGGTGAAGGTCACATTCACAGTAGTGGGTTCGAGCTCTGTGGCGGTCGTAGCGTCCTCGTCGGAGGAGCAGGAGAAGAGGGCCACCAGGGAAAGGAGCAGAAGTGCGTGGGTTATTCTCATTGTTTTAAACTTTAATTGCCGTTAATCATAGATTAATCGGCCGTTAATACTAGTTTTTAGTTATTCCATTGGTATGCTACCGCTGTTTTTGTTTGACTCGCACGGTGGTGACGAGGCGGAGGTGGTAGTCGCGGACGCTGGCGCCCGCCTCTTTGATGGCGTTGTAGGCAGAGCCGGGCTTGAAACTATAGGTATGGCGTGCCTCGGCGCAGAGGTAGCGGATGTTGTTGCCCTTGCCGTCCGTGATGGCTACGGGGTCGCCACCGGACTGGGCGAGCAGGTCTTCGAAGGAATCGGGATGGGCAAGGTAGGCGGCGCGCAACTGGCGGGCTTCGTCTTCGGTGGGGATGCGCCAGGAGGCCAGTGGCCCTTCCTGGTAGTCGGCAGCCAGGCCGGAGGCCATGCCTGGGGTCTCGGCGTTGAGGGCGGAGGTGAGGCCGTCATAATCGGCGACGGAGAGTAGCAGGAGAGTACTGCTGTCGTCGCCACACAAGGTGGTATCGACGACGACATGGCCGTCCCAGAGCGAGAGCGGGGCGGGAAGAGTTTCCACCTCATAGGGAGTGTCGCCAGGGCTTGTGCCTCCGATGACGGTGGGCGCATCGGGCGAGAAGGTGAAAGAGAGCGACTCGGGGGTGCCCCATTGGGCGGGCGTGACGCTCCCCGTGACTTCGAGGGTGCCGCCCGAGAGGGTCCCGTTGAGTTCGTAGGGGACGCCGGCACGCAAGGGGGCTTGGTAGGTGACTTGCGCATACTGCTCCTCACTGTCATCTTCGTAGGCAATAGTAAAATTGGTCTGGGTGCCCGTGGTGGGGAAGAGGAAAGCCTCATTAGAGATCCAGCGGCCTTCGGCGGATCGGGTCAGAGGGACGACGGACTTCTGTGATCCCGTGAGTTCGCCACTGAGCGCAAGGGCCTCGTAGGGGGAGGCGACACGGACGTAGGCTTTGCCGCAGGAGGCAGGGAGGCCGGAGAGCGTGAAGCGGACCGAGGCCATCTGGTAGTGGAGTTGCATGCTGAGCGCGGCGGTGGGGGAACTGGGAGAGAGGTCGGCGAGGGCGGCCTGGAGGGGGTGGGACGTGACGTAGCCGCGGGCCATCGTGCGGGCGAAGTCGGGGACGTCGGCAGGGAGCTGGGGTGCGTTGGGGGTGATGACGCCATCAATGGTCGGGGAGGCGGGGATGGTATAGGTGGCCTCGTCGGCGGTGACGGCTACCACACGGGTCTCCACGCCTTGGGGTATCGACAGGCTGATCTTCTCGTCGGCGGCCGTGACGGTCTGGCTGGAGCACAGGGTGCCGTCATTGGTGAAGGCATAGAGGCGCAGCGGGTAGAGGTCGTCGGAGGGGGTGGCGGCGCGGGCGAGGATGCGGACGGTGGTGGTCTCGCCGTCGGCGGGGGCTTCGTCGACCACTTCGACTTTCTCACAGGAGGCGAGGGTCAAGGCGAGGGGTGTCAAACACAGGAGGGTATGAACGGGGTGGCGCTTCATAGGCTCGTGTATTTGGGCTGCTTTGCGCTATCGTTCGGATGGGGCAAAAGAGCGGGTTGGTCGTTTTCTGTTGGTGTGGTCAGTGTCATTAGGCCTTTGTTGTTTTAATTTTCCAAAGGTACGAAAAGATTCGTGACCACAACGTTGGGGGCGCTCGTATTTAATTAAATTTAAACTTTTTGAGATTAAACATTAATCACCGTTAATCGCGCGTTAACCTATTCGTCAATACTTTATACTGGGTCTTCTTGCTGATATATGGAAAACAACTAGAACAACAAGTACAATATATAACAACCTGAGAACTCAGACAATCCTGCTGAAAGGGAAACAACAAAGAACAACTTTTTGCGGCAGCTTTTTCAGGAAAAGCAGCCCGTCCTTGCTGCGCCATCTTGCTGATATTAGGGAAAACAACTAGAACAACAAGTACAATATTTTACAACGCTTCGCGGGGACAACACGCTACGCGTGACACAAACCTGCTGCAAGGGAAACAACAAAATACAACAAAGAGGACAGTTTGAACTGTCTATATCTTGCTAAAGTATCTTGGTTGTGAATTATTGTAAAAGTTGTATTAGTTGTCTTTATATAAAAACGCTAGTCGCGGCGGAAGATGTCGCGGGTATAGACCTTGGAGGCGACGTCGCGGAGGGAGTCGTCGAAGCGGTTGGCGATGATGGCCTTGCTGCGGGACTTGAAGGTGGCGAGGTCGTTGACGACGAGGCTGCCGAAGAAGGTGGTGCCGTCGGGGAGCGTGGGCTCGTAGATGATGACCTCGACGCCCTTGGCCTTGACGCGCTTCATGATGCCCTGGATGGCGGACTGGCGGAAGTTGTCGGAGTGGGACTTCATCGTCAGGCGATAGACGCCGATGACGGGGGCCTCTCCCCTACCCTCGCTGCCATACTGGTTGTTGGCGCTGTAGGCATACCAGCCGGCCTTGGTCAGCACGGCGTCGGCGATGTAGTCCTTGCGCGTGCGGTTGGACTCGACGATGGCGGTCATCATGTTCTGGGGCACGTCCTGGTAGTTGGCGAGCAACTGCTTCGTGTCTTTCGGGAGGCAGTAGCCGCCGTAGCCAAAGGAGGGATTGTTGTAGTGGGTACCGATGCGGGGATCGAGACCCACGCCCTCGATGATGGCGCGGCTGTCGAGGCCCTTGACCTCGGCGTAGGTGT
>OGIV01000090.1_pt1 | contig 74351 bp, 54 predicted proteins | sample 1571861 | NCBI WGS metagenome assembly OGIV01 (sample SAMEA2582099, study PRJEB24529) | metagenome | biome: Human gut stool | place: China | collected 2011 | reverse complement strand
TATGAATATTTTGGCTGCAATGGGGGCGTATTGCTTCTTTTCTACCAAGCCTCATATCAACTTTGACTATGAGATACCCCCATCTGACGGGCAACTCGTAATTTGGCAATAAAATAAACTTACATAATTTTGACAGGTGACCATTTTATGGCCACCCTTTGTAGGTTGGATGTTTTTCTGCTCTTTACTTTTTTGAATATTATCTCGAACTCGCGTTAAAAATAATTTTGAACACCTACTTATGTTGTTTATTGTCATGAGTGTTTGCGGCGTGCCCTGTCAGCCATACGTTTCATCATGCGGTGTTCGATGCGGTACATTTGTTCGATTTGTTCATCAGTCAGGAACTTGCTGTATTCGTCATAGTACCTTTCACGAATATCGAGTATCTTCTGGCTGCGGGCAAAGCGTTCTTTCACTTCAGAGTGTCCGGCACGCGGTGTGAGGCGTTTGCCAAGCGCCCAAATTTCGCGTTGGCAAGCACAATAGGTTCTTACCAGACGGTCGGTTTTGGCATCGTCCAGTCTGAGCTCGGCGGCAATGCGTTTGGCCTGCACTTGTGCCAGTTGCTCGCGACTGATGCGCTGTTGATGATTATTAGTTTGTGCAAATGCGGTTGTCGTGCCGACGAGCATGCAAAGCATAATCAGCATAGACTTTATAAATCGTTTCATAAGGCTTGATGTTATAATTGTTCGTTGATGTCGTCAATGTATAGGTTATCTTGGTAAACACTCAGCAGGTAGTCTTGGTCAGTTTGGCTCAAATGGTTGAAGGCCTGGTCGATTTGCTGGTCGTAATTGGCAATTTTCTCAGTTGTTGTTGGGGGTGTCAGGTAGTTATGTGTTATGACTGCGGCTATTGTTACAACGGCTGCGGTTGACAATGTGGCTGTAATGATGCGCCACAGACGTTTGCGGCTATTTGGCTTTTCGACAGGGACTTGCTGCGCGAGTTGCTGCATTATTTCGGCATTAAGCGTGTCAAAGTAGCCAGCGGGCACAGAATAGGGCATGCGTTTGCCTATATATGTTGTGCTATTGTTAGTGGTCATAATGGTAATGCGGTTAAATGTTTTGTGTGAGATATTGCGCTATTTTGTTTTTGGCCAGATGGTAGTTAACCTTGGCTGTGGCCTCAGAACTATTGGTGGCTTGCCCTATCTCTTTATATGACATGCAGTCGTAATAGCGCAGCGTGAAAGTTATTTGCTGCTTGGCTGGCAGCGAACGTATGGCACGCTGCAAGGCAATGGCTTCGGTGTCGTCAAAATTGATGTAAGGGTCGGCTTCGGGCTCGGCCTGCACTGCCGACAGGTCCTCGGTGTCGAGTGATATGGTAGTCGGGCTGCGCTTGCTCAGCAATCGGAGTGCTTCGTTAGTGGCTATGCGGTAGAGCCACGCTTTAAGCGTGCCGTTCTGCTCGAACTGACTGATTGAACGGAATGCGCGTATAAAGGTTTCTTGTACGGCATCGTTGGCATCGTCGTGTGTCACTACCAAACGGCGTATGTGCCAATATATGGGTGCCTGATATTTGTTAAGCAACATCTTGGCCCCTGCATTGACATCGCGCTTGATGGTGTTTAGTATTTGTTCATCTGCGGTGTCCATGGTGGTGTGATGTTACTACAACTGTTGGCGGTTTGACTACTACAACTTCTTTTCTATTATCATGCCTGTGATGGCAACGTGTGTAATGTTCGTTGACGGTGCAACTCGTGACAGATAATATACATATCACGCCGAGTGCGAATTGTTTTATATGAGCGTGTGTAACTTTCATGAGGCTTGGTGTTTGTTGTTATGATGTATGGTTTGGTGAAAGCCTGCCTTCTGTCATTATAACCCACTGAAGGGGTAAAAGTTAATTACGATGCGTCATTTTTTTGAGTTTAACGAGCTATCATTTTGTGTGTTTCGCTTGTAGCATCGGTGTATATGATGGTTCGCAGATATATGCCGTGCGACATGGGTGCATGCAGTCTTTGGCCATCAATACTGAAGTATTGCGTTTCTTTGATGGCCCGCGAACTGTTGCAGACAGTTTTTATTGCTTCGAGCGTGTTATTTAGTTCGTGCGCAAACACCCACTCAAGACGTTCTTTTGTAAACGCTTTTGTGCAGGTTGTTTCATGGTCGTAACCATCTTCTGTCTCGAAACGGTATTCGCCGCCCAAACTATCGAGTTTTTGGGTGAACGTTTCAGTACATTCCATATCCATAACGACATCTGCTGTGCCCACAACTGTGAATACGGGAGTCTGCGCCACACTTTCGGCATTATAGCGTGTGGGGTCGCCTGCTACAGCCATGCCTGCTGCAAATACGCCTGGATAGGTGGAGAGTGCATTCCACACACCGCTTCCACCCATTGATGCGCCAAATATGTAGACACGCGTACTGTCTATATCGTGGTTTGTTGTGTAATCGTATATCAGTCCTCTGATTTGAGCAATGTGTTCTTCGTCCCACTGTGCGTTTTCGGGACACTGCGGCACAATGAACGTGGCTGGCGTGCCGCACTGTTGCAGATAATTGACTATGGAGTCTGTGGCAGCTTCGGTTAGAGGCTTTTCGTTATCGCTGCCACGGCTTGTGCCACCATGCAGGTATATTACCAAAATGGATTGGGCAGAAGTTTCGTTGGTGTTGAATGTGGCTTTGCGATATTTGAGTAATGAATGCAAATAATTGCCACTTTCGTAAGTAAAATCTACGTCTTGTGCTTTTGCTTGGGGTATCATGCACAGAAGCATAGCAACAATAAAGCTTATAGTTCTCATATTGTGATGTAGTTATTTGAATGCTTTCGTTATGTATAACCCCGCTTAGCGGCAAAAGTAAAATGTATGGCCGAAAAAAATAAAACAAAAAAAGCGGACTGCCCCCGCTATGTGTGGGAGCATGTCCGCTTTTGAATGCTTTTTTCAGTAGGAGTTTCTTACTGATGTAGTGCGTTAAGCGTTAGCTTCTTCAACTGAAACTACGCTGCGGTCGCGCTGACCGCGGTGGAAGGTAACTACACCGTCAACAAGGGCGAAGAGAGTGTGATCCTTACCCATGCCTACGTTCTTACCAGGATAGTGTACAGTACCGCGCTGGCGTACGATGATGTTACCAGCAACGCAGGTCTGACCACCCCAAATCTTAACGCCTAATCTCTGTGAAGCCGATTCACGACCGTTCTTAGAACTACCTACACCTTTCTTGTGTGCCATTTCTTTCTAAAACTTTTAAGGATTAAGCAATTACGTTCTTGATTGTCACTTCAGTGAACTGATGGCGATAGCCATTGAGCTTGCGATAGCCCTTGCGGCGCTTCTTGTGGAAAACGAGCACCTTCTCACCCTTAACGAGCGGAGATACTACTTCGCATACTACCTTGGCGCCTTCTACAGTAGGAGCACCTACCTTTACGTCGCCGTTGTTGTCAATCAACAACACGTTGTCAAATTCAACAGTCTGGCCGTTTTCGGCGCCGCAGATGTGGTTTACATAGAGCTTCTTGCCCTCTTCTGCTTTGAACTGCTGACCGTTAATCTCTACGATTGCGTACATTTGTATTATATGTATAAACGGGTTTTTCCGGGAGGCGGACTGCACCCGCAGTCTCTTGTTTGGCCCCAACGGACTCTAAATCGGCTGCAAATGTACTGCTTTTTTCTGAAATACAAGCATTTGCGTGTCTTTTTTTGCGCTGTCTGAGGTGTTTGACCGGTATTTTGGGCATACTGGTTACTCCGTGAGCAAGTTTTTTGGGCTTTTGCTTTGCACTACATATCGTTTGCACTAACTTTGCAAACAAAACTAAAAAGAAGAAACGCATTATAATAATGATGACAGCTAACGAAATCCGCGACTCGTACAAGAAGTTTTTCGAGTCGAAGGGACACACCATTGTGCCGTCTGCTCCGATGGTGATTAAGGACGACCCCACTCTGATGTTTACCAACGCTGGTATGAACCAGTGGAAAGATATTATCCTTGGTCAACGCGACCCCGAGCCACGCCGCCGCGCCGACTCGCAAAAGTGCTTGCGCGTGAGCGGTAAGCACAATGACCTGGAGGAAGTTGGACATGACACGTACCACCACACCATGTTTGAGATGCTTGGCAACTGGAGCTTTGGCGACTACTTTAAGGAGGGTGCCATTGACTATGCTTGGGAGTATTTGGTTGACGTGTTGCACCTTAACCCGGCCGACTTGTACGTGACGGTGTTTGAGGGTTCAAAGGAAGAAGGCCTCGACCGCGATGACGAGGCTGCCAAGTATTGGGCCAAGCACGTGCCTGCCGACCACATTATTGATGGCAACAAGCACGACAACTTTTGGGAAATGGGCGACACAGGTCCCTGCGGACCTTGCTCAGAAATACACCTTGACAGCCGTACACCCGAGGAGAAGGCCAAGGTGCCAGGACGTGAACTCGTGAACAAGGACGACCCCCAGGTTATCGAAATCTGGAACATCGTGTTCATGCAGTTTGAGCGCAAGGCCAATGGTTCGCTCGTGCCACTGGGCATGAATGTGATTGATACAGGTATGGGCTTTGAGCGACTGGTGCGTGCTATTCAAGGCAAGAACTCTAACTACGATACCGACATCTTCCAGCCCATCATCAAGAAGATTGGCGAATTGTCGGGCTTTGAATATGGCAAGGACGAGAAGATTGATGTGGCCATGCGCGTAATTGCCGACCACTTGCGTGCCATTTCATTTTCAATAGCTGATGGCCAGTTGCCGTCAAATGCCAAGGCTGGCTATGTGATACGCCGCATTTTGCGCCGTGCCGTGCGTTATGCCTACACTTTCTTGGGCCAGCGCGAAGCTTTCCTTTGCAAACTCGTACCTACCCTGGTGCATGAAATGGGCGAAGCTTTCCCCGAACTCAAGGCACAGCAGGTGCTTATCGGCCGCGTGATGCAAGAGGAGGAGGAGAGTTTCCTCCGCACGCTTTCAACTGGTATCAACATGCTTGAGAACGTGATTGCACAGACCAAGAAGGAGGGCAAGACGGTGGTTGACGGCGAAAAGGCCTTTACACTGTTCGACACTTATGGTTTCCCGCTCGACTTGACTGAACTCATCTGCCACGAAAATGGCATGGAGGTTGACGAGGAAGGCTTTAACACCGAAATGCAAAAGCAAAAGGAACGTGCCCGCAACGCTGCGGCTGTTGAAACCGACGACTGGGTAGTCCTTGCCGAAGGTGAAACAGACTTTAAGGGTTGGGACGTAACGGAGTGCGACTGCCACATTTTGCGCTACCGCCGTGTGCAACAGAAAAAGCAAACTTACTATGAATTGGTGCTCGACCAAACTCCTTTCTATGCCGAAATGGGTGGTCAGGTAGGCGACCAAGGCGTACTCGTGGCCGGAAACGACAAGGTGGAGATATTCGACACCAAGCGCGAGAACAACTTGCCAATACACCTTACAAAGAAATTGCCCGCCGACGCCAAGGCTACCTTCCATGCTGAAGTGAACGTGAAGATGCGCCGCGGCAGTGAGGCCAATCACACCGCAACCCACTTGCTCGACCAGGCGTTGCGCGAGGTGCTCGGCACGCATGTGGAGCAGAAAGGCTCACTTTGCACCCCCGACTACTTGCGTTTCGACTTCTCACACTTCCAGAAGGTTACTCCCGAGGAATTACGCCAGGTGGAGCGCATCGTCAATCGCCGCATACGCGAGGACATTCCATTGCAAGACCACCGCAACGTGCCCATGGAGGAGGCCAAGAAACTTGGTGCTATCGCCCTGTTTGGCGAAAAGTATGGCGACAAGGTGCGCGTGGTACAATTTGGCAGCAGCGTAGAATTTTGCGGTGGTTGCCATGCCAAGAGCACCGGACGCATTGGGTTGTTCCGCATCGTTAGCGAAAGCAGTGTGGCCGCCGGCGTACGCCGTATCGAAGCCATCACTGGCGAGGCTGCCGAGGAGAGCGTCTACGCACAGCAAGACGTCATGAGCAACCTCAAGTCATTCTTCAACAATGCCAAAGACCTTACCGCTGTCATCAAGAAGACGATTGAGGAGAACGACGGTTTGAAGAAACAGGTTGAGAGCTATGTGAAAGAGCAACTTGTTGCCTTGCGCGACAAGCTCGTGGCCAGTGCCACCGACGTGGACGGCGTACGTCTGATCAAGTATGTCATTCCTACTGCTATCGAACCTAACGCCGTCAAGGACCTTGCCTTCCAAGTGTCAGGCATATTGCCCAACGACACCTTGTGCGTGTTTGGTTCAACACACGAAGGCAAGCCTTTGCTCACTGTCATGATAAGCAAGAACCTTGTTGAGAGCAAAAAGCTCAATGCGGGCCAACTCGTGCGCGAAGCTGCCAAGCTCATCAAGGGTGGCGGCGGTGGTGCGCCCCACTTTGCCACTGCCGGTGGCAAAGATGCCAGCGGACTTGAAGAAGCCGTAAAGAAGGTGGTTGAGTTAGCACTGGCTTGATAAGGGTGTCACAACTCGTTATCAGATAATACAATATATTGAAAAGGCTGACGCGATAAATAGAGCATACTATTTGTTGCGCCAGCCTTTTGCTTAACCACCCACACCATGGAAAACTGCGAGGAACAAGCTGTACTGACTACCCAAACGAATTGGGACGTATTGTTTTTCTATCAAAAGTCTGACGTCATCTATCAGCTGTCGTTTGCCTTCTGCAACAGATTTATACACCCTTACAAGGACCGCACGCGTGACCAAATGATACAGGCCGCACGCTCGTGCAAACAAAACATTGTAGAAGGGCTTGCCGATGGCGTAACGTCAACCGAGATGCAACTGAAACTGCTCAACGTGGCACGCGCCTCGTTAAAAGAGTTGCGCGAGGACTTTGAGGACTATCTCAAGTCACGCCATAAGCAAATCTACACCGCATCGCACTCTCAATACGAGGCCATGCTCAAATACTGCCGCTACCATAACAAGCTGCAAGACTACGCGCCTTACTTTGACCAGTGGACCGACGAGCAGATGTGCAACTATGCGCTCACCCTCTGCCACATGACAGACAAGATGATGATGAGTTTCTTAAAGAAACTTGAGCAAGAATTTATCACGCAGGGAGGCATAAAGGAGCGCATGCACCGTGCACGCACGGGGTTCCGCAATAAGCAAGACGAGCGTCTCAAGCAGTTAGAAACAAGTTTGCCTGCCATCAAGCAAGCATTGCAGCAAGCCCAGTCTGAAGCAGAAGCATGGCAAAAGGCTTACAACGACCTCAAACAGCGCGCCCTGGCCGCTTACTATCGGCAAGCCGATGAAATAGCCGCCCTTAAAGCTGAAATAGCAAAGCTAAAGGGCAAAGCTTGAGGCCCCACCATAGCACCCTCTCCTTTTGCATAACCTTTCACAAAATGAGAGCAAATAGTAAAATTGTGCATAGCCAAGCGCGCACGATAAAACAAAAATCGTAAATTTGCTTGCGAATAGTAACAACTAACACTCTTAACGACCCTATTATTATATGGTAAAGATAACAAAAGAGGCTGCCTTGCACTACCACGAAATGGGCAAGCCCGGTAAAATCGAAATTGTACCAACAAAACCCTACCGCACTCAGACCGACCTTTCGCTGGCATACTCACCAGGCGTGGCAGAACCTTGCCTTGAAATTCAAAAGAACCCGCACGATGCCTATCGCTATACAAACAAGGGCAACTTGGTAGCCGTCATTTCTAACGGCACCGCCGTGCTCGGACTGGGCGACATAGGCGCCATGAGCGGCAAACCGGTGATGGAAGGCAAGAGCCTCTTGTTCAAGATATATGCAGGCGTCGATGCCTTTGACATCGAGGTGAACGAAAAAGACCCCGAAAAGTTTATCGCCGCAGTTAAAGCCATAGCGCCTACCTTTGGCGGTATCAACCTCGAGGATATCAAAGCACCCGAATGCTTCGAAATAGAACAACGCCTCAAGGCCGAACTCGACATACCGGTAATGCACGACGACCAGCACGGCACGGCTATCATATCGGCAGCAGGCCTTATCAACGCCCTTATAGTGGCTGGCAAAAAGATTGAAGACGTCAAGATTGTTGTCAATGGTGCAGGTGCTGCCGCCATATCGTGCACACGCCTTTACTGTGCCTTTGGTGCTAAAAAGGAGAACGTGGTGATGCTCGACTCCAAAGGTGTTATTACAGCCGACCGCGACAATTTGAATGCGCAAAAGCGTGAGTTTGCCACCACACGCACCGACGTACACACCTTGGCCGAAGCCGTTAATGGCGCCGATGTATTTGTAGGTTTGTCAAAGGGCAATGTACTCACACAAGACATGGTACGCTCTATGGCCAGCAATCCTATCATCTTTGCACTGGCCAACCCCGTGCCCGAAATCTCTTACGAAGACGCCACATCAGCACGTCCTGACGTACTGATGAGCACAGGCCGCACCGACTATCCCAACCAAATCAACAATGTAATTGGTTTCCCCTACATCTTCCGTGGCGCGCTCGACACCGCAGCAAGTGCCATCAACGAAGAAATGAAAATGGCAGCGGCCCGTGCCATTGCCGACCTGGCGCGTCGTCCGGTGCCCGACATCGTCAACCGCGCCTACCACGTGCGCAACTTCACCTTCGGCCCCGACTACTTTATTCCCAAACCCGTCGACCCGCGTTTGATTACCGAAGTGTCAATGGCCGTTGCCAAAGCCGCAATGGACAGTGGCGTGGCACGCACACCTATCAAGGACTGGAAAGCCTACCGCCAGCACCTGCGCGAATTGATGGGCCAAGAAAGCAAGTTTACCCAGAACCTCTACGACACAGCACGCAGCAACCCCAAGCGTGTGGTTTTTGCCGAAGGCACACACCCCACCATGCTCGAAGCCGCTGTGCGCGCCAAGGAGGAGGGCATCTGCTTCCCCATATTATTGGGCAACGATGTACAAATACGCAAAATTGCCGAAGAGTTGAAACTCAACCTCGAAGGCATTGAAATACTCAATCTGCGCAACGACACCCAAAACGAGCGCCGCCACCGCTATGCGCAAATCTTTGCCAAGAAAATGGAGCGCAAGGGCTATACCCCCCAAGAGGCTGAAGACAAGATGTACGAGCGCAACTACTTTGGCATGATGATGGTAGAGACTGGCGAGGCCGATGCATTCATCACGGGTCTTTACACCAAATACTCTAACACCTTCAAGGTGGCACGCGAAGTTATTGGTGTACGCGAAGGCTACAACCACTTTGGCACAATGCACTTGATTAACACCAAGAAAGGCATTCTGTTCGTAGCCGACACACTTGTCAACCGCCACCCGAGCGAAGACACGCTCTACGACATTGCACGCCTCTCTGCCGAAACAGTACGTTTCTTCAACCGTACACCGTCTATCGCCATGCTTTCATATTCGAACTTTGGCTCAGACAAAGACGGCAGCGCACTCAGTGTGCAACACGTGGTTGAACGCATGCACAACGAAATGCCCGACTTGGCCATTGACGGCGAAATGCAGCTCAACTTTGCCATGGACAAAGACCTGCGCGATGAAAAGTACCCCTTCAACCGCCTCAAGGGCATAGATGTCAACACACTCATTTTCCCCAACCTCTCTGCTGCCAACTCATCATACAAAATGGTAAAGGCGCTTGAAGACGATGGCGAAGTAGTTGGCCCTATCCAAATGGGACTTAACAAGCCTATCCACTTTACCGACTTCGAAAGTTCGGTAAGCGACATCGTCAATGTCACCGCTGTGGCCGTGATTGACGCCATCGTGATGGAGAAGAGAAAGTAAGAAACTGAAATAAGCGCAACAATACAGAAAGACACAAGCGGCACAGCATGAGTATGCAGTGCCGCTTGTGCCGCTTTTACACAATATGTATGCTATGAACAATATATTAAGGCCCTTGGCTTTGTTTGCAAGCATCTTCCTTGCTGGCACACTCGGTGCCCAGACCATCATTCCCCTGCAACGCGGACAAGGGGGCATCAGGTCGAAGACGGTGGACGACTACAAGCGCGAGCAACATACCGACAAGCGTGAGCAATCTGACTCCCTGGCGTATGTTGACAATTTGCGGCGCGCCTTCAACGCCCTATACGCCGACTCCTTGGGGCTGGCCGAAACCTTGTTTAACGAGGCACTGAAACTGCGTCCCGCTGCCGAGGGTAATCACATAATAAAGTATAACCTGGGATTGGTAGACATGGCACGCGGTCGCAACGTGCAAGCGGTCGAAAAACTTACCGCTGTCATCAAGGACTACCCCAACTACTTCGATGCCCGTTTGGCACGCGCCGAAGCCAACCTGCAACTTGGTCGTGCCGCCGAGGCACAGGACGATGCGCAGCAAGTGCTCGACCAGCCCGAACTTGACGGCATCACACCCCAGCTGCTTGAACGTGCACGCTTTGTGCGCGCAGCAGCCCGCTATCAGTTGAGACTCTTTACCGAAGCCCATGCCGACCTGCAGCACATCATATCAGCCAACCCGCAAAACACCAACGCGCAAATACTCGACGCCCTGACACTGCAACAAATGGGCCAGCCCAAGGAGGCACTCAACCGCCTTAACCTTATTGTGTCGGCACACCCCGACATGGTTGATGCCCTCAGCACCCGTGCCGCAGTAGAGGCCGAGCTCAACATGCCAGCCCTTGCACGTGCCGACTACGACCGCCTTGTTGAACTACAGCCCAACGAGAGCGCCTACTATATTGAGCGGGCCAAAATGCTACTGCGGTTGGGCGAGAAAAAAGCGGCACGCACCGACCTTGACAAAGCTATCAAGTTAGGCGTGCCGCATGGTATGGTGCAGCCCCTTTTGCTGCAGGCAAAGTAGCGGGGCAAGGAGTTCGTCACCGGTGTTTCTTCAGCACCAGCCGGTGGTCGATGCACGAAGGCAACTCTTCTTCATAATGCGTAACCATGATAAGCGTCTTGCGCGTATTGCGCATAAAGCAGTCTATAATGGCTTGAGCGCGCTTGCGGTGACGGTTGTCAAGCCCGTGAAAAGGCTCGTCAAGAATAAGCAAATCTGGGTTCTTGACAAAGGCACGCACCAACATAATCAAGCGCTGCTCGCCCGACGACAGCGTCATATAGTTACGATCGGCCAAATGCAAGGCATCAAAGGCTGCGAGCCACGCCTTGCAACAAGCGCGTTCAGCCTCCGAAGCATGCTGATACAGCCCTATCGTGTCGCGCAATCCACTTGCCACAATATCAATAGCCGGCAGCGGTTTGCGGTAGGCCGAGTACATCTCGGGCGACACATAACCAATGCGGCGCTTTATGTCCCAAATGCTTTCACCACTCCCGCGCTTATTGCCAAACAACCTTATATCGCAGGCATAAGCTTGCGGATTATCAGCACACACCAGCGACAGCAGCGTACTTTTGCCCGCCCCATTCTCGCCGGTCAAGGCCCAGTGTTCGCCCCGCATCACCAGCCAGTTCAAGTCTTTCAATATGGTGCGCTGGCCATAGCGTATGTTGATGTGTCTGAAATCAATCACCTCATTGCTGGCAGCCGGTGTAAAGTGCTCATCGGTTGGCGGAGTAAAAGCCGGCACTTCACCCATGCGTGCCCCGTCCTGCTCTATCTGAGCATAAGCGGTGGCGGGCAGCAAATTACTCACACGCTTGCCGTCCACATAAACTATGTGCTTTACAAACGACGGCACATCGGCCGGACGGCTCACCACCAGCACCAGTGTCAAGCGTTGTGCCAACAGCCCAAGCACCCGCGTCAGCATCACGCGAGCGTCCTTGTCAAGGCCGATGTAAGGATTGTCTATCACAAGCATCTGCGGACACGACATCAGCATCTTGGCCAACTGCATACGTCGCAGTTCGCCGCTCGACAGTTGGTTAATAGGCTTGTCGGCATGCTCGTCCATACCCAGTTCGGCCAGCAAGTCCAAGTCTATCTCGGGCGAAGTGCCCTGGTGCAAGTCAGTCCAAGCCGTACGAGCCTGCTGCAGCACCTCGCTCACAGTGGGAAACGTCTGCTCGTCGGCTTGGTTCCAACGCTGCTGATAGTAAGCCGGTTCATTGCCACCATACACATCGCGAAAGGTCACAAGCCGCACATTATCGGCCACGCGGTCAGCATTATTGCCACCAAAGTCATACCGTGCAGCATCGCCCAGCAGCGGGTGAGCACCGGTTATAATATCCACCAGCAGCGATTTGCCGCCACCATTAGGGCCACAAATTGCCAGCGCCTCGCCAGCCTCTATTGTCAGATTAAGCGGCTCGGCCAAACGATAATCGGGGTGACGCGTCACCCCGTTTGTTATTTGTAGTAAAGGCATACTTACTCGTAAACGTTTTCTATCTCCACCACATACATGGTGTGCAGCGAGCCGCCAGGCTGGTCATTGTACCAGCGTGCAAGAGCCTCTTTGTCAATAAACTCGTCGGCCTTGAACTCCGTGCGGAACATTTTGCGTCCCTCTATGGTCAGTCGAGCCTCCTCAAAGCCTATGGCGCCGTGTTCCGTTTCAACGGGAGTCAGTCCGGTCTCCTTCACCTTGTCATAGTCGCGTCCCGACTTTGAGCCACAGAAATTGTACACCTTGCGCATGGCCTCGCTGTGGCCAAGGAAAGAGAGTGTCAAGTGTTCATTCTCTTCAATCAGCGGATAGGTGGCACGTTCCGGACGTACAAAGACAAATGCCACAGGCTTGTTCCACAGCCAACCTATGCCGCCCCACGAGGCCGTCATCATGTTGCAGTGTTCCTTATTGCCAGCAGTTATGAGCATCCATTCCTTGCCTATCAGTTCAAAGGCATTCTCTTTAGCCAAAGTTTCAACAGTTGTCTTTTTCATTGTTGCATTTTTTAGTCATTCGTATTATGCCGCTAAGTTACAAATTTATTTTAGTTACGCGCTGACCGTATTATCAAACAAATTGACAAGTCAACGACTTTACGTGTAAGTCATACCTCAAATACGCGACTTAAATTATCTTACTACGGTCGAAGTAAATGCTTACTACGTTCGAAGTAAGCACTTACTACGTTCGAAATAAACGCTTACCACGTTCGAAGTAAGCATATATATCGGTCGTTTCACATGTTTACTACGACCGGTCGCCGCCGTTATTCGTACCGCACTTGCTAAATCCGAAAGTTGAGAGCATATAATTGCACCATGATGGCAAGTACTCCCATTCCTCATATTTTATTTGTACTTTTGCCATATCGTTCAGAATGTTGTTTGCCTTTCATCGCAGCAGCAGGGAAAGTGACATTTCTGACACGGCTAAATCCCGGACAGCACATTTACATGCCAGACATGCTTGTTGCCATTGTAGCATTGAAGCAATACGCTGCGCTCAACAAAGGGGAATACGCGTCTACTGTGGACACATGGGTGGACAAAACATAGAAGGAATGGCTCGACCATTCTCCTATCCTCGGTATGGACATCGATGCAGGCCCCGTCATCATGGGACTGAGCCCTTCTGGAACAGCCTTCTCAACAGGAGTTGCCACCTTTTTCAATGATAATGAGGTAAGGAGCAACATTCTCCGCACCGCCGAGATTTGTGGAAATACGCTATCATCGGGCAACAAGAAACACTACGCACTTGCAAACATCGCCCTGGTCGGCGAGGCAATCACGCTTGCCATGCGTACAAACGCACCGGCTAACCTGTAACACCTGCGGGTTTAATCACTTGTACATAAAGGAGTTATGCACATTTTTTTGTAATTTTGCAGCCGGAAATACAAAATCACACAAACTTTATTGAATGACAACCAACTCTGAACTGACAAGAGAGCAGCTAATCCGTCACAAACTCGACTTGTTGCTGCGCACCGGTCAGCTACTGGTGGAAAGTGCGGCCGACACCAACCGTATTGTACGCAACATGAACCGTGTTGCAGCCTTCCTTGGCCTGCCCGAGGAACACTTGCACATCTACGTGCAGTTCAACATGTTGATGGTAAACCTCAGCGATGACGAACACTCCTTCACAAAGTTCCAACGCTGCAACAAGCATGGTATCAACATGACCACCATCTCGCTCATCAGCAAACTCTCGTGGAAGGCTATACGCCAGGACTACAGCATTGAGCAGTACGCCCAGGAGCTTGAAGAAATAGCCAACCGTCCCCGCAACTACACCCCCGTACAAGTGGCCATTGGCACCGGCTTTGCGTGCGGCGGCTTCTGCATACAGTTCGGTTGCGACTGGACAGCCTTTTTCTACGCCTCGTTTGCAGCAGCCATTGGCATGTACCTGCGAGGTTTGATGCTGCGCAAGGGGCTTAACAACTACATGGGCATAGCCATTGCAGCATTTATCAGCACCGTAATAGCCTGGGCCACCACCTATTTGCCCTCATCGTGGACAAGCACACCGCTTCACCCCCTGTTGGCTTGTGCCCTGTTCATTGTGCCGGGTGTGCCACTCATCAACTTTGTCGACGACATGCTCGACAATTACATACAAGTAGGACTCACGCGCGCCATCAACACCTTCCTCATGATTGTGGCCATGTCGTTTGGTATAGCGTTCTTCCTCAAGCTGTCCAACTTCGACCTCACGCAGTTCTACACCATACCCATGATACCCCACAACTCTTACCTGAGCTACGCTGCTGCCGCAGCCATCTCGGCCATGGGCTTCTCTATGATATTCAACATTCCGCGCCGCTTGTTATGGGTTGTGGCCATAGGCGGCATCATAGCCGTGTGCACGCGCAACTTTGTCAACCTTGGCCCGTCCAACGACAACATAGGCCTCGACATGGGCCTTGCCATCGGCTCGCTTGCCGGCAGCGCCTTGGCCAGCTTAATTGCCGTCAAGGCCGTACACTGGGTGCATGCCCCCAACCACGTGCTCTCCATACCGAGCGTAATCCCCATGGTGCCTGGTGTACTGATGTACCGCGCCCTCGTTGGTTTGATTGAAATGAACGGTGTGGTGGGCGAACTCACCAACGCCATGAAATTTGGCATGGCATCTGCCGTCACCATCATGTGCATCGCCCTTGGCGTGGCCATACCCAATGTCTTTGCCCGCCGCTGGGTGGCCAAAGACCGCCAGCGCAAACTCAATCAACTCATTGAGGAGCGTCGCAAGCGCGGCCACTTTATCGATTTGGCAAAGCTCTAATCTAACGGACAGAAGGGCTGGCAGACACTGGCAACACAAGCCAACCTGCCAGCCCTTCAACTTTTCATCTGTCCATACCCTACCACCACATTATTAGTAAACAAGTTGACAAGTTTACACAGGGGGAAGGTACAGGTAAGTTTGTCATGCTTCTTAGCATTCTGACATTTACATAATAAACTGCATACTTGTTAACCCGTTATTTCATTGTATCCTCTCCCACAAACGCGCTAATATTCTGAAAAACACTTAATTTCCGAACCCTTGATTAAAGAAAGTCAATAAAACACTTGGGGGGGGTAAATTATAAGTATTTACTTTGCAAAGAATTGACAACCAATTCAAAAGGCAAGTTCCTTGCAGCACGAATGCACTAACACCAAAGTATCAACAAATCTATTTTTACTTAAACCTATTTTAATGACACATTATTTACGTTTACTAAGCCTTGTTGTATCAGCCATGCTGTTGGCTGTCAAGGCTGTAGCTGGCATCAAGGTGAGCCAGACACTACCCTCTGCGGGTAAGCCAGAGCATTGCTACACCATGATGAATGCCTACAACTACTACTGCAACGCCACCACATCGCCCACGCAGACAAAGGACAACTATGCCCAGTTTGCCTTTTATGCCGCCAGCGACAAGGCCAACACTTACTACATCTACAACGTAACAGCCAGCAAATGGGTGAGCTACGACCAGGCTGCTAGTTACAGCGCACAAACTGGTTTTGTAAAGATGACCGACAACAAGGTCGATGCTGCGGTCTACAAAATCAGCGAACTCAGCACTGGTGCCTACGAAATTCAGCCCTACACCACTACTGGCGTAGCAGCCATCTACCTCAATTGGTACAATGGTGTCGGTAATGACAACCCCAAAGACGGCAACGTCACACTCGGTCTTTGGACAGACAATGGCACCGCTGACAAAGGTTCTAATTGGACACTCAAGGAGGTTGGTGTGCTGCAAAAGTACACCTTGTTCAGCGATGGCATGCCGAGCAATGCTACGGTCATCATCAACGGTCAAAGCTTTACAGGACTCAATGCCCAAGGCGACCAGTCAATCAATGCTGAAGAAATACTGGCAAGCGACATCACCGTCAAGGTGGGCGGAGGCTATCTGGCTAAAGTAACCATCGACAATTCCAACGATCAGATTGACTTCAAGTTCATACAATACTTCACCCCCACGGCGAGCATCGATGCCGAAAAGCAGTATCCCTACATTTTGAAGATGCCATCAGCCTACATCAAAAAGTCGGGCGACAACCTGGCACACACCACAAGCGCCAGCGATGCCGACCGCTTCGTGCTTATCGAGGCTGAACAGGGCAAGTACTACATCTACGACCGCACCGCTGGTTGCTATATTTACTACACCAATGTGGCAAACGGCAGCAATCAAACTACTACTGCCAAAAGTAACGTAAAATACACCACCGACAAGGCCACTGCCAACACCTGGCAGTTGATGATGCTCTCCGAAGAGACAGTAGCCATCATTCCTGGCTCGGTAGAAAACCCCACGGGCAATACACCGTCGTTCAACTTTACTGGCGGTATCGAAAACAACGCCGTACTTAACCTGTATAACGCTAATGACCGTAATTCGGCCTGGCAATTCATCGACCCCTCAAAAACTCCGATGCCTTTTGCCACACTGATGTATGCCCTGCCCGGTGCGCAATACATTCACAAGTTGCCCACCAAAACTGGCGAGACCGTTACAAGCGTTGACTTTGGCTCAATCTCAACACTTGCACTGCACGACGACCGCGTGGCCATTGGCAACAAATACAAGTACATCAGCGGTACAGCACCTGCCGAAGAGGGCGAATACGAATACACCCTTAACCTGACTAACGAAACAGGCGACGAAATTCAATCAAAGGTACGCCTCATTGTCAGCAGTCATCTGCAGTCACCCACTCCCATGATGGCCTGGCTCACATGGAACTGGTTTGCACGCGCCATCAGCCACGACAAAATGGTTGAAATTGCCAAGGGCCTTGAAAAGTACGGCTTAATCGAAGCTGGTTTCAACACCATCGTACTGGACGATGCTTGGGCCAGCCCAACCAACGACAAGGCAGCCCTGACCTACGACCCCGCCAAGTTCCCCAACGGCATCAGCGGTCTGAAAACAGCCTTAAAAGGCATCAACAACAAACTGAAAGTGGGCATCTACAGCGACGCCGGTTCTATGACCTGCGAAAACTACCAGCCTGGCTCATACGGCTACGAGGCTGCACACCTTGCCCTGTTCGACTCATGGGGCGTTGACATGCTCAAATACGACTACTGCAACTCTCAGGCCGGCACCAAGGTGAGCTACACTCAAATGGGTAACGCCGTGGCAAAACTCAACGAAGAACGCCAAGCCAAGGGCGAAATTCCCTTTGTGTTCAACATTTGCGAATGGGGTAAGACCAAGCCTTGGGAATGGGGTGCCGAAGCCGGCGGCTCAAGCTGGCGTGCCACAAGCGATGCCCGCGAGGATTGGATAGGCAACAACTCACGTCCTGGTGTGCTTGGTGGTGTTGACGAAGTGCGCAAACTCTGGATGTACGCCGGTGTCAACCGCTTCAACGACCTCGACATGATGTGCATCGGCCTTCACGGCCTTGGCGGTCCCAGCAACAACACTGCTGGTCACCAAAGCAATGGCGGACAGATTACTGGTTTGACCGATGCCCAGGCCCGTTCACAGATGTCATTGTGGTGCATGTTTGCCAGTCCACTGGCCCTCACTTGCGACCTTCGCGAAACACCTAAGGGCGAGGCCAATGCCAACGTGCAGATGCCCAACCCGCTGATAACCGATGCCGACATCGCCACACTGACCAACACAGAGGTACTTGCCATCAACCAAGATGCCCTTGGCCAGCAGGCTGAATACATGGAGGCCCTGTCAACAGGCACAAGCAACTATTCTAACACTGGCTACGACGTTTATGTCAAGGACTTGACCAACGGCCGCATGGCAGTTTCTGTAACCAACCGTGGCACAACTGCTGTTAGCGTGCCCGACATTCAGCTTACCTCTATCTACCTAAAGGCTGACAACAAATACACTTGCCGTGACATCTGGGCTGACACCGAGTCTGAAATTGAAAACACACTGAGCCCGGGTACTCTCCAGCCCTGCGAAACAAAGGTATACGTACTGACCGACAAGGCCACCGTCACCTCACTCTCAGGTGTTACCACCTCACTCGCTTCAAAAGGCTCAACCCGCTACGATATCTCAGGCCGCAAGGTAGCCGAAGACTACAAAGGATTGTCTATCAAAGACGGCCAAAAGACGCTTAAATAAATTATCCAACGGATAATTAGTAAAATACTTAAAATGCGAAACGACAGCGCTGCATGGCGCTGTCGTTTCGCATTTGTTATTATTGCTGTCCGCTATACTTCAATGTTGCTTCCCCTGTCACAAAACGCAAGCACTAATGGGGAGCGACGCGTCCCGCGTCGGGGCATTTTTCAACAGCCACGTCCCACGAGAATAATGCCATGTTCAAACACAAAATAAAGGCTCGCAGACAGGACTAATAACAAACCTGTCTGTGAGCCTTTTCCTTAGGAACCGTCAAGCGGTTCCATATCGTAGTAATACCCCTTAGTCAATCTTACGCTTCACAATGGCCGAGGCACGCTCAAGCGCCACATTGATGTTGGGACAAATGTGATCCTTGCCCAACAAGTGGCAGAACCCATTGTGCTCAAGCACACTATACACATTGGGCGTAACACCCGAAAGCACAATGTGGGTGCCCTCGCGGTGGCTCATCTCGCACAAGTTCTGCAGGTTGTGAATACCCGTTGAGTCGATAAACGGCACACGACGCATACGAATAATGCGCACCTTGGGGTGATCCTCCATGGCAGTCATCAATTCCTCAAACTTGTTGGCTATGCCAAAGAAGTAGGGACCATTTATCTCGTATACCTCAACACCCTGCGGAATGCGCAAATGCTCCTCGTGCACCTCGGCATCTGTCTCGTCATTGGGGTCAATCTCGTCTGCTATCACCTTGATTTGGGTTGACTCGGCCATACGTTTCATAAACAGCAAGCAAGCTATGAGCAAGCCCACCTCAATGGCTATGGTGAGGTCGAAAATGACGGTAAGCAAGAAGGTGATGAACAACACTATCACATCGCTCTTGGGGTTCTTCATCAGCTGCATGAAAGTGCGCCAGCCACTCATGTTGTACGACACAATTACCAGCACACCGGCCAGACACGACATCGGGATATAAGCGGCCAAAGGCATCAGCACCAAAAAGATGACGAGCAGCACGGCAGCGTGAATAATACCTGCCACTGGCGTACGGCCACCATTGTTGATGTTGGTCATGGTGCGGGCAATGGCACCCGTACACGGTATACCACCAAACAACGGTGTGCAAAGGTTGGCCACACCTTGGCCTATGAGTTCCTGGTTTGAGTTGTGATGGTCGCCACACACACCATCGGCCACCGTGGCCGAAAGCAACGACTCAATAGCGCCCAACACGGCAATGACCATGGCTGTGGGGAATAGGCTCTTCACACTCTCCCAACTCAGGTTGGGCACCTGCAGCGAGGGAATGCTTGCCTTTATCTCGCCAAACTGGTCGCCGATGGTGAGCACCTTCATGTCGGTGTAGGTATTCAAAAAGTAAACGCCTATGGTCATTACAATAATGGCCACGAGCGAGCCGGGCACCTTCTTCGACACCTTGGGCGTAAGGGCTATTATCACGATGCTCAACACACCTATCGCAGTGGTCACCCAGTCTACTGTGTCAAAATTCTGAAAGTACACCAACCATTTCGACAGGAAGTCGCCAGGCATTTTGCCCGCAATGGTCAGGCCGAACAAGTCCTTGATTTGGGTGGTAAATATGGTCACGGCTATACCGCTCGTAAAGCCCACCACAATGGGGTACGGAATGAACTTGATGATGGTACCAAGATGGCAAACACCCAACAATATCAAGAAGATACCCGCCAACATAGTGGCCAGCATCAGTCCCGACAAACCCAAATTGGGGTCGCTCACAATGCCGTAGATAATTACGATGAAAGCACCCGTAGGGCCACCAATCTGCACACGGCTACCGCCAAGGGCCGACACAATAAAACCGCCAATGATGGCGGTCAATATGCCCTGCGAGGGCGATACACCCGAAGCTATACCAAAAGCTATGGCCAATGGCAGTGCCACAATACCAACAATTAAGCCGGCCATGAGGTCGGCTGCAAACTTGGCTTTGTTGTAATGCCGCAACTCGCTCAGCAAGCGCGGCGCAAAGTAAGAATTACTCATTAAAAGGAGTTAGTTATAAGTGATTTAGTAATTGTGCTGCAAAGTTAAGGATTTTGACCGAGATATTAAAATTTGTTGCAGTTCTAATGCTCGCAGTGCTCGCGCTAATGTGCTAATGTGCCAATGTGACGCTCGCTAATGTGCTAATGGACTGACGCCGTAGTGTTTACAAAAGCATCACATCAGCAGCAAACACTACGGCGTCAGTCCATTAGCACATTGGCATATCAGCAAGCCAGCGACCAAAGCAAATATACATTAAGCCCACTCACCAGCGCCGCCAAGGCGTAAAGCAGCACGGTGGTAAAACGGCTGTTGCGATAAGCACCCATCACCTTGGCTGATGACGTGAGCCGCACTTGGGTGAACATAGTAAATGGCAACTGCATACTCAGCACGGCCTGCGACACTATGAGCGCCTTAAAGGCATCGCCAATAAAGAGCAACAACACAAAAGCACCTACAAACGATATCAATATGCCCGCACGCGAATGCACGTCCTTCACATCGTATGGCTCATTATAGATGCCCGCAAATATGGAACCTGCCGCCATGCCACTCGTCACCGTGCTCGATATGCCAGCCAACAACAGGGCTATGGCAAACACCACGGCCGCACCGCCACCAAGCATGGGGGTGAGCAGTGCACCTGCCTTGGGCAACTCGTCCACCAGGGTGCCGTGTGCAAAGAAGGTGTCTGCCGCCAGTATGATCATGGCCGAATTGATGGCCCAACCTATGGTCATGGCCAGCAGTGTGTCGTAAAACTCATATTTCAGCGCATGCTTTATTTTGTCGGCACCCGTAAGGTGTATTTGGCGACTCTGAATTACCTCTGAGTGCAAAAACAAGTTGTGTGGCATCACCACAGCCCCCAACACGCTCATCACCACCAGTATGCTGCCCTGCGGCAACGATGGCACTACCATGGCCTCGGCCACTTGGCCCCAATGTGTGTCGGTCAGGGTAAGTTCGTACAAAAACGAGAAACCTATGAGCGACACAAAGGCTATGATGCCGCGCTCCACCCGTTTGTACGAATTGGTGAGCAGCAGCACGCCGCAAGTGAGCGTGGCTATGGCGGCCCCCACAATGAGGGGCAGGCCGAAGAGCATTTGCAGCGCAATGGCCGCACCCAATATTTCGGCCAACGAGGTTGACACCGAAACCCCCATGGCGCTCCACAGCACGGGGCGGCTCACCCACCGGGGCAGGTGGCGTGTGGTGGCCTCGCTCAAGCACTGCCCCGTCACAATGCCCAAGTGTGCCACGTTATGCTGCAACACTATGAGCATGATGGTTGACAACGTAACCACCCACAACAGTGCATAGCCAAATTGCGAACCGGCAGCAAAGTTCGACGCCCAGTTGCCGGGGTCGATAAAGCCCACCGTCACAAGCAGTCCGGGACCGATGTGACGCAGTATGTCAAGACCGCCACGCAACGACCCCTCGCGCATGGCCCAATGCGTACGCCAATGGTGTATGATATCTTTCAGCATAATGATAGTAATAATTGGTTGGAGATATTGGTTGGCAAATTCACCCACACAAGTTGTGAATACAAAAATAGTATTTTATGCACAAGCCAAGGCTGTGCGACAGCCAAAATACCCCCTTTTGGGTATGCCTTAATTACACAATGCGGAACGCGTCGCCCCCATTAGAGCTTGCTTTTGGTGGTAACGCTTTGTGATAGCGTTTGGAGCTTGAAGAAACGCAAGCACTAATGGGGGCGACGCGTCTCGCGTCGGGAAAAGAGGCAGCTATTATTTAGTAGCGTTTGTATTTTCCTCCTTTCTCTATCCCGACGCGGGACGCGTCGCCCCCATTAGAGCTTGCGTTTTGTGGTAGCGCTTTGTGGTAGCGTTTGGTACTTGAAGAAACGCAAACACTAATGGGGGCGACGCGTCTCGCGTCGGGAAAATACGCAGCTATTATTTAGTAGCGTTCGTATTTTCCTCCTTTTTCTATCCCGACGCGGGACGCGTCGCCCCCATTAGTGCTTGCGTTTTGTCGCAGCGCGTTTCAGGCCATGCGAACCTGAATTCAGAACTTCAATTAGTAATTCTCGGCTCTCAGCTCAAAGTAGCTCTGCGGGTGGTTGCACACGGGGCAGATTTCGGGAGCCTTCTTGCCTATCACAATATGGCCACAGTTAGAGCACTGCCATACGCTGTCGCCATCGCGGCTGAACACAATAGCGTCCTCAATGTTCTTGAGCAAACGGCGGTAGCGCTCCTCATGCGTCTTTTCGATGGCACCTACCATTTCAAACTTTGCGGCTATCTCGTCAAAGCCCTCCTCGCGTGCCTCCTTGGCAAAGGTGGCATACATGTCGGTCCACTCATAGTTCTCGCCATTGGCAGCATCGGCCAAGTTGTCGGGTGTGCCGGGCACTGCGCCGCCATGCAGATATTTGAACCATAATTTGGCATGTTCCTTCTCATTGCGCGAAGTCTCCTCAAAGATGTTGGCCATCTGTACATAGCCGTCCTTCTTGGCCTTCGAAGCATAGTACTGGTACTTGGTGTGAGCCTGCGATTCACCGGCAAAGGCTGCCTCGAGGTTCTTTTCGGTGCGGGTTCCTTTAAGTGTTTTCATATCAATAATATTAGTCAAGTTGTAAAAAAAGAGAGTCCCGCACTTACAGCCGTAGCGGCGCTATGGCATGCAGTTTGCGGGACTCGTGAAATATTAAAGTTTCAAATCGGGCAACACAAGTGAAGCCTTATTTGTTACCAAAGTAGCGCTTGTACAAGCCCTCGAAACCGCGACCGTGACGAGCTTCGTCACGTGCCATTTCGTGTACGGTGTCGTGAATGGCGTCAAGGTTCAGTTCCTTGGCACGCTTGGCAATGCGGGCCTTGTCCTCGCAAGCACCAGCCTCAGCATTCATACGCTTTTCGAGGTTGGTCTTGGTGTCCCACACACAGTCGCCGAGCAATTCGGCAAACTTTGAAGCGTGTTCAGCCTCCTCAAAAGCATAGCGCTTGAAAGCCTCTGCTATTTCGGGATAGCCCTCGCGGTCGGCCTGGCGGCTCATGGCCAGATACATGCCCACCTCGGTGCACTCGCCATTGAAGTGAGCGTTGAGGTCCTTAATCATCTCGTCGTCGCAGCCCTTGGCCACACCTACTTCGTGTTCGGCCACGAACTGCATGGCACCGTCCTCCTTCAGTTCCTTGAACTTTGAAGCGGGCACACCACACATGGGGCATTTTTCGGGAGCATGTTCACCTTCGTATACGTAACCACAAACTGTGCAAATAAATTTCTTTTTCATAATGAGTTGAGTTTTAGTAGATTGTTGTTGCCTCGTTCCTTGCCACACCGTGGGTGGGAGCCTTGGCAACGGTTGTTATGTTTCGTTGTTGAGTTAATTATCCTTGTTCAGTGCGGCGCACCTTGGGCAGCAGCCGCGCAGGTAAAGCTGGGCGTCCTCCGTTTGAAAATTGTCGGGCACACAGGCGCATTTTATCAATTCGGCCTGATTAAGCTTCATGTCATACACGCGGCCACAATGTGTGCACAGAAAGTGTGCGTGTGGCGAGGTGTCGGCATCAAAACAGCAGTTGCGCTCATCAATGGTCAGCTGCAGTGCGGCCCCCTTTTCGGTGAGCAACTTCAGGGTGTTGTACACCGTGGTTTTCGACAGGGTCGGAATGGAGGGGTGCAGTGCCGTGTAAATTTCATCGGCGGTGGGGTGCGTGCGGTGCTCCATCAAGTAGGTCATCACCGCCATGCGTTGCAGCGAGGGTTTGATGCCATGGGCTTGAAGATAGCTGAGCGTCGTGTTCGTTTCCATTCGTCGATTATTTGTAATGATTACAATTATGATTACGATGCAAAAGTACGGACTTAGTTATTACCATGCAAGTTTTCGAGCAACTTTTTTTGCCGAAATATGATTTTTTCACCCTATATATGTTCTATAACACAATAAGGCATGGATTTTAATTCTTTGTAAGGGGGAAAAGTGCACAGTGCAGACAAAAACCTCTGTGCACACACCTACATTTATTTTTTTGCCAAACTGTCTGCACTCTGCACTAAACGCACAATAATCATTGATATTCAGCATGTTGCGCAGTGTAGACACCATCAAAAACCGTATACACCATTGTGTGCACACGCCTCTGCACTATGCGAGTTTACCACAAAAAGAGAGCGGTTTTACGGCATAGGGCGGCAGAAAAATCTGTTTATCCAACAGAAATTCCGCTCGCCCTATACCATAAAACCGCTCTCATGCAACAGAAATGGCTTACCGTGCGCGTAATGTTATAAGTTGGTGTTCAAAATTGTTTTATCAGTGCTGTTCGGAAAAGCGTAAACACGCAAACGGACTCAAGCATCAAGCGCAAGCTCTAATGGGGGCGACGCGTCCCGCGTCGGAAAAATGCAATGTGCATACACTGATTACACGCCTGTCTGTGAGCCTTTGCCATAATTTCCGACGCGGGGACGCGTCGCCCCCATTAGAGTTTGCGTTTGGTGCTTGAGTCCGTTCGCATATTTATGTTTTAGCGGACTGCAATATATCAAAATAGTTTCACCGCACAACAATATTTTAATATGACGTGCACACAATGGTGCAGATGGCTGTGTGCAGACAGTAGTGCATACAATTTCAACATTTGTCTACACGCCTTTACGCATTGATTATCAAAGGCTTAACCTCTAAAAGTGTAGAGTGTAGACAAAACGGCAAATTAAAAATTGTAGGGGTGAGTGTATACACTAATTTGTCTGCACTCGTCTACACTTGCCTGCACTTGTCTACACTCGTATTCTACACTACATGGTCATTTGCGCGGCAGCTGCCTCGGCACAACGTTCGCCGTCGACAGCGGCACTAACTATGCCACCCGCATAACCGGCACCCTCGCCACAAGGGTAGAGTCCGCTGATGCCAACATGGCACAAGGTTTCGTGATTGCGCAAAATGCGCACTGGGGCCGAGGTGCGGGTTTCGACAGCTATAACGATGGCCTCGTTGGTAAGGAAACCACGGCTGCGGCGGCCAAAAGCGTTGAAGCCTTCAATCAGACGCGTGGTGATGAAACGCGGCATCCAAAAGTGGAGGGGCGACGACACCAGACCGGGCGAGTAGCTCGACTTGGGCAGGTCGTAACTCAAACGACAATTAACAAAGTCGGCCATGCGCTGCGCGGGGGCGGTTTGGCTGCGGTTGCCTTGTTGCCAGCATGCCTTTTCAAGTGCCTCTTGCAGGTACATCATGCGCAAGGGATTGGCCGGATTGTTGATGTCTTGGTGTGTCTCGGCAAAGGTGCCGTCGGCCATGGCCTCGGTAAGGAAGGGGGCAAGCTCGCCGTCGAGGTCCTCAGGACGTGTTTCGACCACCATGCCCGAATTGCTCCAGGCAGAATTGCGCGATGATGGGCTCATGCCGTTCACTACAATTTGCTGCGGTCCGCTGGCTGCGGGCACAACTATGCCGCCCGGGCACATGCAGAAACTATACACGCCGCGGCCGCCGCTCTGTGCCACATAGCTATACTCGGCTGCGGGCAAATACTTGCCACGCCCATTGGCGTTGTGATACTGTATTTGGTCGATAAGTGTGGCGGGGTGTTCCAAGCGCACGCCCACGGCAATGCCTTTTTGCTCGAGCGCCACACCTTGCGCGTGCAAGTAGCGGTAAACGTCGCGCGCCGAATGGCCTGTGGCCAAAATGACGGGGCCGTAGTAGGCTTGTCCGTTGTGGCAGGTGACACCTTTAACGGTTTCGCCTTCGATAATCAGACTATCTACACGGGTGTTGAAATGCACCTCGCCACCGCAGGCTATAATTTGGTTGCGCATGGCCTCAATGATGCGTGGCAAACGGTCGGTGCCTATGTGGGGGTGGGCATCAATCAAAATGTCGGTGCTGGCACCAAACTGGCAGAATACGCGCAATATTTTGTCGACATTGCCACGTTTCTTTGAACGGGTGTAGAGTTTGCCATCAGAGAAGGCTCCTGCCCCACCCTCGCCAAAGGAGTAGTTGCTCTCGGAATCGACCTTGTGCTCGCGCGATATGAGGGCAATGTCCTTGCGGCGTTCGTGCACATCTTTGCCACGCTCAAGCACCACGGGACGCTTGCCAAGCTCTATCAGACGCAAGGCGGCAAAGAGTCCGCCAGGACCAGCACCTACCACCACCACACGGGGGGCGCGGCTCACATCTTGATAGCTGACGGGCTCGAAGTCGAGTTGGGGCGGCATTTCGTTGACGTAGGCCTCGACGGTGAGGTTGACAAATATGGTGCGCTGGCGGGCATCGATGCTGCGTTTGCGTATGCGCAGGGCATTGATGGTGCGCACATCTATGCCGCGCTCCTGCGCTATGTACTGCTTGAGTGCCTCCTCGTTATAGGCTATGTGGGGCGGCACACGCAATGTGATGTGGCGGTTGTCGGTCACGTCCATGGTCATGGTGGGCAGCGGGGTGAGGTTGCGCTCACCGGGGGCCTGCGGACGGAACTTGCGCTGGGGGGCATCGTGACGCTGGCCGGTGCGCTTGCTGTCGCCTTTATGGTCGCCTTTGTGGTCGCGGCGGGCGTTATTGCTTTTACCCTCGCGGCGGGCGTCACGATTGCCTCGGCTATAGTTGTTATCTTTTTTATACATAGTTGTTCTTATGGATATGGTGAACGGGTGTCTTTCTTATTGGCATGGTGGTGCGTGGCGCAAACGGCTTGTTATTTGCTATGCAAACAGTTCGCGCAGGGCGGCTTCGACTCTGCTTACTGGCACAATTTCGATGCCGGGCTGCCGGGTGTCGAGCCCTTTGACATTGCCCTCGGGAATGAGTATGCGTGTAAAACCTAACTTGGCGGCCTCGGCCACACGCTGGCCTATGCGCGTGACAGGACGTATCTCGCCGCTCAGACCCACCTCGCCGGCCATGCACACATTGCGCTCTATGGCGGTATCGACATTGCTCGACAGTACCGACGCAATGACTGAGAGGTCGATGGCGGGGTCGGTGACGCGTATGCCTCCGGCTATGTTGAGGAACACGTCTTTCTGTGCCAGTTTGAAACCGACACGTTTTTCGAGTACGGCAAGCAGCATGTTGAGGCGGCGCAGGTCGAACCCGGTGGCAGAGCGCTGGGGGGTGCCATAGGCCGCGGTCGACACAAGGGCCTGTGTCTCGATAAGGAAGGGGCGCACGCCCTCGATGGCTGCGGCAATGGCTATGCCGCTGAGTTCGTCGCCGCCTTGGGTCAGGAGCAGTTCCGACGGATTGTCAACCGGGCGCAGTCCGTTGCTGCACATTTCGTAAATGCCGAGTTCGGAGGTTGAACCAAAGCGGTTTTTGATGCTGCGCAATATGCGGTACATGTAATGGCGGTCGCCCTCAAACTGTAGCACGGTGTCGACTATGTGCTCCAGCACTTTTGGTCCGGCTATGGCACCGTCCTTGGTGATGTGGCCCACCAATATGACGGGCACACCGCTCTCCTTGGCATACTTAAGCAGTGAGGCGGCGCACTCGCGTATTTGGGTGATGGAGCCTGGTGACGAGTCGACGGTTTCAACCGACATGGTTTGTATGGAGTCGATAACGACGAGGTCGGGCTGCACATTCTTGATGTGTGTAAAGATGTGTTCGAGCCGCGTTTCGCACAGCAGCAACACGTCGCTTGAACGGTCGGATATACGGTCGGCGCGCAATTTTATCTGGCGCTCGCTCTCCTCGCCGCTGACGTAGAGCACCTTGTAGCCTTGCATGCGCACAAGGGTTTGCAGCAGCAGTGTTGACTTGCCTATGCCGGGCTCGCCGCCTATCAGTGTCATGGAGCCTCGCACCACGCCTCCGCCCAACACGCGGTCGAGTTCGTGATCGTGGGTGAGCATACGTGGTTCTTCGGTGGCCGACACTTGCGACAGCGGTACGGGCTGCGGACTGTGTTTGTCTATGCCGGTGAGTGCTTGGCGGGCTTGACGCTCGCTCACGGCGGCCGATGTTTCGGGTCGTATGCTCATTTCTTTCATGGTGTTCCACGCACCACACGACGGGCACCGCCCCACCCATTTGGGCGAGTCCATGCCACACTCTGAACATACGTATACTGTTTTTGATTTTGCAGACATTTTGAGAGGTTGGGGGGGGGAAAAGGTTAGGGGGTTAAGGGGTTAGGGGGTTAAAAAGTCACCTTTATGAATTAGATAACCAAGAGTAATCTTTTAACCCTCTAACCCCTTAACCCCCTAACCCTGTGTTTACATACTTTCGAGGGCACGCTTCATGGCCACCAGTTCTTCCTTCACTTTGCGCAGGCGCTGTATGGCTTCGAGCGGTTGGGCAGTACCCTGTTTGTTTTGCTTGAGCACCTCACGTGCAGCAGCCAGTTTAAGGCCGCGCACTTTTACAAGGTCGTAAATGGTACGTATCTTCTCTATGTCCTCCTTGGTGTAACGACGCACACCACGTGAGCCTTTCTTGGGCGTTATCTGCTGCGGAAACTCTTTCTCCCAATAACGCAACAAGGTCTCGCTCACGCCGAGTATCTGCGCCACCTCGCTGATGACGTAATAATATTTATCGTCGCTGATTGTTTTATCTGCCATAGTGTGTTGTATCAGTTTTAAGATTGCAATGCGGTGCCTGCCGCCTCAGCCTCGCGTATGAGTGGTCGGGTGCTCTCCATAATGTCGAACAAGGCTTCTACCGTTTCGGCACGCAACATGTTGATGCGTGTCTGACGAAAATTGGGAAGCCCCTTAAACAGAGGCGTGGCTGCCAAATGGCGGCGTATGTGCAGTATGCCGCGGTACTCGTCAATGCGCGCCACACTTTGACGCACTTGCTCCTTGAGCACATCGAGTTTCCAATCGGCTGTCATAGGCGCATACTGGCTGGGTATGACATCATCGACACTGTGGTCGCCCTCGTGTAAGGCATCGTGTATCTCCTTAAATATCCAGGGGCGGCCAAAGGTGGCGCGGCCTACCATGACGGCATCTACCCCGAACCGCTCAAATGCCCCGACGGCACCTCGCGCCGAAGTGATGTCGCCATTACCTATGATGGGAATGCGCATGCGCGGATTGCGCTTGACCTCGCCTATCAAGCTCCAGTCGGCTTCACCTGTATACATCTGGGCACGGGTGCGCCCATGTATGGTGAGTGCCTGTATGCCGCAGTCCTGCAGTTGCTCGGCCAACGACACTATTATTTTGTGCTCGGCGTCCCAGCCCAAACGGGTTTTGGCGGTGACGGGCACATCAACGGCATCAACCACTGCACGGGTTATTTCGAGCATGCGGGGCACGTCCTGCAACAATCCGGCACCAGCCCCCTTGCCTGCCACACGCTTGACGGGACAGCCAAAGTTGATGTCGAGCACATCGGGGTGGGCACGCTCCACTACTATCTGCGCAGCATCGCGCACAGCCACGGGGTCCTTGCCGTATATCTGTATGGCCACTGGGCGCTCGGCCTGGCACACGGTGAGTTTTTCGAGACTTTTGTTGACCATGCGCACCAAGGCATCGGCTGCCACAAATTCGGAATATACCATTGACGCACCAAGACGACGGCAAAGCAAACGGAAACCGATGTCGGTTACGTCCTCCATGGGGGCTAACACCACTGGGCGGTCGCCAAGGTCGAGCGTTCCTATTTTCATTTATATGTAATTTGTAAGTGGGGAATTTGTATATCTTTTTTTAGAGTCACCAGCACGGTTCTAAGCAGCGGCCTGTGCAGCCTTGCCCGCACGGTGCAAGGGCATCAGGGCACCAGCCACAAGCAGCAGGGCTACTACAACGCGAATGGTTATGCTCCACCACGACGCAGGGGCATCGTCCTGGCCTAACACCATGAGCACTACGGCCAACGTGTTGTTGGCGATGTGTGCCGGCAGGCACAAACGTAAATTGCCCGAACGCAAATAGTACAAGCCGAGCACAACGCCTATGATGAAGGCGGGTATGCCTTGTGTCACATTGCCGTGTACCAGGGCAAAGGCTAATGCGCCAATGGCTGCGGCGGCCCAACCAGGCACTTTGTGGCGGTAGAGGGTGCGCACAATGCCTACACGGAAGACAAGCTCCTCGCACACTGGCCCGACTATGCACAACAACAACCAGCACAAGGGGTTACCGAGCATGCCTTGAAAGAGTGCCATGTCGGCATCGTTGTTCATGCCGAGGGTCGTGAGGGCCTGCGACAGGGCTATGGCCATCATCAGCACGCCCAAAATGGCCGACAACACTTGCCACCAAGTCGGCTTGACGGGCACCACATCACACTTGAGCTTGTGAAATTTGAATATGCCTAACAACTCCGGGCGCTCGATGGATTTGGCTCGCACGCCCTTTTCGAAACGGAAGAACCATAGCCACAGGCCGAACGCCAACAGCCCTTCGCCTACCAACATGGATATACCAGTGGCCATGGGCGAAACTGTTAGTTGATCGATGGGATAACCGGTGCCCAACTTGTCGAGATTTGAAAACAATAATGCCCCAAGGCCCGTCACCAACTGAACGGCGACGAACAGTATCAACATAGTTATTGCTGTCATAAGTGTGTATTTAGTTTAGTTTCGTGTGTTGTGAGTGCGGCATCGGTTGTCAGCTGTTTACGTCGTCGAGCATGGCACGTACCACATCGGCATCAATGGCAAGTTGCTTTTGCAATGCTTCGATGCTGTCGAAACGGTGTTCGTCGCGCACGCGGCGGTAAAAGCTGAGTTTGAGATGGTGGCCGTAAAGGTCGCCACCGTCATAATCGAGCAAGTGGGCCTCGATGGTTTGGTCGCTGCCATTATCGAGTGTCGGCCGCCAACCTATGTTGACCATGGCTTTGTAGCGGAAACCGTCTATTTCGGCCCGTGCGGCATAAACACCGCGTCCGGGCACAAGTTGTTCGGCACAATCGGGACGGAGGTTGGCTGTGGGATAACCCATGAGCGAACCGGCATGGCGGCCCTCAACCACGCTGCCCTCAAGCTGATAGGGGCGGCCGAGACAGGCTCGCGCCATCTCGACATTGCCACCCGTAAGGAAACGACGTGTGGCTGATGAACTGATGCGCAGCTCGTCGGCATCGAAGGGGCGCTCGCGCAACACGTCTATGCAGAGTTCCTTGCCATACTTTACGTAGTCTTTGTAACCGGCCGAAAGGTCGGAACCAAAATGGTGATCGTAGCCTATGAGCAGGCACTGCACGTTGAGTTCCTTTTTCAGCACCAGCTCCATAAACTCGCGCGAGGTGAGCATCGACATGGTGTGGTCGAAGTGCAACATGGCACAAGCGGCTAATCCCGTCTGTGCCAGCAGTTGCAACTTTTGCGCATTGGTGGTGAGCAACTCTGGCCAATAGCGCGTTTGCGACAAGGCCAGGCGCGGGTGTTCCTCAAAGGTGATGACTATAGGCATGAGTCCACGGCGGGCTGCCTCGGCCTTTACTTGTTCTATCAAGTAGCAGTGACCGCGGTGCACACCGTCGAAAAAACCTATGGCTGCGCAGCAACCTGTCGAATTATCAAGGTTGTGCTTGAACGTATGAAGTGTGTAATTTGCCATTTTCGTCAAAGTATTTTAGCCATTCGCTGTGGGCGGGGGCTACAAGGGCCTGCAAGCCGCATTGGCGCGCCGCCTCACAATTTACTTCGCTGTCGTCGAAAAACAAGATGTCGCCGGCGGGCACACCAATGCCCTCTGCCACTCTGGCAAATATTTCGGGGGCGGGTTTCTCTACGCCCAACTCGCACGACAAGAATATATGTTCAAAAAAGTCTGTCACGTGCAAACCTTTGTAGCTGAACAGTGTGTCCTCGGCCATGCGCCAATGTATGCGGTTGGTATTGCTCAACAAGCACACGTGGTAGTGTTGCTTGATTTTGAGCAACATGTCGAGGCGGTCGGCCGGCACCGTGTCGAGATAACTCTGCCACGCTGCCACAAGGGCTTCGTCGGCCAAGTCGGCATGGCCGCTCAAGCGACGCAGTTCGTTGCAGAACTCGTGGGTGGTGATGCGCCCTTGCTCAAGCTGGCTGAATATGCCTGACTGCTTGTAAGTGCCAAGGTACGGACGTATGTCGAAGCCTAAAGCATCGAACGCAGCCTCAACGCGCGGACGGTTGAGGTCGACAAGCACACCACCAAAGTCGAAGAGCAATATGGGGTTATTCATTACCTGTCTTTACTATCTTATAAAGTTTGTCACTCGGGCGCACCTTCTCGGGCACAGGTATGGCCACACGCATGCCCTTGAGCGCCTTGTCCACATGGCCGTGGTCGCCATGTATGTCGGTAGCGGTCACGTAAAGCGCACCGGTTGTTGGACCTACAATGAGCAACTTGTCGCCCACCTCAAACTCGCCGGCTTCAATATAAAACTCGCCAACGCCGAGTTTTGAAAAGTATTTCTGACCCTTGCCAATGTACTGTTTCTTTTCGGTAGCAGCCGAACCGTACACATTGCTCCACTCGCCAAGTTTCTGACCGAGATAGTAGCCGTCCCAAAAACCGCGGTTGAACACCGACTTCAGCCGCTCGTCCCACTGGGCCACCTTGTCGGGCGTGAAGGTGCCGTCCTCTACTGCGGCAATGGCCTCTTTGTAGCACTGCACCACGGTGTAAACGTACTCGGCACTGCGGGCGCGGCCCTCTATTTTGAACACGCGCACGCCGGCCTTCATCATTTGATCTATGAAACCAATGGTTTTGAGGTCTTTCGGGCTCATGATGTACTTGTTGTCCACATCGAGCTCTATACCCGTTTCGCGGTCGCGCACCGTATAGCTGCGGCGGCACACTTGCATGCACTGCCCGCGGTTGGCTGAACGACCAAGATTGTCGAGCGAGAGGTAGCACTTGCCGCTCACTGCCATGCACAAAGCGCCATGGCAGAACATTTCTATGCGTATGGGCTGCCCCGAGGGTCCGCAAATATGGTCGCGCTCTATGGCCTCATGTATTTTGGTCACCTGCTCAAGGTTGAGTTCACGCGCCAAAACTGCCACATCGGCAAACTGGGCATAGAACTTCAGTGCCTCGGCATTTGATATGTTGAGTTGGGTAGACAGATGCACCTCCTGGCCTATGTGGTTGCAATAGCTCATCACTGCCACATCGCAGGCTATAATGGCTGAAATGCCTGCCTCGTGTGCCGCATCGCAAATGCGGTGCATGAGGTCAATGTCCTCATCATATATAATGGTGTTTACCGTCAGGTATGACTTTACGCCCTGTGCAGCACATTGTGCAGCTATGTCGCGCAAATCGTCAATAGTAAATTTGCTGGCACTATGGGCACGCATATTAAGTGCCTCAATGCCAAAGTATATGGAGTCGGCACCGGCTTTGAGCGCAGCAGCCAAACTCTCGCGTGACCCCACCGGGGCCATTATTTCATATTTGTTCATTCGTTATTCTATGCTCGTACCTTCGTTTGTACCTATTTTATCGGCGCTGGTTATTACCACGCGCTTCACACCAGCCTTTACCGCCATCAAGCTGTTTTCTATTTTTGGCAACATACCGCCCGACACAATGCCGTCTGCCTTGAGTTGCTCAAACGTCTGGGGGGTGATGCGGCGTATCACGCTGGCCTCGTCATTGGCATCGGCCAGCACACCGGCGTGTTCAAAGCAGTAAACGAGCGTCACCTCATAGTGCTGCGCCAAAGCCTTGGCTGTTTCGCCGGCTATGGTATCGGCATTGGTGTTGAGCAAATCTCCCTCGCCATTGTGCGTGAGCGGGGCCATCACCGGAGTAATACCAGCATCTATGAGCAGTTGCAGACGGTCGGCGTCCACCTTGTCCACATCACCCACATAGCCATAATCTATGCCGTTTTTCAACGGGCGTCGGTGCGAGCGTATCACGTTCATGTCGGCGCCAGTCAGCCCGAGCGCATTCACGCCACAAGCTTGCAGTTTGGCCACTACATTTTTGTTGACCAGTCCGCCATACACCATCGTCACCACACGCAGCATTTCGGCATCGGTAATGCGACGACCGTCCACCATGTGTGTTTCCACGCCGAGCTGTGCCGCCACATCGGTGGCAGTACGTCCGCCACCATGCACCAGCACTTTCGGCCCTTCGAGTGCCGAGAAACGTTGCAAAAGTTGGTTGAGAGTATCGGGCGCCTCAACAATTTTTCCGCCCACTTTAACTATTGTAAGATGCTGTTTCATACTGCAAAGGTAATCAATGCAGCCACCGCAAGCAAGTATGAAACACAAAAAAAGAGTTAGAAAAAGCGAGCGTTCACTTTTCTAACTCTTTTAAGAGCCTCTTGTCGGATTCGAACCAACGACCCCGAGATTACAAATCACGTGCTCTGGCCAACTGAGCTAAAGAGGCATTCATTTCGGCTCAACAGCGTTTATTTCTGTTTTGCGAGTGCAAAGGTAAGCATTTTCTCCGAACTGCCAAACTTTTTCGAAAAGTTTTTTCGCTGCATGACATAAATCTGGCATGAAACGACTCTAAACCCACCTCTTTTTCCCGAATTTTGCTCCGTGCAACCTGCCTTTCCGCAAGCCCCCCATCTTTATCACGTAATTCTTCGATTTTCAATTATTGCTGTCCGGCAAAAGTCTAAAGCACATTGTAATGCTTTTACCCTTACAGGTAGGGTGTTCAAAATTGGAATCAAAAATGAAACCTGTTTTTGGGGAATTCTATTCAGTATTATGGCTGTTCGGTGAAACGTAAACATGCGAACGGACTCAAGCGCCAAACGCTACCTCCAAACGCTATCACTAATGGGGGCGACGCGTCTCGCGTCGGGAAAAGATGCAGCTATTATTTAGTAGAGGTTCGTATTTCCCTCCTTTCTCTATTCCGACGCGGGACGCGTCGCCCCCATTAGTGCTTGCGTTTTTTACCGCGCGTTTTGGGCAACTTAATCAAGCAAACTTGATTGCATTCGCCTTGCACGATGATTCAGTCCGCCTTTGCAAACCTGTTTAGTTGCTATTCTGTCAACCCCCTTAAATCAGCCAACTGGCAAATGGTGCTGCAATATTACGCCTTTTATCTGTACTATGTGCGCAAGGCGCTGTTAAAATTGTGTGAAGATGCGTTACCCCCTGTTGCACAATCAGCGCCTTCACACTTTCTTAACCACATTGTCACAACCTCCCAACATCGTGCCCGTACTTTTGCACCCGTAAACAAATAACTATTTAATTCACAAAACAACAAATCTGTATGGAATGGATGTATTTGGGAATGGTCATATTCCTCTTCATTCTTGCCGCGTTCGACCTTTGGGTAGGTGTGAGCAATGATGCGGTGAACTTTTTGAATTCGGCCATAGGGTCGAGGGCAGCCAAGTTCCGCTCGCTGGTATTTATTGCCGGCACGGGGGTGTTCTGCGGTTGCGTGCTCAGCAATGGCATGATGGACATTGCGCGTCATGGCATCTTTACACCGCAGTACTTCAGTTTTGAGGATGTGATGTACATTTACCTGGCGGTGATGGTAACCGACATTGTGTTGCTCGACATCTTCAACTCATTTGGTATGCCCACCTCCACCACCGTATCGATGGTGTTCGAACTGTTGGGTGCAGCCTTTGCCTTTACCATGCTCAAAATGGCAGGTGGCGATGGCACACTGCTCATGGGCGATTACCTCAACACATCTAAAGCACTTGAGGTGATATTGGGTATATTCATGAGTGTGCCAATAGCCTTTGTGTTCGGTTCGCTCATTCAGTATATCACGCGTATCATATTCAGCTTCAGCATAACCAAGAACCTGCGCTTCAAGATTGGCATTTTCGGTGGTGTAGCTATCACAGCCATACTTTACTTCATGCTGTTCAAGGGCTTGAAGGACCTCTCCTTCATGAATGCCGATGTAAAGGCTTTCCTCAACGAACACATCTTGGTCATATTGGGCATGACATTTGTAATTGCCACCATCGTGATGCAGATATTGCATGTGTTCAAGGTCAATGTGTTCCGCGTCATTGTGCTGATTGGTACATTTGCCCTGGCCACAGCCTTTGCAGGCAATGACCTTGTAAACTTTATTGGTGTGCCTCTGGCAGGTTTTAGCGCCTACACCGACTTCTCGGCCAACGCCGCTGGTGCCTCGCCCGACTCCTTCATGATGACATCGCTCGGCAGTTCGGCCCACACCCCCGTTTACTTTCTGGCAGCCGCCGGCGCCATCATGGTGTTTGCCCTTGCCACCTCAAAGAAGGCACGCAAGGTGACCGAGACCGAGGTGGGACTCTCGCGCAAAAACGAGGGCGACGAAATGTTTGGCTCGTCAAAGGTGGCCCGCAGCTTGGTGCGTTGGGGCAACTCAATAGGCAATGCCGTGGCTAACGTAACCCCGCCCAGTGTGGCACGCTACATTGACCGCCGTTTTCAGGTGCCGGCTGAGGCCGTTGACAATCAGGCCGCATACGACATGTGCCGTGCTTCGGTCAACCTCGTTGTGTCATCGTTACTCATAGCACTTGGCACCTCGCTCAAATTGCCACTGTCAACCACGTTCGTCACCTTCATGGTAGCCATGGGTTCGTCATTGGCCGACCGTGCTTGGGGACGCGAAACAGCCGTGTTCCGCATTACAGGTGTGCTCACTGTTATTGGTGGTTGGTTCATCACCGCAGGTGTGGCATTCACCGCTTGTTTCCTTGTGGCCATGGCCATGAACTTTGGCGGTGTGGTGGCAGTAGTCGTTATTGTAGCAGCCGGCATTTACAGCATCATTCACAGCCAGCAGCGTTTTGCCCGCAAGCAAAAGGAGGAGACCGAGGGCGATGTGCTCTTCCAACAGATGATCAGCACCACCGACCATACAGCCATTGTGCCCATGCTCTCGCGACACATTGGTATGAGCACTGCCGACATGCTGCACAAGTATGCCGAGGCACTCACCACATCAACTGACGGACTCTTTTCCGAGCAATTGCGCCCCATGCGCACAGCATTGCGCGGCCTGTCCAAGATTAAGCGCGAACTGAAGAGCCTGCGCCGTCGCGAAACCATCTGCTTGCGCCGTGTGGAGCCGCCTGTGTCGGCTGTGCGCCTGAGCACCAATTTTCACCTCATTCACAACTCGCTGCGCCAGATGCTTTATGGCATAATACGCATAGCCGAACCGGCACACGAGCATGTTGACAACAACTTCAGTCCGGTTGATGCCACCATGGCAGAGCGTTTTTGCAAACTACGCAACGAGGTGACCAACTTGATGCTCGTAGTGGCCGACAACCTGCGCAACCAGCGTGGCTGTGATAACGATGCCCTTGTGCCGCAGTGTCAGGAACTCGAGGCAGAGGCTTGTGCCTACAACGAATATGTGGGTGTGGCCATGCAGGCCAAAGGCTGCAACCTCAACTCGCTCACGCTCATGTTGCACTTTGGACAGGAAATGCAGCAAATCATGGTCGAACTCCGACAAATGATTGAGAGTGGCAAAGCTTATCGTGAAATGACAAATATCAAGGCATAACGTATATGAAACGCTTACAACTCCTGGCCGCGGCCTGTGTCATGACAGTGGGCATGGCGGCTCAAACAGACTCTGCAAAAGTGGGCAGCAAATCGTGGCTGCCGCACGTGAGCGGAACGATACGCGGCAAGGTGGAATATCAAACCAACGAAAAGGAAAGCCGCTTTGAGGTGCGCACCGCACGTGTGGCCCTGGACGGCTTCATTACTCCGATGGTTGACTACAAAGCTGAGATTGACCTGTCCGACGAGGGACAAATCAAGATGCTCGATGCTTATGCCGGTGTGTTGCCTTGCCAGGGGCTCGACTTGCGCATCGGACAGATGCGTGTGCCCTTCAGCATTGATGCGCACCGCTCGCCGCACAAACAGTATTTTGCCAACCGCTCTTTCATAGCCAAACAGGTGGGTAATGTGCGCGATGTGGGCTTTTATGTGGGCTACACGTTGCCCAATGTGCCATTGGTTGTTGAGGCTGGAGCCTTTAACGGCTCGGGACTGACCAACCAAAAGAATTATTGGACAAAGGAGTTCAACTTCTCGGCCAAGGCACAGTACGCCTTGCCGTTCGGCCTGACGCTGCAAGCTTCGGTGCAAAAGATATCACCTAACGGCATCAAGACGTATTTGTACGATGGCGGTGCCACGCTGCAAAGCGGACGTTTTACGTTCGAGGCAGAATATCTGCGCAAGCATTACGAGCATAAGGCTTTTAACGATGTGAACGCTTTCGATGCCTTTGTGTGCTACGACCAGCCATTGCCAAAGGTGTTCCGCAAAATGAGTTTCCTTTGTCGCTACGACATGATGGACAATCACTCAGACGGCACACTGACCGATGAGGGTAAACTCAAGCTGACTGATGCGCACCGTCACCGCGTGACTGGCGGCATCACCTTGAGCATGGCCAAGAAAATGAATGCTGACATCAGACTGAACTACGAGAAGTATTTCTATGATGACATCTCGTTGGCAAAGACCTCTGAGCGTGACAAGGTGGTGGCCGAATTGGTTGTACACTTTTGATGCGTCGGTTATTTGTATAGCCGTTACCAACGGCACGGTGTAAACGAGTGCAGACAAAATGCAATGGAAGATGGGAGTGCATACAGCACACCACATCTTTTCAAAGCATTTTGTCTGCACTTTGTCTTTTAATTATTGTTGTTCGGTAAAACGTATAAACGCGAACAAACTCAAGCACCAAACGTTACCACTAATGGGGGCGACGCGTCCCGCGTCGGGCTAATTTTCAGCAGCCTCTTCTTGCGGGGTAGAGAAGGGGAATACAAACTCTACTAAATAAAAACTGCATCTTTTTCCGACGCGAGACGCGTCGCCCCCATTAGTGTTAGCGTTTGGTGTTAGCGTTTAGTGCTTGAAGAAACGCTACCTCTAATGGGGGCGACGCGTCCCGCGTCGGTGCATTTTTCAGCATCCTCGTCCCCATTAGAGCGTGATGCTTTGGCATAACTGTTCTTTACCCCACACACCTCAAAATTGCTCGTCGCGGAATGTTGAGGCCGGCAACCCTGCGTCATTTACAAGATTGGCGCGTGTGAAAGGTTGCCAACCATAGCGCACGGCTTTGATTTGTCTCACCTCGGGGCAGTTTAGCACGATGCATTCCTCGCCCTGTGGTTTGGCCTCGGCCTTGTGGTAGATGCCATCGGCACCGGCAACTTCAAACCCCATGAGCGTAGTACCGTTGGCGGGGTGCATGTTTTCGGCATCGGCAAAGCGCAGTGTGGCCTGGCTGCCGTTGGCAGTAAACGACAGATAGCGTGGGCCGCTGCCGGTAAGGTGGTAGTTGTAGGTGTGGCAGAGTGCAGACAATGCCAGACGCTGTGCCACTTCAAATTTGCGTGTGGGGTGCACATCGAGTGAATCGCCTAAGTCGGAACTTACTGCCATGTAGGTGTGGGGCAGGGTTTCGGACATGCGGCGCTGGCTGTCGCGGAAGTGTGGCCACGAGGGGCGTGTGCCGATTGACGAGAGTTGCACGAAGTAGAAGGGGAGGTCGGTGCGGCCGAAAAATTTGCGCCAGCTCTTTTCTAACAATGGGAAAAGGCGTTCGTGCACCTCTACATTGTCGGCGTTCGACTCGCCCTGGTACCATAATACACCGCGCAGCCCGTAGCCTTGCAGTGGCAATATGCCACTCTCAAACAAATAGGCCGGCTCGTAGGGGTGACGCTGCAGTGCAGATGTTGCCTTGCTCGTGTTGGTAGTGGCGCGTTCGCGCACCCAGCGCATGATATTGTCGTTCTGTTTCCAGTTGCGCAATATGGCAGGGAAATCCTCCTCGAGTGTGCTGCGGTCAATCCAGTCCTCGCAGCCCGAACCGCCCACGGCATTCGAGATAATGCCCACATGGCACCCAAGGTTGTAGGCCAATATGCGTCCGTAGTTGTAGGCTATTGACGAGAAATTGCGCACAAGTTGTGCGTTGGAGCGCTCCCAATGTCCAGGCTGTATGTAAAGCAGTTTGTTAACAGAGTCAAGCCGTGCAGAGTCCCAAGCCATGTCGTGGGTGGGTATGATGCTTGCCATGTTGTACAGGTGCAGAAGCGAGCAAGTGTCGGCGGCGGCCAGATCGGCTTTGGCTGTGCTTGTGCGGGGTACGACAAGTTCCATGTTTGATTGTCCGGAGCAGAGCCATACCTCGCCCACCCAAACATCATTGAATGTGTGCTTGCCGCTTGGGGCTTTGATGCTGAGAGTGTAGGGGCCGCCAGCTTGTTCGGCAGGCAGTGAGACGGCCCATTTGCCAAACTGGTTGGCTATGGCCTCGGCTTTTGTGCCATGAAAGTTGATGCTGATGTGTTCGCCAGCATTGGCGGTGCCTTGCAGATTGATGGGTTGCTGGCGCTGAATGACCATGCCGTTGCCGTAGGTGGGGGGCAGTTGCAGTCCGCCATAGTTGCCGGTGATGCCGCTGTAAACGGTGCGGGCCAGGAAGTGGGCACCTTCGTGGTCGGGGTGTAGGGCGTCGGGAAATAGGTTGGGAAATTTGTGCAGGGGGGTGTAAAGGTCGATGAGCCCTACATTATAGGTGCTGGCAATTTGGCGTATGCGTTGCTGAATGTAGCTGTGCCATAACCTTGTGCCGCTGTCAAAGCGAGGGTGGTCGTGAAAGATGGGCGTCATCAGGCATATCCATATTTTGGCTTTGGGGTTGGCCACACGGAAGGAGTCAATCAGGGCACGGTAGTCTGACACAAAGTCATCGCCATGCTGAGGCCAATCGCGTGGGTCGGTATCGTTGAGGCCAAGGTGGATTACCACCATGTCGGGCTTGAAGGCCAAGGCGTCTTTGAACTCGGGCAACTGCATGTAGGGGTTATGCCCTTTGTTGAGCAGCGTGGCGCCACTGTGCCCAAAGTTACGCACATCGTAGCCGTTGCCCAACATCTGTTGCAGGCGCACGGGGTAGGCTTGCGTTTTACGGTCGGGCAGTTTGTAGCCAAATGTCACACTGTTGCCCACGCAGGCCACCTTGATGGGCGTGCGGCTGAACAGCGGTAGTGAAATAAAAAGTAGTAGTAAGGAAAGAAGTGGGTTTTTCATATGTCTGTTGTATATTGACGGGTTGGCGGGTTGACTGGTCGACGAGTTAACGGGTAAGTTTGCCCTATATATCTATTATGCTAAAGATTGTATGAGCTTGACAAACTTACCCGTCAACCTGTTAACCTGTCACCCCGTCAACCAATTTACAATTCGCACAAAAATGGTACGAGCAGTGGCACGCTCATGTCAATCAGCATGCCGTGGAAGAGGGCTATTGGCACCATATCCTTGCCACACGTGCGGGTTATGGCAGGCAGGCATACGTCGACCGAGGTAACACCCGCAGCAGTCACTGTGGCAAGCGGCCCGAATATTTTGTGAATGAGCGGGGCGCAGATGAGAGCTGTCATTTCGCGACAGATGTTGGCCAACAGTGCAATGGTGCCCAGCTCCGCTGCTACTTGCTGGCCAAGAGTGGGCACTTTGAGCTGTGTGATGAGTATGGACGAGAGTGAATAGTAGCCCATGCCGCTGCCCACAGCCATGCAGTCTGTCACGCGCCATTGCACGAGTGCCACACTAATGATGGCCGAGAACAACAGGGTGCCGCTGATGGTGGCCAGTGGCAACAGCAGCATTTTGGGTTTGAAGTTGCGCAATATGGCTTTGAGATTGGGACTACAGCCTACGCTCAGTCCCACTTGGAACATGAGGGCATAGAGTATCATCATCGACACGTTGTGAAGGTCCCAGTTTGGGGAGTATATGTCGCCAATGATGCACCCCAGCACAAACATCATGATTACGATAATGCTTTGTTTCATGCGGCGCGTTCCTCCTGTTTTGACTTTAAGACATATTTGTATAGCGCCCAACCGCCAATGGCGCTTCCCAATATGCTGGCAAGGCTGATGAGTAGTGCCTGGCTGCCGTAGCTCCATAGGTTGCTGACGATGAGGCGGTTTTCGCCCACGGAGAGTCCGAGTACAAAGAGCATGAAGCAAATGGTGATGGTAATGGTGCTGTTGACGTGTTGCAATCCTTTCCAACGTCGTAGCCCAAATCCGGCTACGACGCCGCAAAGGGCTATCATTATGATTGAAAACATACGTTTGTTAATGTGTTGTGCTAATGTGCTAATGTGATAATGTGGTGCTCGCTATTTGTACCGCATCCACTTAATCATCTCCTTGATGCTTGGCTTTTTGCCGTACATCAAGATGCCGACGCGGTAAATGCGTGCGCTGCACCAGATAAAGAACAACGCCGTGGCGTAGAGAATGACGAGCGAAAGTACCTCCTCCCAAAGTGGTACGTTGAAGGGTATGCGCACCATCATGACAATGGGTGAGGTAAGGGGGAATAATGACGCCCAGAAGGCCAGGGGACCATTGGTGTTTTCGGCTGAACCCATGGCGGCGTACAAGCCAAATACCATGATGAGGACAATGGGCATCATGAATTGCGATGAGTCCTCTTGCTCATTGACCGATGCGCCAATGGCGGCAAAGAATGAGGCATAGAGCAGATAGCCGCCAATGAAGTAGAGAACAAAGCAAACTCCCAATTCGGCGTATGGCAGATTGAGCAGTGCTGTGAGCATCTCTTGTGTCTCGCTTGGCGCGGCACTCATGGCTTGTACTGATGGTGTGGCCATGGCCATGCTCGATGTTTGCATCATGTCGGCATTTGACACACCAAAGGCCATGCTGGCACCGGTGAGAATGATAACCAACATGACGCCCCAAATGGCGAGTTGTACAAAGCCGACGAGCGAGATGCCTACAATCTTGCCCATCATGAGTTGGAAGGGCTTGACACTCGACACCATCAGTTCGACAATGCGGTTGGTTTTCTCCTCCATCACACTCTGCATGACCATGCCGCCATACGACATGACGAACATGTAGATGAGGAATGTGAATACAAAGCCGGCTGCAATGGCAAAGGCTGTGTTTGACGATGAGGTGTCGCCATCCGCATTGCGCTTCATGGTGCTGATGGTGATTTGACTCTGCACATCGTCGATGATTTTGTCGAGCCCGGTGATGCCTGTGGCTTCGAGCTTGTCGTGGCGTACTTGCTCGTTGATGACATTCTCAACATACGACAACAAGCCAGCTGGCACCTCGTTGCGAGAGTAGATGGTGGCAGCTTTGGGGTTGGTGGCCAAATCGGCACGTATGTCAACCACTGCCTCGTAGCTGGTGGTGTCGGCATATAGCGCGCGGTCGTCGGCATTGGCTATGGGTACGAAACGGTAGGTTTGGTCGTCCTTGAACAGTCCAACGTATTTGCCCGTTTTGTCGGCCACGGCCACAGCCTTTTGGTTGTTGTCCTTGATGCTTGCCAGCCAAATTGGCACAAATACCAATGCTGCGAATATGAAGGGCATGAGTATGGTGAGAATGACGAAAGACTTTTTCTTGACGCGCGTCATAAACTCACGCTGTACAACGAGTAGAAATTTATTCATGATGGACGGGAGGTGTGGCGGGTTGAACGGTCTGTAAAAATATCTCTTGCATTGTGGGCATTTGCTCGCTGATGGAGCGCGGGCTGATTTGTGCAGCCACGGCAGCAAACAGTTGGCTGTTGTCGGCATCGGCAGTCTTGCTCAGTGTGTAGTGGTGCAGACCGGCGTGCTGTGTGTGTTCGTTGATGGTGAAGATGTTGGGCGTGTTGTGAAGTGTGGCGTCGCGTGAGGTGACTTCGTACACCCCTGTGCGGAAACGCTCCTTGATGCTGTGTACATCGCCCGACAACACTACTTGTGAGTGATTGATCAAGGCTATTTCGTCGCACACCTCTTCGACTGAGGCCATGTTGTGTGTGCTGAATATGACGGTATGTCCTTTGTCGCGCAGAGCCAATATTTCATTTTTGAGCATTTCGGCATTTACGGGGTCGAAGCCCGAGAATGGCTCGTCGAATATGAGCAATGGCGGCTCGTGCAGCACGGTAATGATAAATTGCACTTTTTGCTGCATGCCCTTTGACAGCTCTTCGAGCTTTTTGTTCCACCACGGCATGATGCCGAATTTCTCGAACCATGTTTTGAGGCGTACTATGGCTTCGCTTTTAGGTAAGCCTTTGAGTTGGGCCAGATAGATGGCTTGCTCGCCGACTTTCATCTTTTTGTAAAGGCCGCGTTCCTCGGGCAGGTAGCCAATGCGCATGACGTCATCGGCGCTGAAGGTGTGGCCGTCAAACAGCACCTCGCCGCTGTCGGGGGCAGTGATGCGGTTGATAATGCGTATAAGAGTTGTCTTGCCCGCACCATTGGGGCCTAACAGTCCGAACACTTTGCCGCGTGGCACACTGATGCTCACATCGTTGAGGGCGGTGTGGGCAGCATAGCGTTTGACAATGTGGTTGGCTTGCAGAAAGAAGTCGTTCATGTTTGTGTGAGTGTATGGGGGATTGGTTGACGGGGTGACAAGTTAACGAGTTGACGGGTATGTTAGTCGGGTATTTACACTATATTCTTTCCGACCTTTAGCACAATATGATAGGCCAGAACAAACTTACCTGTTAACCTGTCAACCTGTAACCCCGAGTCCTGTTATTTACTGATAGGGGTGACGGTATAACCGGCGTCCTTGAGTAGTTGTAGCAAGCCGCGTGGCCCTGGCAGGTGGGCTGCGCCTACGGCAACCAGTGTGCTGCGCTGTGACATGATATTGGGTAGTGCTTTGGCCCAGTTGGCATTGCGTGTGTAAATCAGTACGTTCTCCTCGGCAGGCGTCATGTCGCAATTGTTGTGCAATTTCTCCTCGTAGATTTGTTGTATCGCATTCATGTCCTCGGCATAAAACGCCTTGATGGTGCGTTTGAGCAATTCGGTTTGGTAGTCGTAGTTGTCTACCAGACACATGAGCTGCTCAATCTGTCGTGGCATGGGTGCGCTGAACAGCACTTTCATTTGATAGTCGAGCGTTTCGAGTCCGCCTACAGCCTTGTTTTGCTTTTTCGCTTCGTTTTGGAAATAGGTGTCGAACTGTTCGTTGGGATTAAAGCCCCCTTCCAGCTTCATGCACATCAGCACTTGAAATTGTGTGTTGAGAGCGGCCGGAGTCATCTGTTTCATGGGTTCAAGAAACGGATTGCTGAAGTCTGCGCCCAGTAACTTCGTCATAAAAGCATTGAGCCTTGCCAGTTGGTCGGCAGTAAGCAGACTGTCGAGTGTTTGGCCTTGTGGCAGCATCATGGTGCTTTGCATGCCCTGCATGGCTTGTGTGTCGAGCTGGCTCATGTTGAGTTCGCCATACACCTGCTCGCAGGCATTGAGGGCGTCGTGCAACCCTTTGACGGAGTTGGCAAAACTGGTGTTGGCCAGATGGTACGTGCCCATTATGTATGATGGTTTGGCAAGTCCGTTGCCGGTAACCTTCCATAGTAGTTGTGCCTGAACGTTGACAAAAGCTGCCAAGCAGGCTATCAGTGCGATGAGTGTGCGTTTCATGTCTATGTTTGTTCGTTATACGCGTTGGCGGAATTAGTAAACAAGTTGACAAGTTAACGGGTTAACAGGTAAGCTTGTCAAACTTTTTAAGCTTCTTACCATTATGACTTTAACATAATAAATAGAGTATAGCATACTTACTTGTTAACCTGTCAACTTGTTAACTCGTTAACCTGAAATTCTTTGCCGTTTATTAACTTTGCTGTGTGGAAGGTCAGTTGATGGTTTCGCCTTCCATAAAATTCTCCATGAACATGTGTTCGCCATCAAACACGGCGTATGAGAATAGTGTAATCCAATCGCCAAGAATGAGCAGACGGCTTGTTCGTGAGAGCATGAGGTCGAGCTCGATGTGGCGGTGGCCAAACACGAAATAGTTGATGTCGGGGTGGGTTTTGAGGTAGTCTTTGGCAAATAAAACCAACGACTCGTTGTTTTCGCCCTGGTAGGGTGGCTCTTTGCCGTCCTCGCGTTTCAGGCGTGAGCGTCGTGCCCATTCCAAGCCAAATGCCATGCCCCAGCGTGGGTGCAGAGCCGAGAACAAGCGCTGGCATGTGGCATTGTGAAAGATGGCACGCAGAAGCTTGAACTTCTTGTCGTCTGTGCCCAGTCCGTCGCCGTGTGACAGATAAAATGTTTGTCCGTGCAGTTCAACCACCTCGCTGTGGGGGTGAAGTATCATGCCGCATTCTTTTTCAAAATAGTCGTGCTGCCACAAGTCGTGGTTGCCATAAAAGAAGTGCACCTCCACACCGAGGTCAGTCAGTTCGCTGATTTTTCCTAACAAGCGTGTGTAGCCCTTGGGTACGGCGGTTTTGTATTCGTACCAAAAGTCGAAGATGTCGCCCAACAGGTAGACGGCCTCGGCCTTGTGCTTGATGCTGTCGAGGAAATTGACCAACCGGCGCTCCTGCATGCGTGGGTGTGCAATGGCCAGACTGCCCAGATGTGCGTCTGACAAGAAGTAGATGTTATGTGGTTTCGTGTCGTTGCTCATAAGTAAAAATCAGGTTGGAAAAACAAAAGCGTGCCCTGGGGGGTTACATAAACCCTAACTCGAGTTTGGCCTCTTCGGTCATCATGTCCTTGTCCCATTCGGGCTCGAACACCAAATTTACCTTGGCGTCTTTGATGCCTGTTATGCCATCGAGCTTGGTGCGCACGTCCTCCACAATAAAGTCGGCTGCGGGGCAGTTGGGGGCGGTGAGTGTCATGTCAAGCTCGAGTATGCCGTCGTCGTGCAGGTCGATACGGTATATCAGGCCCAGATTGTAGATGTCGACGGGAATTTCGGGGTCGTAAACCGTTTTGAGCACTTCGACAATGCGCTCCTCTATTTTAAGCTTTTCTTCGGGTGTCATATTTTGTGTAGTTGTGTCGTTAATGCGTTGGCGGAATTAGTAAACAAGTTGACAAGTTAACTTGTAAACTTGTTACCCTGTTAACCAGGAGTTCCACCAGCGGGTGTCGTTATGTTTGTTCAGTTCAGTCTAAAGGCGTCCCTCGTCCTGGTAACTATAATAGCCATCGTTGGTCACAATAACGTGGTCGATGAGCGTAATGTCCAGCAGTTTGGCAGCCTGTTTTACCTTGTCGGTCAGTCGGTCATCTTCGCGGCTGGGGCGTAAATTGCCCGAGGGGTGATTGTGGGCAAGGGCGATGTTAGTGGCATTGGCCAGAAGCGCCTCTTTCAACACCATGCGTATGTCAACTACAGTGCCTGTTATGCCGCCGCGGCTCATTAAGCGTGAGCCTAATATTTGCAACCGTTGGTTGAGCAACAGTATGTGACTCTCCTCGTGTGGCAGGTCGCACATGATAGGGCGCATATAGGCGTAGATGTCGTTGGCGCTGTTAACAATCTTCCGTTGGTCGGGTTCGGCAGCCCGCCGTTTGCCCACCTCGCACGCTGCCAGTATGGTAATGGCTTTGGCTGGCCCTACGCCTTTGTATTGGCACAATTCGGCAATGGACTTGCGGCCGAGCAGTGTGAGACTTCCGTTGCAGTCGCCCAAAATGCGTTGCATCAGTGTTACGGCATTCTCGTCTGTATTGCCCGACCCTATGAGTATGGCCAATAGTTCGGAGGTGGAGAGCGCTGAAGCGCCTTGTGCCTCGAACTTTTCGCGTGGCCGGTCGTCAAGGGCCAAATCGGTGATGTTGAGCTTTGCCATGAAGTGGGGTAGAAGTGTGTGAAAGGGAGATTTATGCGGCGAAGAAGGCTCGAAGCATGATGGGGCCTATTATTAAAAATGCGGCCTTTTCCTGCGTTGCCTGCTGCTGCTGGCTATGCAGGGTTGAGCCTCCTGCTTGATAAATATCTATTTGTAGAAGTTGTTTCGGAATGCGTCAAACTCGCCTTTGCCCAACACGCAGCGGCGCCACCATGCGCGCCAAAAGCCTGAGCCATAGCCCCAAAGTTGGATAAAGGAAGCTGCCACGGCACGAATCCCTACGCCAAAACTGCGCTCTGCGCGTGTGGCATCGGCGCAGATGATGATGGCAAACAGTGCAAAGGGCAGCAGCATGACCCACCAATGTGGACAGCCACAAATGGCTGCGATGACGGCCAGCACAATGAGCAGGGCGCAGCCGGCTGTGAATATGGCCGGCAGGGTGTGTACCAGTTTGAGTGTGCCGGGGTGGCGTTTTGACAGATTGATGCGTGCAATGCCCGAGTTGTGCACTTGCTTGAAAAACTTTTTCAGGTCTGTGCGGCGCTTGTGCCACACCCATGCCTCGGGGAACAGACGGCAACTGTGTCCGCCCTCGAATATGCGGGTGGAGAAGTCTATGTCCTCGCCAAAACGCATCTCGCTAAAGCCGTTGAGTGCATTGTATACCTCGCGGCGCACGCCCATGTTGAATGAGCGCGGGTAGAATTTGTCCATCTTCTTTTTGCCGCCGCGTATGCCGCCTGTGGTAAAGAACGATGTCATGGCGTAATTGATGGCTTTTTGTGTGGGGCTGAAATCCTTGTGGGCACGGTCGGGCCCGCCAAAAGCATCGCATGGGTTGGCAGTGAGCTCGGCATCGACTGCGGCCAGATAGCCGGGGGGCAGCACCACGTCGGAGTCGAGTATCAGTACATATTCACCCGTGGCGCGTTGCACGCCATAGTTGCGTGTCTGTCCTGGGCCAGAGTTGGGCTTGTTATAATAATGTATGGCCAGTTGGCTGGCATAGCGTGCCACCACGTCTTGACAGGGCAGGGTAGACCCGTCCTCTACCACCAGCACATCAAAATCTTTCAGCGTTTGTGTGGTAAGGCTTTGTAAAAGTTCGTCCACCTCGTTGGGGCGGTTGAATACGGGTATGATAAATGAGTACTTCATGTAGGCAAAGGTAATAAAATTAAAGGTATAATATGTACTTTTGTCTGGTAAATGTCACCATGCCTCCTCCTACAGTGTCCGGTTGCGCGTCTGCTCCTCGACCGCCTTGTTGTAAATTGCTCCAGCCATGTTGGGTGATGGTGATAGTGATGGAGATAGATATTGCGGGCCATTTTAAGTGACGTAAAGAAGTGCTTTATCAAAAAAAAGTCGTAATTTTGCCGTCAAAATCATAAGATAAAACGAAACACAACATTTACTCCAATGATTAAATCACAAGACATCAAGAAGGGTACTTGCATTCGCCTTGACGGCAAGCTCTACTTCTGCATCGATTTTCTTCATGTAAAGCCCGGTAAGGGTAACACCATTATGCGCACCACTTTGAAGGACGTAGTGTCAGGCCGTGTGCTTGAGCGTCGTTTCAACATTGGTGAAGCTCTTGAGGACGTGCGCGTAGAGCGTCGCCCCTACCAATACTCATACGCTGAGGGCGATCAGTACCACTTCCTCAATCAGGAGACTTGGGACGATGTAATCATCGAGAAGGATCTTATCACAGGTGTGGACTTTATGAAGGAAGGTGATGTATGCGAAGTTGTAAGCGATGCTTCAACTGAAACTATCCTTTTCGCTGAAATGCCTGTTAAAACTCAGCTCAAGATTACTTACACTGAGCCGGGCTTGAAGGGTGATACTGCAACCAACGCTACTAAGCCTGCAACGCTTGAAACAGGTGTTGAGGTGCGTGTGCCTCTCTTCATCAACGAAGGCGAAACTATCGAAGTTGATACACGCGACGGTTCATACCTTAACCGCGTTAAAGCATAAGACTAACAACAGACAGCAGGGTGGCATGAAGCGCTCTGCTGTTGTTTTTTTATCTTTACCCCACAACGAGGCAACCTCTGACAGATGCGGTTATTGCATCTGCCAGAGGTTGCCTCGTTGTGGGGTTATAAGAGAAGCATAGGCTGGCTCGCTTTTGTTTGATAGGGTAAAACAAATATAGCGCCTGTGGCTATGTGAGGCCACTGAGGGTAATTAAATTATGTGAGAGATGGCGCTTGATGCTTGAAGAAACGCTACCACTAATGGGGGCGACGCGTCTCGCGTCGGGCATGAAAGCAAAGGTTTGCAAACAGGGGCATAATTAGTGTTGTCTGTGAGCTTTTGCTTTCATGCCCGACGCGGGACGCGTCGCCCATTAGAGCTTGCGTTTGTTGGTAGTGTTTGGTGCTTGCGTTTAGTGCTTGCGGGGCCTTTACTATACTACCAAAACTTTACATGCAGAGTATCTTACATCTTACACAAACGCGTTGTAATCCATTGATTATCAATAATTTACACAGTGCAAGATACTACAAATTCCACCTACACGCATCCTACACAACCTACATGCTGCCACACGGCACAAGCACGGGAGAATGACATCACGGCATAGGGGAGCAGAAAAGTCTGTTACTCCGACAGATTTTTCTACGTCCCTGTGGCGTAAAACCCACCGCATACGACAAAACCGACTGCAAGACAACGGGGTGGGGTGTGTAAGATGTATGCAGGGGAGTGTAAGATGCTTTGAAATCATCTTACACTATTGAAATATCTGATTATCAACTTGTTACGCATAAAAAGTGTAAGATGGCAGTAAAAACACACGCACTCTTTTACAAGTAGGCAGACGGCGAGGGGGCAAATATTTGTGTACAAATTGTACACTTTTTCTCAGACGCATCAACCTCCTTCATTCATAGTTGCATTGCCAACATATACAGTAACGCCCGGGAGTCTCGAATGACGAGCTTCCGGGCGTTACCATATTTCTATTGTACAGTATAGGTCTGCTTTACTTGTTGCGGTACATGTTTTCGTAATACTGCTGATAGTCATCACCGCTGACGGCCTCCACCCAATCGTGGTGCTCAAGGTTCCAGCGGATTGTCTTTACAATGCCCACCTCAAACGAGGTTTCGGGATACCAGCCCAAGTCGGCCTTGATTTTTGAGGGGTCAATGCCATAGCGCTGGTCATGGCCAAGACGGTCCTTTACAAAGGTTATCAAGTCATCGTTAATCCAGTCTATGCTGATTTGGCCATCGGCACCACGTTCCTGCTTTTTGAGCAAGGCACGGAACTGCGGCTCCTGCTGCATGATATCGTGAATGGTGCGTATGATGATTTTGACAATCTGAATATTCTGACGTTCATTATGACCGCCTACATTGTAAATTGAGCCATTAGCGCCCTTTGTTATCACCATGTCAATGGCCTTGCAGTGGTCCTCAACATACAGCCAGTCGCGAATATTCTCGCCCTTGCCGTACACCGGCAGACGCTTGCCCTCAAGAATGTTGTTGATAACGAGCGGAATGAGTTTCTCAGGAAATTGGTAAGGGCCATAGTTGTTTGAACAACGCGTGATGCTCACCGGCATGTGGTAAGTGTCGCGATAGGCACAAACAAAGTGGTCGGCCGATGTTTTTGATGCACTGTAGGGGCTGTGCGGACAAAGCGGCGTGTCCTCGGTAAAGAAGCCCTCTGCCCCAAGTGAGCCATACACCTCGTCGGTTGACACCTGATGGTAGCGCACACCCGGGCGCCACGTGGGATAACCCTGTTCGTCGCGACCCATCACCCATGCTGCACGTGCTGCATCAAGCAAATTCTGTGTGCCAAGGATATTGGTGTTGAGGAAGAGCTGCGGGTTCTCGATACTGCGGTCTACGTGGCTTTCGGCTGCAAAATTCACTACCACATCAAAGCGGTATTCGGCAAAGAGGCGGTCAAGCAGCCCGCGGTCGCAAATATCACCCTTTACAAAATAGCAGCGTTCATTGTCAATGTCACCGGCAATGGTACCGAGATAGCCCGCATAAGTAAGCAAGTCGAGCACCACCACACGAATGTCATCATGCTTGGCCAAGATGTATTTCAAGTAATTGGCACCGATAAAGCCTGCGGCACCTGTCACCAAATAGGTTTTCATAAAATATGTATATGGTATATTCTGTTATTATTCAAACTGTCACGCTTGCGCTGTTCACTGTGCATAGTGTGCACTAACCTGGTTTGTCAAGTCAATGAACTCCTGCACCGATAATTGCTCAGGGCGGCGGGTGAGCAGCGGCTGAGCCAAAAACGCCGTGTGGTCGGGGGCGGCAACCCCGGGACGCTGGTCGAGCTCATGAAGTAGTGGTTTGATTGAGCCACGCATCATTTTGCGGCGTTGGTTGAAAGTGGTTTTAACCACCCGCCGCAACAACTGCTCGTCGCAATCGGGAGCCGTAACCTGGTTACGCGTCATGCGCACCACAGCGCTGCGCACCTTGGGAGGCGGGTTAAACACCCCTGGCTCAACAGTGAACAAATAGTCCACATCGTAGTACAGCTGCACCAGCACGCTCAATATGCCGTATGCCTTGCAGCCCGGTTTGGCGGCCAAACGCTCAGCCACCTCCTTCTGTATCATGCCCGTGCAGCAAGGAATGAGGTGCCGGTAGTCGAGCATCTTGAAGAATATCTGGCTACTGATGTTGTAGGGATAATTGCCAGTGAGCACAAACGGACGGCCGTCGAAGGTGTGGTCGAGGTGCATTTTCAAAAAGTCGTCCTCGATGATGTTGTCCTCAAGTTCAGGAAAGTGTTCGCGTAAGTAGGCCACACTCTCAAAATCAATCTCCACGACCTTAAACTCTCGTTTTTTGGGAATGATGAACTGCGTCATCACGCCCATGCCGGGCCCAACCTCAAGAATGGGTATGTCAGGACACGCATCTACAGTGTCGGCAATGGCCTGCGCGGTAGGCAGGTGGGTCAAGAAGTGCTGACCAAGAAATTTTTTAGGACGTACAGACTTCATCTGATATATTTTTTCTACTTTTGCATAATAGTGCAATGCACACTGGCATCTGCCTGAAGCATCATTGCCCATCATGATATAACGCTGCAAAGGTAAGCATTTTATTTGAATGTAAACTGCCTTTAGTGCCGCAACTCACTACTTAACAATGAAGCATCTGCTAAAAATCATACTGCAAATATCACTGCCATTTGTGCTCGGTTTCGGCATATTGTGGTGGATGTACCGCGCCACCGACTGGCACGAGTTCATGCAGTGCGTGACGCATGACATGAATTGGGGGTGGATGCTGCTGTCATTAGCCTTTGGCATTTTGCCACAAATGGCACGCGCCTGGCGATGGAGAATGGCCCTTGCCCCGCTTGGCGAGCATGCCCGCCGCACCTCCTGCACCGACGCCATCTTCATGTCATACGCTGCCAGCTTGGTCATTCCGCGTGTGGGCGAAGTAACCCGTTGCGGCACGCTCAAAAAGAGTGACGGCATATCGTTCACCAAATCGCTCGGCACGGTGGTTACCGAAAGGCTTGTCGACTCGTTGCTTATGCTCATCTTCACGGGCGTGGCATTCTTGTCGCAGTTGCCCAAGTTCTTGGAGTTCTTGTGCAAAACGGGCACCAACCTCAACGACATTCTGCACCGCTTTACCGGCACCGGCTACATTGTCACACTCATCTGCATCTGCGCTGCAGTCATTGCCACCTTGGTGGTTGTGCGCCGCTTTGCCGTGTTCAAAAAAGGGCGCGACATGCTGCACGAGGTGTGGGAGGGCGTCCTGTCGCTGCGCAAGGTGCACAACCTGCCTTTATATTTGTTTTACAGCCTGCTGATATGGGTTGGCTATTTTCTGCACTTCTACATTGCATTTTTCTGTTTCGACTTTACCTCCTCATTATCTGTTGGGGCGGCATTTCTCATATTTTGTGTTGGCACCTTTGCCGTGCTTGTGCCCACTCCCAACGGAGCGGGCCCTTGGCATTTTGCAGTAAAAACCATGCTGGTGCTTTACGGAGTGTCCGAGCCGCAAGCAGTCATGTTTGCCCTGGTGGTACACACCATACAAACGGCCCTTGTCGTACTGCTCGGCGCATTTGGTTGGGCAAGGGTCAACTATCGTAAAAAACTTTCTTAATACATAAACATCATGAGCGAAATTGCTAACCTGCAACCGCAGGCCATTTGGAAAAACTTTGATTTGCTTACGCAGGTGCCCCGTCCCTCGGGCCACCTCGAAAAGGTTCAAAAATTCTTGCTCGACTGGGCTGCCAGCAAAGGCGTAAAAGCCTTTAAGGACGAGGCCGGCAACATCATTATGCGCAAACCCGCCTCTGCCGGCATGGAAAACCGCAAAATGGTTACACTGCAAGGCCACATGGACATGGTGCCACAAAAGACCAAGGATTCAACCCATAACTTTGAGACCGACCCCATACAGACCTATATTGATGGCGACTGGGTTAAGGCCAAAGGCACCACATTGGGTTCAGACGACGGTATGGCTGTAGCCACCATCATGGCTGTGATGGAGGACGACACACTGAAGCATGGCCCCGTCGAAGCTTTCATCACTGCCGACGAAGAGACTACCATGTATGGCGTCAACCACATGAAGGCCGACGTAATTGAAGGCGACATATTGCTCAACCTTGACGACGAAACCGAAGGCGAAATGATTATCGGCTCTGCTGGTGGTGTTAACATGACTGCCACATTGGAGTACAAGCCTCAAGAGGTTGACACCAACGATGCCGCTGTAAAAGTAACACTCCACAAGCTGTTTGGCGGACACTCTGGCCTCGAAATCAACGAGGGCCGCTGCAACGCCAACAAAGCCATGGCACGCCTCGTGCAGGACGCCATTGCCAACTTTGAAGCTTGCTTGGCTGAGTGGAAGGGCGGCAATATGCGCAACGCCATTCCAAGCTCTGCCGAAGTTGTGCTCACACTGCCTAAGGAGAATGTGGAGGCTTTCAAAGAGGTTGTGGCCGAATGGCGCCAGACCTTCAAAGACGAGTACGAGCCTGTTGAGCAAACACTCGAACTGGACGTTGAGGACGTGGCTTTGCCTGCCTACATCGTACCGGCCGAAATCCAGGACAACCTGGTCGATGCGCTTTGCGCCGTACACAATGGTGTTTACCGCATGATACCTTACAACAAGGAGGTTGTCGAGACATCGTCTAACCTCGCCATCGTCGAGATTGGCGAAGGCCACACCAAATTCCTCATCCTTATCCGCTCATCACGCGACTCTATGCGCGAATGCTGCGTCGAAACACTCGAAAGCTGCTTCTCAATGGCCGGCATGAAGGTGGAAACCGATGGCGAATACCCTGCATGGCAGCCTAACCCTAAGAGCGAGATTGTCGAACTCATGAAGGGCATCTACCACGAACTCTTCAACGAGGAGAGCAACGTGACAGTTGTTCACGCCGGACTCGAATGTGGCGTAATTGGTGCCTTGCGTCCTCACATGGATTTGGTCAGCTTCGGTCCCACGCTGCGCTCACCGCACACACCCAACGAGCGTTGCAACATTCCGAGTGTGGAGAAGTACTGGAAATTTGTGAAGACCATTCTCGAACGCGTGCCTGAAAAGTAACGCATAATTAACTACTGCAACAATAGGGGCAATCAATCTCATGTTATGATTGTCCCTATTGCTGTTTTAACGCAACCGCCATTTTAACCCACTGCAAATGCAATACTTAGAATTTACCTTTACCACCCGGCCGGCCACCGAAGCCGTGCAGGACGTGTTGTCGGCCGTATTGGCCGAAATAGGTTTTGACAGTTTTGTACATACCGACGAACTCGACCGCCCGGCCGTGGCACATTGCGCCAATCCCGAGGCCCCCACCTTTGAGGAGAAGCTGGACGAGGACCACTTCCAGTGCTACATTCAGAAGGCACTCTTCGACCAAACCGCCCTCGACCAAACACTGGCCGCATTCCCCCTGCCAGATGTTGAAATAACCTACACCATGCAGGAGGCCGAAGACAAAGACTGGAACGAGGAATGGGAGAAGAACTATTTCAAACCCCTCGTTGTCGACGGACGTTGTGTGATAGCCAGCACATTCCACACCGATGTGCCAAAGGCCGAATACAGCATCACCATCAATCCGCAGATGTCGTTTGGCACAGGCCATCATGCCACTACCTCGCAAATGATAAGCCGTTTGCTCAACGACGACATCACGGGGCTCGAAGTGCTCGACATGGGTTGCGGCACCAGCATATTGGCCATTTTGGCACGTATGCGCGGAGCCAAACACTGCCTGGGCATTGATGTGGACGAGTGGTGTGTCAAAAATTCGCGCGAGAACATTGGTCTCAACCATCTTGAACACATCGATGTGGAGCTGGGCAATGCCTCATCGCTGGCTGACAAGGGCCCGTTCGACCTTGTCATTGCCAACATCAATTTGGGCATTCTGCTTAACGACCTTAAATATTACGTGCCACGCATGAAACAGGGTGGCTTTATCTACATGAGCGGTTTCTACGACACTGACATTCCGCAACTCGTAGCCGAGGCACAGAAGCAGGGCCTCACGCTTGTCGACGAGCATGTGCTCGATGGCTGGGCTTGCCTGAAACTGCAGAAGTAATATTAATAGTTGACAAGTTTACAAGTTTACAAGTTTACATGTTAACGGGTTAACCCGTTAACCAAGCTACGCCTCACAGCGGTGCATACATATAATATTAGTGTCGCCCATTAAGAAGTTGCAAGCTTCTTAATGGGCGACACTTTTTGTGTGCCACACACAACGCTTAGTGCGTAATGAGTTTCACCTCTCCCGCCGTGCCACAAAATTCGGGCGCATACACGCAACTGACTGTGGCAACACCTGTGGCAAATTGGCCGGTGCGGTCAACGAACAATTCCTCTGCAAACTGGTGGGTACCTTTGCGCACTTTCTCTACAAAGTAGTCGGTAGTGGCATCGTGCACAGCGCGATATGCAGGCAGTGCCATGTTCCAGGCATATCCCGACAGAGGCTGGGCCGGTTGCAAACAAGCCGGACGCGAGGCCGAGAGCGCCACAAAATCGTAGTCGCGGTCTGCCGTGATGGTAAATACCTGACGTACCCGGTCGCCCTTGGCCAACGTGGTCGTTCCATTCACAGCCACCCATTCGCCACCCCGTTTCACCTCGAAATTACGGGTCAGCAGCAAGCCCTTTCCTTCAGTTGACACATGCGATGCCGGTGCTGAGAAAGTGGCATACACACTACCCCACGACAAACCATCTGTGCGCTTGTCCAGTCTGACAGTCGTGGCACCGATGGCCGAAGCGTCAGTGTAAGTTTGCTTGAAATAGCCAACCGTTTGTGGCATACTACTCTGGCTTTTGGCATTAAAGCCCACCACCTTGTTATGGTTATAGAGCGTGTAATACACTGGAGTCTTTTCGGCCAAAGGCATCACACTGTGCTGTTTGCCACCCGTGGCAAGCAACGCATACACCGCATCGGCCGAGGCGCGCGAGGTTTCCCACATCTGCGTACGCTTGGCCTGCAACAGCCACAAGCGCATTTCGTCCGCCGCCATTTCATGGCCCAAGGCGTGCAGTGCCTCAATAGCCATACACTGGGTAGGAATGCGGTATGAGCGCCACGACCACTCTGCGCGCGGCGTGTCAAACCAGCGTCCCATGCTGTCCTTCGTCACCGTATGTTCCAACAAGCTTTTCAGTAGCAATTCGGCCTCAGCCTTTTTGCCATAATGGGCCATCACCTGCACCGCCACCGCCTTGCCATACATGGTAAATTCCTGGTTCTGCAAAGCGGCACGCGCCACGAGGTACGACGCATTGTCGTCAAGTTTGTCACCCGTCAGAGTGAGCAAATACAAATAGCGCATAGCCAGTTCACCCGGTAGCACTTTGTGCCCGGTTTCCTTTTCCGCACGTTTCATTTCGCGCACCACACCGGCTATATACTGCTTGAGCCAATCCATGGCCTGTGCCAACTGCCTGTGCCCTTGCTGGCAGCTCGTCAAGTTCTCCACGCGTGCCAACAGTATGGCCACCTCCAGCGTAGTATAGGCATTGCCACCCATGCCGGGATACCAGCTGTAAGCACCATCGGCCTGCTGCAAAGTCTTCAGTTTGTCAATGGCTGTAGCCATGCGTGCAGCCGTCAACTCCACATCAAACATTTGACGCAGAGCCTCGGCGCGCTCCTGTTCGGCAGTCCCCTGCTGCAACCACGGCGTAAGGTCGGTCAGGCCCTCAGCCTTCAGTTTGGCCAGCGCATCAAGTTCTGCCGTGCTGCTGCCCGAGGCCAAAGCCTTGATTTCGGGATTATCGCGCACCACCTGCTGTCCAATGGCCATGGCATAAAAACGGGTGGCCCAATCGTTGGCACTGATGCAACCATCGGTGCCCTGCAGTGCGGGGAGTGCCGTCACAGCGTACCAAGTGGGATTAGACGACACCTCTACACTCAACGCGCGGTGACTTGCCCCCTCCACATTAAACAGGGTGTCGGTGCGCAATGTCAGCACCCCGGCCTTTGTTTGCGAAAAAGGCAATGTGCGTGTCACTTGCACCTCGTTGGTCAGCACGGGCAGGTAGTGCTCCTCGCCATCGGCAAAACCCTTGCCTTGGGCCATGGCACGGCACACCATCACCCCCTCGTTGCCCTTGGCTTGGTAGGGGAAAGTGTACACCCGGCTTTCGCCCGGCGCCAACGTCACCTTGGCATCGGCCTTGTGATACTGCTGGCCATTCACCGCATCACCAAGCGTCAGAGTGAGCGTGGCCGACACTGCCTTGTCCGACAAGTTGGTCACCTTCACGGGCAAGTCGGTCGTGTCGCCCTGACGCAAAAAGCGCGGCAAGGCGGGTTCTACCATAAAGTCCTTGCGCGCCACCACCGTGGTGTCAAGCCGTCCGTGGTTCATGTCGCGGTCGTGGGCCAATGCTGCAAAGTTCCACTGCGTCATACTTTCGGGCAGGGTGAATGCCATCACCACCTCGCCCTTGCTGTTGGTGCGCAGCGCCGGACGGAAATAAGCCGTTTCGGCAAAGTTGGTGCGTGGCGCAGCCGTTTGCAACGGTTGCGGTGCACCGCCAGCCGCTTCTTTCTTTTGATTGCTGCTTGCACTTTCAGCCGCGCCCGCATCGTACATATCCGTGGCCACATTGGCCTTGGCCAACATCATCATAGGTTTGTCCACCTCTAACGCGGCCATGGTGCGCATACGACGGGGACGAATGTCTGCCAACTCATACACGCGTTCGTAATTGAACAAATCGTTGCGCCAACAGCTATACTGCACATGGGGCACTGACAGGCGCTTGTAGTCATACACCCCATACAATGCCAAACTGTGTACAGTCCAGTTCGTCTGCCACAAGAGTGACGGCAAATAGCGGTAAAAGTTGACGGCATAGTCGGCCCAAGTGTTTTTGACCAACGCGTCGAGCGAGGCATCATAAAGGCAGGCCATCATTTGCGCATCAGCCGGTGTGCCGTCGGGACGGGTTATCTGCACGCGCCACTCCTCTTGCTGCCCGGGTGTCAAACGCGAACGGAACGAGGTCCAATGCAGCAGCAAGCGCTTGTCGGGTTTAGGTTTTTCCACACTGACACTTTCCTCATAGAGTTGTCCGTGGCGCACCATGGCCAAACACAATACGGCACCATCGCCATACGCCTCTTTATAGTCGAAGGTCAGGTGCAGCAGTTCGTTGTTGAGCATGATGCGGCGACTCTCCACCACCCGGTTGCCTGCCACTACATCGTAAAACAAGCAAGCGTCCTTTTCGGTGGACCCTACCACTATGCGTGCCGCCGCGCCATCGTTGGCCGTTTCTTTGTAAAAGAAGAAGGGTTGGTTGGCCACCACGGGGGTGGTGTCGGTGTCGCGCAACAGGGTAAAGGTCACCGTGTCGGCCGCAGCCTCAGCAGTTTGCACACTCAGCGTGTACTGTGCCGAGGGCAACTGTGCCAGCTGGCTGATGGCAAGCGGCTCGTTGGTGTCGAACGCACCACGGGCCACCTCTGCCCCACCCCTGCGCAGCACGAATGTACCCTTTGCAGCCATATTCTCGCCTTGCGCATTAAGCTGGCGTATGCCGAATGTGGGCAGCGCAGCACCCTGGCGGCGGTAAATGGTTTGCGGCGCACTCACCTCGAGCCAAGCCTTACGAGTGGCCACACTCAGCGTGGCCGAACCTTGTGCAGTCTCGCCATTGGGGGCTGTCACGGTATAGTCCACCACATAAGCATAGCGGTTGTAACGCGGCAAGGCGGCATCGGCTTCATTTTCAGGTTTTTCGAGCAACACGGGCAACTTGAAACGTCCCTCGGCATCGGTAGTGGTCTCACCGCTTTGCGGCGCCATCTCGTCATCGTTGTAAAAGAACCATGCTGTGCGGCGCACTGTGTACTGCACCCGTGCATCGGCCACTGCCACCCCGCTGTAGGTTTTGGCCTCGCCCTCCACCGTCACACTGTCGCCCAGGGCATAGGCTGTCTTGACAGGCTGCGTGGTGGCCGTAAAAGTTGGACGTTTATACGCCTCCACTCTGAAATAGGTGCGGCCCGACACACTGCGATTGTCCACGCTTATGCTGAAGCGTCCCGGCAGACAGGCTTGCGGCAGGTTGAACTCGCCACTCGCTGTGCCAAAGGCATCGGTCTGCACCAACAGGGTGTCCACCACCTTGCCGTTGGCATTACGCAATGTGGCTTTCAGTTGCAAGGCGGGCCGCACCCGGTGCACATCGCCCTCACGGGTGAAAGCCACTGCCGAAAAAGCCACCTTTTGGCCCGGTCGGTAAATGGCACGGTCGGTATATAGCTGCACACGCGTTTCGGCCCACTGCCGCTGGGTGTCATAATAGCGTATGTTGTTAATGTTGAACAACGGTGATGCGGCATCGGTGGCTGTGGTGGCGGCATAAAGCGTAGCATCATAGCGGTTGACGTCGGTTTTCAAACTTACGTTGCCTTCGGCATCGGTGGCATACGTTCTTATCTGCCGCAACTTGTGGCTGCGGTTGTCGTAGCGGTAGGCGGTCAGCTGCACCCCCGTCACGGGGCGCCCCGTCTGGCTGTCTACCATGGTGATGCGGGTTTTGCCACCGGGTGTGGCAAAGCGCACGGCGCTCAAACTGCTCACCGCCATGGTGCTGCCCTCAAGCACCCTGCCATCGCCCACAAGTTCTACATAATAAACGCCCGGCACATTGGGCACTTCAAACCTCACGCTGTCGGTGCGCCAAGCATAGGGGGCGGTTTGTCCGGTCAGCTGCAGCCGCGTTATGGTGCAAGCACCACTGCCGGCCTTTTTAGCCAAAGCCTTCAGCGCATCGTTATCGGCAGCATGCAGTTCGGAAGCCGATTTTGGCAAACGTGTCACCCGCAGCTCGGCCACTCGCAAATGCCGTGTTCTGAAAGCGAGCGCCAACTGGCTGCCGGGGTAGCACACGCGCTGCAATCCATCGGCATACACGGCCGGGGCGGTCATGCGCGCCACAAAATTGCGCAATTCGTTGGCTGCAGTGCCTTTCTTACTGAGGCTGATACCTTTTTCGGCCTGCGCCACCAGCACACTGTCGTTGTGTGCGGCATACGGTCCGTTGTCCTGCACATAGTTTGCTTGCAGGGCCACCATGGCTTCATAAATCTTGACACAACTGTCTGCGCCGGCATATTCGTCTGTCAGCTGGCACAAAGTTTTATAGTATGCGTTGTGCTCTATGCGGCCCTTCACACTGGCATTTTCGTAACGCTGTTCCAGTGCACGCAGCGACAGCAGCAGGGCGGCATCGTTGGCATGGCGAGCCTTGTAGAAGGCGGCAATTTTCTCAGTCCACGCCTGTTTGTCGCCTTGTTTTGTCACGCCGCTCTCACAATAGTCGTTTAACACCACGTGCAACAAGTCGTTGTGGTAGCAAGCGCTGCCTTCATGTTTAGTAAACAAGGGCAAATAGTTATCCACCCGCGCATCGGCCAATGCGTCGAGATTGGTCAACGAGGCCTCATAATGTGCCTTGGCCCGCTGTTGCAGGGCATCATACGTCAAAGTTTTCCCGTCAATTACAAGCACTTGCCCGTAGCTGGTTCCCTCATAGCATTTGGCCAACGCCACGTGCCACAGGGCTTGCATGGCGGGCTTTGTTTCGGCAGCCAGAGCAGCCTCCATGCGCTGCAACCATGGCGCCACACTGTCGGCCGACAATTCGGCACCGAGCATACGCTGCGTGAGCATCACGCGCAGCAGCTGCGCGTCGTTGCCCTCGACTACAGCCTTTTGCTGTATTTTGTTCACCACCTCAACGGCCGATTTGGGCAGGTCGTTATCAACGTGTGCCTTGGCCTCCTGCCACAGTTTGTCATAACTCTGTGCCGAGGCGCCCATACTTATGCCGAAGGCGGCTATTAGTGTTGTCATCTTGTTCATAAAGCGTGTTGTTGTCAATTATTCTATGTTATACCATTGGCTGATTTTGGGAGTTAATGGGGTAACAAGCAAACTTGCTTGTGCATTATGCCGAGCCTCAACCTATGCAAATATAAATAATCCATGCACAATACTCCTTTCCGCTGTCGTTAAAAAACTCACTTTTATGTCTAAAGTCTAGAGCAGGGAAACAGCAAAAACACTGTATACTTCTATAATTTGCCATAAGCAATGCCGAAAAATCATTATTTATAATGAGGTCTACCACTACACAATGCCATATTTTTGCATATACATCTGTTACAAAATCAAAAGTTAACCAATTAACACCTAACACCACTATGCGATTACCCCTACCACACATTCTGGCTGCGCTGGCTATCTGCACATTTACGGCATATAGAGCCACTGCCGCCACCAACAACGACTACGACAGCAATGGTGTCTTTGTACAAGGCGACTCATTAGCTGTTAAACTCACCCAAGCAGGCACCTTGCCCGATGTACTTGATGCCTCTAACGTAAAAATATCAAGCATCAAACGCCTTAGATTGCAAGGGCCCATCAACTCTGTCGATATCAGCATGTTCAGCCAGGCAGACCCTGAATTTTCGGATCTACAGACCATTGACCTTTCTGATGCTATTCTGACACCTGATGGGGGACGCTATGCACATGGAGGCAGTGGAGGCGAAAGTTCCATCAGCGTGGACTACTACCTTTCGCCAAAAGACACCGTCAAATTTGTACGAGAAGTGAGCGGTGGCATGTTCGCCTATTCGTGCCGCTACTACGACTGCTTTGACATGAGCCTAAGCGGGGCATTCATGGAACAAAGCAAGACGCTTCAAAAGCTCTATTTGCCGTCCAATCAAAAGAGTTTGGGCTACCAAATGGCATCTGACTGTGAATTACTTTCGGTTGTTACATGCTCTCCAAACATCAAAGAAGTAAAACAATATGCCTTTGATGACTGCAAATCGCTGACACATATCGACGGGTTAAAACCTGTATGTGTAGAGGAACACGCTTTCAGCAATAGCGGGCTTCAACGCTTGGATTTCAGTTTGCTTACAGAACTTGGCACGAAGGCTTTTTCAAATACACAAATTTCCGAAGCAGACATTTCGGGCATCGACAGCATACCTAATTACGCATTTTCTACCTGCGAGAAATTGAAGATTGTAAAGTTCTCAAGCAACTTGCGCTTTGTAGGCAAAGAAGCCTTTAGGGGCGCAGCACTGACTGAACTGCCCGACTTCTCCGGACTCGACAAAGTATGTAGCACCAGCTTTGCCAACACACCGTGGATTCAATCGCAATTCGAGGCCAACGGCGGCGTAGCCTATATGGGCAACCGCGCCATTGCGGCCGACTTGGACGTGAATGCGCCCAATCCACTTGTAATTAAAGAGGGCACAACCGAAATCATTGACGATTTTGTCCAAATAAAAGAGCCGTACTACACCGCCGAACGCGAAGTTGTACTGCCTCAGTCGCTGCGCCGTATCGGTATCAGAGCTTTTTTCGGCTCTAACATTACAGCTGTCAATCTGCCCGAAGGGTTGGAGGTTATTGACGGCCTCGCATTTAATGGTACAAAAATTGAAAGAGTAACCATACCATCAACGCTAAAGAAATGCTATGGCTTGAATAGTGAAGAATTAAGAAGCATCACCATTCCCGACATTGAATGTGAATATGTTGACACGTTGGAAGACAAATGGGAAGATGAATATTATAACTATTATGGTGACGGAATGTCGTTTATTGACTGCCCCAAATTGCGCACTGTGAATTATTTGGCTCACAATCTGCCCGACGAAACAAGTCCACAGTTCGCACCCGTAACGTTAAATATTGGGCCTAATGTAAGACGTATTCCTAACAGAATTTGCTATATGGCGAAAAAATTGCAGACACTGAACTTCAAGGAACGTCCCGACAGTCTGCCACTCACCATCGGACAATCTGCTTTTTACGGCACTAATATCATCAACATACAGCTACCTGAATATGTGGACAGCATCGGTAATGAAGCGTTTGCTTTTTGCCAAACGCGCAACAAAGTCGACTTACCTGCCAACCTTAAATATATAGGCAAGTATGCATTTGAAAGCTGCTATGCAGACACTATATCAGTGCCTTGCAAAGATGCTTTCGTGGGCCAATCCGCATTCTACAACTGTTATAACCTCAAGCATGTTGACTACAACGTGACCAACACGCCTGCAATCCATCTTTTCCACAACTGTAATTCACTACAAAGCGTTAACGTAGGAGCTGACGTAAGGCGCCTACCTGAAGAAATCTTCAGCGGTTGTCCACAACTCTCAAAATTTGAATTTGAAGAGAGTGAACTACCACTTACCTTTGGCGACTACGCATTCCAAAGTTCTAAAGCCTTGGCAGAAAACTTTACCTTCCCCCTGCGCACCGACTCCATTGGCACAAGCGTGTTTGGAAACTGCTTATTCAACGAAATAACCATACCCGAAAATGTGCGCTATGTGGGCTGGATGCGCAATGACTCGCTGAAACACATCGTATGGAACGCACGAAATGCCGACATGTATACCGATGGCGATAAAACGATAGAACACGTGACCATAGGCCCTAAGGTTGAGAAACTACCTACCCGACTGTTCTGCGGCATGAACAAACTGTCTGATATCGATTTCACACCACGTACTGACGACACGCCACTCGAAATAGGAGACTTTGCCTTCAGCGGTTGCCCTAATTTGCAACATGTCACAATACCTGAATTTGTAACACGCATCGGGTCAAGTGCCTATAAGGGTACCTTTGAAGGAAATTCAGGCGAGATGCGCACCCTCGATTACCGCGCTCACAATGCCAAGTACGAGGCTGCCAACGCCCATGCATCTATCTTGGGCCCATTCTCGTCACAAGACGAATTGCGCAAAATCATAATTGGCAAGGACGTGCTGCGCATGCCCGAATGCTTTGCACAAGATTGCGAAAATCTTGATAGCGTCATATTCGAGCCACGCGATGGTAACACCAATTTGGTAGTGATGCGCTGGGCCTTTGTGGGGTGTAATAAATTAAAATCCATTGCCTTCCCCGAACACACCACCATGCTTGGCCAAATGCTCTTCGTGGACGGTGACTTACGCACAGTCAGTCTGCCATCAACAATGGGCACTATCTTCTACAACACTTTCCAGGGTTGCCAGCTCGACACAATTTATGCCCACATGCCTTGGTACGACGGACAAGACAACATGACAATGGTTGGTGCAAGTCCCGACTGCTTTGATGGGCTCAAACCCAACCGCGGCACCATACTATGCGTGTACCCCGAATATGCACAGGCATACGCCAACCACCCAATATGGAGCCTTTGCACCATCAAGGGCATTGACGGCAGCGACGTGGACGTAACCTACCCCGCCGTAGGAATTAACAATGCCGAAACAGAGAATGCCTCTGACATGAGCACCCTGGGGGGCACCATCTACACACCATCGGGCCAACGCATCACGCAGCTGCAACATGGTGTGAACATTATACGCACGCAACAAGGCAAGGTGGTCAAGGTTCTGAAATGAGTGTGCACGCACTGACCTAAAAACCGCTGTGCACTCCCCATACAGACTTTTGCAGCATTTTGTCTGCACTCTGCACTTTTGGGTGTAATAGCGTTGATAATCAAAGTAAAAAGTAGTGTAGGTAGCGTTCATAGCTATCTGCACTACTTTTGTTTTTATTGCCGTTTGGTAAAACGTGAACATACGACGGACTCGAACACCAAACGCTACCTCTAATGGGGGCGACGCGTCTCGCGTCGGGCATTTTTCAGCAGCCTCGTCCCGCGGAGAAATGCAATGCTCATACACAAAATAAAGACTCACAGACAGCGCTAAATACACGCTTGTCTGTGAGCCTTTGCCTTAAATTCCGACGCGAGACGCGTCGCCCCCATTAGTGGTTGCGTTTTGTGGTAGCGTTTCGTGCTTGCGTTTCGTGATAGCGTTTCGTGCTTGCGTCCGTTAACGTGTTCACGTCTTGCCGGACAGCAACAAGTCTTATACCAAATGCTTGATATTTTCTTCGCGGTCGCCAGGCAGCAAGTCAATCACCGGCACCTCAATCATGGTGTAGCAACCAGGACGCTGCTGCATGGTGGCACGGGCCACACACACGAGCACCTGACCCGTAAGGGCGGGATTGTTGATACGCATCACAAAGTCGAAGAGCTGGTTCTGTGTGGTACCGCTCACACCCTTGCGGGTGAGGTGCACACCATGACCCATATCGATAACATCGTCAACCGAAGGCACGAGGTTGACATGTGTCTCGTCTGATGCAAAATAGGGGTCGGCCTTGATGGCAGCAGCCACCTTGTCAAAGTCGTAACCGTCCTCAATTTCGATGTACACCATACGGCGGTGAATGCCCTGGCCCGTAGGAATGGTCATTGAAAGCGCCTTTTTCACACCCTCAACAGCCTTTACAGCCACGGTGTGACCCATCGACATACCCGGACCAAAGTTGGTGTAGGTGATACCCTTGGGGGCAATGGCCTGCAACAGTGTGCGTACTACCGAGTCAGAACCCGGGTCCCAACCTGCCGAGATGATGCTCACTGCACCATGCTCCTTGGCCACAGCGTCGAGCGAACGGCGGAGGTCAACAATCTGTGTGTGAATGTCGAAACTGTCGACAGTGTTGATGCCGAGCGAAAGAATATCCTTGGCGTAAGCCTCAACGCTGCGTGTGGGAGTGGCAAGCACAGCCACGTCCACGTCCTTGAGTTCGCGAATGTCCTTTACCACATCATATTTCTTCAACTCCTCAGGACAATTCTCAGCACCTTTGCGGCGAACGATACCTGCCACTTCAAAATCGGGAGCAGCCTCAAGGGCCTGCAGAGTGTAGTGGCCAATATTGCCATAGCCTACTACGGCTGCACGTATTTTCTTCATTTTGTCAGTTATTATGTTTTGTATTTGTAAAAAGCGCCACAAAGATACGTGTTTTTTAGAGTAATGCCACGGCAACAGTCTTTTTTTTGGCTTATTGTTAGCAAATTGCACACTTCGCCATTTGTGCACACCGGCGAGCGCCCTACCCCACCACAATATTCACACCGTCGAAAGCTATCTTGCCTTCGTGCTGCAAACGGGCAAGGGCCTGAAGCAACACGCCATGCGCAAAGCCCGATTCCTTGAAATAGGCCAGCGGATAGGTGCGTCCAGCCTCAACCACGGTCATGACATGATGCGCAGCCTCGTCCACCTGTTGCGACTGCGGCATGGAGGCCGTCTCCTCCTCGCGCGCTATGCACACATCGCAATAGCCGCAGTCGGGCCCGTCGTCGTCAAAGTAGTGGAGCAGGAAGCGGCTGCGGCACATGTCGGTCTCGGTAAAGTAGCGTATCATGGCATCAATTCGCGTGCGGTACTGGTCGCGGCGCACCTCGTAGATGTCGGGCATAATTTGCACTTGGTCAGCATCGACGCGGCGGCAAGTGTAGGTTATTTGCGGTGTGTCCTTGTGTGGCACATAGTTCAGCACACGCAGTTGGGTGAGGTGGCGCAAGTGGTTGTACACCTGCTCACGCGTCATGCCACACTTTTCGGCCAGGCGTTCCTCGTCAACGGGCACATAGTCGGCAAAAATGCCACAGGTATTGCGCATGATAATATTGAGCACGCGCTCCTCGGCAGAGTTGAGGTAATCGATGCCATAAAGTTCGTCGCGCCGCACAAGGAAGATGACGCGCGAGGAGTTTTCGTCCTCCAGACTGAAATGTATGTACCCGGCCTGTGTGAGCAGATTAAGCGCACTGACCAACAACACGGGGAAATGTTTGAACACGTGGCAGAAGCGTTCCATGTTGAAGTCGAAAGTGCGCCCCTCGGCCTCGCCTTCGGCTATTTGGAAAAACGAGGCCAAATCGGCATACACGCGCCGTATGTATGTGCGGTCGGGAAATGCCTGTGTCAAGTGCATCGACAGGCGTTTGGCATCTTCGCCATCGGTCAGCAGCACACCGTAGGCCACTTGTCCGTCGCGGCCGCCGCGTCCGGCCTCCTGAAAGTAAGCCTCGAGCGAGTCGGGCACGTCCATGTGCACCACCAACCGCACATCGGGCTTGTCAATGCCCATGCCAAAGGCGTTGGTGGCCACCATCACCCTCACCTGGTCGCGCTGCCACGCCTGCTGGCGCGTGTCCTTGTCGAGCGAGGTAAGTCCGGCATGATAGTGCAGGGCCGTGATGCCAGCCTCATTGAGTTTGTCGGCCACCTCGCGGGTGCCGTTGCGCGAGCGGGTGTACACAATGGCCGACCCGTCTACACACTGCAAGATGTGCAGCAATTCGGTAAACTTGTCGCCCGTGGGACGCACAATGTAGTGCAGGTTGGGACGTGCGAAACTCATTTTATACACCTGCCCGTCCACGAAAGCCAACTTTTGCTGAATGTCGTCCACCACCATGCGGGTGGCAGTGGCAGTCAGAGCCAGCACGGGCACTCCGGGCAACAGCTTGCGCACCTCGGCTATGCGCAAATAGTGCGGACGGAAGTCGTAGCCCCACTGCGATATGCAGTGTGCCTCGTCCACCGTGATAAGGCACACCTTCATGCGACGCACCTTGTTCATGAATATTTCGGTGGACAGGCGTTCGGGCGAGACGTACAAAAACTTGTAAGCCCCAAATATGGCATTGTCAAGATGCTGCACTACCTCGCTGCGCGTCTGTCCCGAATAGATGGCAGCAGCCATAATGCCGCGCTGCCGCAGGTTCTGCACCTGGTCCTTCATCAAGGCAATGAGCGGGGTGACCACCAGGCACAGCCCCTCCATGGCCATGGTTGGCACCTGAAAGGTGATGCTCTTGCCGCCCCCTGTGGGCATGAGTCCCAATGTGTCGTGGCCCGAAGCTATGCTGTTGATGATGTCGAGTTGTATGCCACGAAAACTGTCGTAGCCCCAATATTGGCGTAAAATGGCAATCCACTCCGCGCCGCGCCCCTCTGCAGTGGGCGTTACGGGAGTGGATTGTTTGTTACTTGTTGTCATGATAATGTGGCAATGTGTTAATATGACGCGTCTACGAGCAAAGCGAGCGCATCATTGACAGGGCCTGATATCGTCAATCTGCAGTTGCACCTCGCCGCGCTTGTGGGTATTCTCCTCAATCGTATAGCAAATATCGAAAGCACGTTTGGTTTTAATATAACGCGCTTGCGAACTCTGTCCGAAGGCTATGCCATTCATTACATTGTTGCTCTTGTTGTCCACCAGTTCGAGTTTGATGTGTTCCTGTCCGCGGCCCACCACCTTGCTTGTGCCATAATCGTAAACACGCTTGGTGCAAAAGATGGGCTTGGCATTGCCCGGCCCGAAGGGCGCAAACTTGCGCAACTGCTGGTAAAAGCGGAAGGTGACATCCTTAAAGTCGAGCACGGCATCAATGTCGAGGCTCGCCTCAGTCTGCTCATCGAGTATGTGTGCCGCCACGTACGCCTCAAAGCGCCGGCTGAACTCCTCAACGTGTTCAACGGGCAAGGTGAGTCCGGCAGCATAGGTGTGGCCGCCAAAGTTTTCGAGCAAATCCTCGCAACTCTGCACAGCCTTGTACACATCAAAGCCTGACACCGAGCGGGCCGAGCCCGTGGCCATGCCCTCAGAGCGCGTCAGCACCACGGCCGGACGATAGTATTGTTCCGTCAGGCGCGAGGCCACAATGCCTATCACGCCCTTGTGCCACGCCTCGTTGTAGATAACTATGCTGCGGCGGTTGTCAAGTCCGGGCAGGTCCTTCACCTGCTCCACGGCCTCCTCTGTCATCTGCTTGTCAAGGTCCTTGCGAGCCTCGTTGTACAGGTTGATGCGTCCAGCCTTTTCGAGCGCAGCCTGAAAGTCCTTTTCCACGAGCAGTTCCACAGCCTCCTTGCCGTTCTGCATACGGCCCGAAGCATTGATGCGCGGCCCTATCTTAAAGATGATATCGTTCATCGTCAGCTCGCGGTCAGCCAATCCGCACACCTCGATAATGGCCTGCAGACCAATGCTGGGGTTAGAGTTCAGACACCGCAGCCCATGATAAGCCAACACACGGTTTTCGCCCATCACCGGCACAATGTCCGATGCGATGCTCACGGCGCAAAGGTCGAGCAAGGCCATAAGTTTGTTAAACTCTATGCCATTGCTGGCAGCAAAGGCCTGCATGAATTTGAAGCCCACGCCACACCCCGAAAGGTGTGTGTCGGGATAGTGATTGTCGGTGCGCTTGGGGTTGAGTATGGCCACCGCGCACGGCAGCTGGGCGTCGGGCACATGGTGGTCGCAAATGATAAAGTCGATGCCCAGACTCTTGGCATAAGCTATCTCGTCAATAGCCTTGATGCCACAGTCGAGCACCACGATCAGCCCCACCCCCGTTTGGGCGGCAAAGTCGATGCCTTTCTTTGATATGCCATACCCCTCCTCGTAGCGGTCGGGTATGTAGTAGTCGATGTTAGAGTAGTATTGTTGCAAAAACTTGTACACAAGCGCCACAGCCGTACAGCCGTCCACATCGTAGTCGCCATACACGAGTATGCGCTCCTTGCGCCCCATAGCCAAATTCAATCGGTCCACCGCCACCTGCATGTCGTCCATCATAAATGGGTCGTGCAATTCGGTGAGCTGCGGCCGGAAAAAGTGGCGTGCCTCCGCCTCGGTGCGTATGCCGCGATCGAAGAGCAGTTTGCCCAAGGCCGGGTGAATGCCCACCTGGCGGGCAAGCTCTTCCTCGGCAGCCGCAGTGGCCGGGTCGGGAGCCTCGTAGTTCCATTTGTAGTTCATGCTTATATGTCATTTTTTATTTTGCTGAGTGTAGAAACGTGGCACGCGCCACTTGCTGCAGCCCGGCTAAATTGCCCTGTCCGGCTGCTTGGCACGTGCTATATGTTGATGCGGGGGCGCACGCCGTGGTGTTCGGCCACGGGCCATTGGCCCCTACTTGTCCAATTTAGCAAGCTAAGGTAATAAGAAAATGTGACATACGGAGTAAGATTGGGCCAAGATGTTGGGCAGACGTTCAATTATGTGTAATTTTGCACCTAAATACCCGTTGGAGGGACCGTCAGCCTGCCAACCGTTCTCTTGCCAGGCTGACACGACTGAACAAAAGCGTCACCGCCAACGCACATCATTCACTCTCAATTCAAAATAAAGCCAATGGTTTCAGTTGATGGACTTGCCGTAGAGTTTGGCGGCACCACCCTGTTCAGTGACATATCATTCGTTATCAACGACAACGACCGCATAGCCCTGATGGGCAAAAACGGTGCGGGCAAAAGCACCTTGCTCAAGATTTTGGCCGGTGTGCGCAAGCCCACACGTGGCTCGGTGTCGGCCCCCAAAGACACTGTGATAGCCTACCTGCCGCAGCACCTCATGACCGAGGACGGGCGCACCGTGTTTGAAGAGGCAAGCCAGGCCTTTGCCCACCTGCACGAAATGCAGGCTCACCTTGATGACCTTAACCGCCAACTGACCGAACGCACTGACTATGAGAGTGAGGACTACATGGCACTGATTGAGGAGGTGGCTACGCTGAGCGAAAAGTTCTATGCCATTGACATGACGCACTTTGAGGAGGACGTGGAAAAGACACTGCTCGGCTTGGGCTTTGAGCGCACTGACTTCGACAGACAGACAAGCGATTTTTCGGGCGGCTGGCGCATGCGCATCGAACTGGCCAAGATGTTGCTGCAAAACCCCGACGTGCTGCTGCTCGACGAGCCTACCAACCACCTCGACATCGAGTCGATCGGCTGGCTCGAGGACTTCCTTATCAACAACGGCAAGGCGGTGGTGGTAATCAGCCACGACCGCAAGTTTGTGGACAACATCACCACACGCACCATCGAGGTGACTATGGGGCGCATCTACGACTACAAGGTGAACTACTCGCACTACTTGCAGCTGCGTGCCGAACGGCGCGAGCAGCAAATGAAGCAGTACGAGGAGCAGCAAAAGATGATACAGGAGACCAAGGACTTTATTGAACGCTTCAAAGGCACGTATTCAAAGACTTTCCAAGTGCAGAGCCGCGTCAAAATGCTTGAAAAGATCGAACTGGTTGAGGTGGACGAAATGGACACCTCGGCCCTGCGCCTCAAATTTCCGCCCGCCCCGCGCAGCGGCCAGTATCCCGTGACGGCCGACATGGTGGGCAAGGCCTTCGACGGCAAACAAATATTCAAGAATGCCTCGTTCACCATCAAGCGCGGCGACAAAGTGGCCTTTGTGGGCCGCAACGGCGAGGGAAAGTCTACCATGGTCAAGTGTATCATGGGACAACTCGAACACGAGGGCACACTCACCCTGGGGCACAACGTGCAGATTGGCTACTTTGCACAGAACCAGGCTTCGCTGCTCGATGGCGAGCTCACCGTGTTCCAAACCATCGACGATGTGGCCAAGGGCGAGGTGCGCAACAAAATACGCGACCTGCTCGGCGCCTTTATGTTTGGCGGCGAGGCAAGCACCAAAAAGGTGAAGGTGCTGTCGGGCGGCGAACGCACCCGACTGGCATTGCTCAAACTGCTGCTCGAGCCCGTAAACTTGCTCATTCTTGACGAACCTACCAACCACCTCGACCTGCGCACCAAGGACGTGCTGAAACAGGCTTTGGCCGACTTTGACGGCACGCTCATCTGTGTGAGCCACGACCGCGACTTCCTCGACGGACTGATCACACGCGTATATGAGTTTGGCGGCGGACAAGTGCGCGAGCATTTGTGCGACATATACGAGTTTTTGGAGAAGAAGAAAATGGCCGAACTGGCCGATTTGGAACGCAAGTGACAATGACTGGCAACAACCTGATATTTTACTTTTCGGCCACGGGCAACAGCCGCCACGTGGCCCAATGCCTGCAAATGGCCAACGGCGGCATACTGGTGCCGATGGACACCTGCTTGCTTGAGGGGCAACACAAATTCGGCGTGGACGAGGCGTGCAGCGTGGGGTTTGTTTTCCCCGTCTACTTTTGGGGACTGCCCACCATCGTGGCTGAATTTATAGCTGCCCTGCAACTCGACGGCACACCGCAATATACCTACGGCGTGGTTACCTACGGCACCTCGATGGGCGAGGTGCGCCACCAACTGCGCAAGGCGCTCGGGCTGAAAGGCATGGGGCTTGACGGACTCTTCGGGGTGCGCATGGTTGATGTGTGGACGCCCATGTTTGATGTGTCGGACCACGACAAATGCCTTAAACGCACACAAAAGGCCGAGGCACAAATTGACAAGGTGGCTCTGCAGATAGAACACCATGAAGTTGGCTCCCGCCACTGGACAGAGTTGCCGCATCTGCTGGCCCAACTTGAATACCGCCTCTACCCCAAGGCACGCCAAACGCGCCACTTTAGTGTGATGGACGACCGCTGCACGGGCTGTGGCTTGTGTGCGCGCAAATGCCCTACCAAGGCGATAGCCATGGACAACCACAAACGCCCATTTTGGCAAAAGAGCGAATGCGCAGCCTGCCTGCGTTGTCTGCACCACTGCCCCCACTTTGCCATACAATATGGCAAGCACACCGCCACGCACGGGCAGTATGTACACCCGTCCGAAATATACAATGCGTGATGGCGACACATTAGAATTAGTAAAACAAGTTGACGGGGGTGACGGGGCTGCAGGAAATTAGCCCGACGCGAGACGGGGCTGCTGAAAAATGCCCCGACGCGAGACGCGTCGCCCCCATTAGAGATAGCGTTTGGCGGTAGTATTTGGTGCTTGAAGAAACGCAAGCACTAATGGGGGCGACGCGTCCCGCGTCGGGTTTTTCAGCAGCCTCGTCCCGCGTTATCGGGGCATTTTTCAGC
>OGIV01000089.1_pt1 | contig 75069 bp, 71 predicted proteins | sample 1571861 | NCBI WGS metagenome assembly OGIV01 (sample SAMEA2582099, study PRJEB24529) | metagenome | biome: Human gut stool | place: China | collected 2011 | reverse complement strand
ACCCTGCACATTTGTGTTCGTCGAAACTGTATTCAGTTTTCAAAGGTCTACCATGTTGCTCAATCACAACATTTACTATTTTATCAAATCTCCAATTGCCTGTCAAGAAGAAATTTATTTAATTTCAAAACCAAGCAAATCAGCGACTTAACTAATATATCAAATTGTCAAAGTAATGTCAAGAAGTTTTTTCTGATCATTAACGACCGAACAGCTGACTGCCATCCAATCGCTTTGACAACAATAAATACTATACAGGTTTCCCAAGGGTTCGTCAACGCTATTTTCAAACTTTCTAAATCTATTTTAGGTTTACGAACTAGTGCTCCATAAAGCTTAATATGATTCGTTATTTAACGAACAAAAAGTGATTAGAAACCAACTGTTATTCAGATTGCAATCTATGATTTATCAGCGGCTCATCTACTTATTAATTCCAACGATAAATAAAAAACACGCTGCAGATCTGCAAGACGTGTTTTTAGTGTGCTAAATATTATTTTTCTTCTTCATCAGCAGTCTTTTCTGGACGCATCGTTGGGAAGAGAATAACGTCACGAATCGACTTGGCATCCGTCAAAAGCATTACCAAACGGTCGATACCGATCCCCAGACCACCCGTTGGCGGCATCCCGTATTCCAAAGCCTCAACATAGTCCAGATCAACTGGTTCGGCCTCATCGTTACCATTAGCCTTTTCCTTGGCCTGCATTTCAAAACGATACTTCTGGTCGATTGGATCGTTCAGTTCGCTAAAGGCATTGCCCATTTCACCGCCAGCAATGTAAAGCTCAAACCGGTCTGCCATTTCAGGATTTTCTTGGTTCCGCTTAGCCAGTGGCGATACCTCAACAGGGAACTCATAGATAAACGTTGGCTGAATTAGGGTGTCTTCAACGAATTCGTCAAAGAAGGCACTCAGAATATGACCCTTTGACCACCATTTTTCATACTTAACGTGCTTTTCTGCCGCCAGCTGACGAGCTTCTTCATCGGTCTTGATTTCCTTAAAGTCAATACCGGTCTGTTCCTTAACGGCATCGTTCATCGTAATCCGCTTAAATTCGCCGCCAAGGTCAATCTCAGTGCCTTGATAGGTAATCTTGCCATCATCAGAGACTACCTTGGCTGCTGCCTTAATGATCCCTTCCGTTTCGTCCATGACATCCCACAGATCCCAGTAAGCGGCATAGGTTTCAATCGTTGTAAATTCTGGATTATGCTGCAGGTCCATCCCTTCATTACGAAAGACCCGTCCCAGTTCATAGACCCGTTCAAAACCACCGACGATCAGCCGCTTCAAGTAGAGCTCCGTGGCAATCCGCAGATACATGTCGATGTTTAAGGCATTATGGTGCGTAATAAATGGCCGTGCATTGGCACCACCAGCCTGGGTATTCAGAATTGGCGTTTCGACCTCGGTAAAGCCATGGTCATCCATGTACTTACGAATTGCCTTGATAATCGCCGTCCGTTGGTGGAAACGCTTAAAGCTTTCTGGGTTGGCAATCAGATCCAGATAACGCTGGCGATAGATGGTTTCTGGATCCTTAACCCCTTCCCATTTGTTTGGCAGTGGCCGCAAAGCCTTAGACAGAAAGGTAATCTCACGCGCACGAATCGTCAGTTCACCGGTGTTGGTCTTGATGACGTCACCTTTGATCCCCATGAAGTCGCCAAGATCGGCCCGCTTAAAGATATGGTATTGTTCATCGCCAACCATATCCTTGCGCGCGTAGACCTGAATTTTGCCCGTCCGATCAATGAAATCCGCAAAGCCCGCCTTACCGCTGCTGCGTTTGCGCATCATTCGGCCGGCAATGCTGACCATGTTTTCTTGTTCAAGCAACTCGTCTTTATCTATCTGATCAAATTGTTCATGCAGATCCTGAGCTAAGTGGTCGCGATGGTAGCGACGGCCAAATGGCTCAATTCCTGCTGCTTTGAGTTCATCCATCTTTTCGCGACGAACGCGCATTTGATCCAGTTCTTGTGACACTAGTCTTCCTCCTCAATTTTTGCCTGGCGTTGAGCACGATGCATCTCTTGCTGTGCCGCCCGCTTTTGTGTTTCCTCCAAGAAACGATCGAAAATATCAATCATTTCCTGCTGCGTTTCCGCTTCAACCAACGCTGCCTTTGTTCTGGCCGCCCGGGGAATTCCCTTGATGTAGAAGGTTGATTGTCCCCGGAACTCACGAACGCCAACATGCTCGCCTTTTAATTCTACCAAACCAGCCAAATGCTCCTTGGCCATCGCAATTTTTTGCTCTGGCGTAGCTTCTGGAAGCAGTTCACCCGTTTCTAGATAATGAGCCGTCCGCTTAAGCATCCATGGATTACCCATTGCTGCCCGGCCGATCATGACTGCGGTTGCTCCCGTCTCATCCAGCATCCGTTTGGCATCTTCTGGCGTTTTAACGTCGCCATTACCCATAAACGGAATCGTCAATGCATTGGCCACTTCTTTTAGGATATTCCAATCCGCGTGACCTGTATACATCTGTTTGCGAGTCCGACCATGCATGGCGATTGCCTGGGCACCGGCACGTTCGGCTGCCAATGCGTTTTCGACGGCATAAATGTGCTTATCATCCCAGCCGATCCGCATTTTGACCGTAACTGGTTTTTTAACGGCATCGACGACATAAGAAACCATTTCATAAACTTTATTTGGATCCAACAGCCATTTTGCTCCGGCATCGGTGTTAACGACTTTGTTGACTGGACAGCCCATGTTGATGTCAATTACATCAGCTTCGGTATTTTCATCGATGAATTTGGCTGCTTGAACCAAAGTCTCCTTTGTACCGCCAAAAATCTGAATGCCCATCGGATGTTCGATCGGCTCAACCTTCAGCATCGACAGGGTCTTTTTGTTGTGGTACATAATGCCGCGATCAGAAATCATTTCGCAGACCACGTAGCCAGCGCCAAACTTTTTACAGATGACACGGAACGCAGAGTTGGTAACTCCAGCCATAGGAGCTACTACGACTTGATTTGGAATCGTAACATTGCCAATTTGCCATTCCACAAAAATATCCTCCTTAAAATTGCAATCAAAACGATTGTAGCCTAATCATTGCCAGATTAGCAAGCCAGACCCTCAGCAATTCTAATTTAATCATAGGTCTGCAGGCTGCGACGTAAAATCAGCAGCACTATTCCGATCATCATACCAACAATCAGATCAGCAACCGTACAGACTGCAAATAACTTAAAATAGCCCAGTCTTTCAATAACCAAACCGCCAAACAGCGGCCCAAGCGCCTTGCCAAGCGATGAAAATGCATTGACCATCCCTTGCCCGCGACCTTTTTGAACAACCGGCGACAAGCGATTGACATATGCGGGCACGCCTGGAATCAAAAGCGACTCGCCCAGCGTCAGCACAACCATCGCCAAGACAAACTGCCCATAGTGAGCCGCAAAAAGCAGCAGCATAAACGAGCCAGCCATAAAAAAAGATCCCAGAATCACTTGAAGATCAAGCGTCGCATGGTAGCGGCCAATCCAGTCAAGCAGCAGCTGAAAAATAATGATCAAAACGCCATTGATCGTCCAAAGCATGCCATAACGCCCCGTTGATATGCCAAACCGTGCTAGATAGACTGCCAGATTGCTCATCCACTGTTCATACATGACCCAGACGACCGCCAGCCCGAGTAGCAAAACGATGATTACGAAAAGATTGCGCTTGCCAGTCAAGTCAGCCGATGCGTCAACAGTTTGTTTGACTGGGCACTCACCATGCAGCTCAACTTCGGCGAACTTAATGCCAACGATAATCAGACTGACCAGATAGATCCCGGCAATCAGCACAAACAGCCAGCCAATTCCCTGTTCATAGATAAAGCCAGTCAGCCCCGTACCGACTACCAGACCGATGTTTTCAGCCAGATAAAGCTGATTGAAGACCTTAACGCTGGGATATTTTTTGACTCTGGTACCCATTGAATTGATCAAGGTTAAAATCCAGCCATTGCCAAAACCAAAAATACATAACAAAATGGGATAGCTTGGCCAGCCATGCATAAAGATCAACAGTGTTACGGCCAGAAGCGTAATCAGCTGGCCAAAAAGGTTCAAGCAAAACGTATGCCCACGATCAAATTGGCTGCCTGCTGCAATACTGCCGATTACGTTGGCACTGGAATAGCACAGTAGAACCACCCCGGCCAGAACCAATGACTGGTGCAGCTGATTATGCATATAGATCGTCGTCACCGGCCATACGCAGCTATAGCCAACGTTATTTAGAAAAGCCAGTCCACCCAGCCATTTAAACAAATTGTCTTTCAAATCGCTCACCTATCTTTTGACAATTGCCTTAATTTTCAGTGGTCAGATTCAAAATGTCAATCAAGAGCCGGCAGCTGGCTGGTAAAAACATCCAAAACTGCAAAAAATCCCGGGCTCAGCTGATGAGCGCGGGATTTTGCTTGACTATGCCTGGTCGCTGCTGGTAGCTTGCTTTAAGATTACTTCCAAGTCCTGCTTGTCAAACTGATACTTCTTGCCGCAGAACTGGCAGACGATTTCAGCACCTTCGTCTTGTTCAATCATTTCCTTTAGATCAGCTGGTTTGATCGTTGCCAGGGCATGTGCAAAACGATTCTTGTTGCAGTGGCAGGCATATGATACCGGCATCGTCTGCAGCATCTTGAGTTCTTCATCAGGGAACAGCAGATGCAGGATGTCTTCTGGCGTCTTGCCTTCCAAAAGCAGCTCTGATACTCTCGGCATGCCTTGAATGGCCGTTTCCAGTTTGGTAATGGCCTCATCGCTGGCACCGGGCATTACCTGAACCATAAATCCACCAGCTGCCTTAATCGAATCATCTTTTTCAACAAAGACCGACAAACCAACTGCTGAGGGAATCTGTTCAGATTTGGCCAGATAATAGGTAAAGTCATCACCCAACTCGCCTGAGATCAGATCAACCTCGCCAGTATAAGGCGTCTTGTCGCCTGGCGTCATCGTTGTTACCGAAAGCGTTCCTTGGCGGCCAACCGCACCGGCAACATCAATCTTGCCAGCATCGTTCAATGGCAGATTGACATGTGGATTTTTCATATAGCCCTTAACCTCGCCGTGAGCCGTACCATCAGCGACGATGTAGCCAACTGGCCCATTGCCTTGAATCTTAACCGTCATGCCGGCTTTTTCATCCAAGCTGGACGTTGATAAGAGCAGCGTGCCGATAAGGGTGCGTCCTAAAGCTGCCGAGCTGGCACTCCAGGTATCGTGAATCTCATGGGCTTTTTCAACCAGGTTGGTAGCACGCACTGCATACGCACGAAACATTCCATCCTTGGTCATGCTTTTTACTAAATAGTCATTGTTTTCCATCATTGGTCACCTTTTCTAGTTTTGATTCCATAATAAAACAGGAGCGGCGACCAGTGGTCAAAAACGCTCCTGTTAATTGGCAATTATGCCTGATCATCATGATCGTCATGGTGGTCATTTTGATCGTTTGAAGCTGAGCTGTCTGGCGTTTGTGAAGCATGATCCGATTCAGCATCGTTGTCATGCTCGTCCTCTACTTTTTCAGTTTCGCGACGTTCCAAAGCACGCTTGGACTCTTCAAAAGTTGCGGCATGCTGTTCGTCTTCAGCAGCTTCAACATCGGCTTCCGGCATCTTCCCAGTCTTGTACAGACTCAGAATCTGCTTTTCGTTCAGCGTTTCGTACTTGAGCAGCGCCTCGGCAATCAGCTTATGCTGTTCACGGTGCGTCTCGATGATGTGAAGCGCTTGTTCATGACCTTCATTCAAGATCCGCTTGATTTCTTCATCAACCAAGGCAGCCGTATGTTCTGAGTAGCCTGCCTGATCATAGCCTTGGCCAGCAAAAACCTGTCCAGAGCTCTGCAGCTCAACCGGACCGATCTTGTCGCTCATCCCGTATTGGGTAACCATGGCCCGCGCAATCTGCGTTGCCTGTTCAAAGTCATTGGAAGCCCCGGACGACTGTGAATGGAAGATGATTTCTTCAGCTGCCCGGCCACCCATCAGACCAGCAATCTGCTCTTCAGCATTTTTCTTGCTCATCAACATCTGGTCTTCACGCGGCAGCATGATTGCATACCCACCGGCGCGACCACGCGGTACGATCGTTACTTTATGAACGACCCGTGCATCGTTTAAGACCAGCCCAACGATCGTGTGGCCGGCTTCGTGGTAGGCAACGGTTTCGCGTTCTTTTGGCGAAACGACCCGATCACGCTTGGCTGGACCAGCGATCACGCGGTCTTCGGCTTCATCAACGTCAGCGGCTGAAATTTCGTTTTCATTGCGCCGGGCAGCCAGCAATGCCGCCTCATTCAGCAGGTTGGCCAAATCGGCACCCACAAATCCCGGCGTCTGCTTGGCAATTTCCTTTAAGTCGACATCTGGTCCCAATGGCTTGTTGCGGGCATGAACGCGCAGAATTGCTTCACGACCCTTGACGTCAGGAGCACCGACCAGAATCTTCCGGTCAAATCGGCCTGGCCGCAACAGTGCTGGGTCCAAAACGTCAGCCCGGTTGGTGGCAGCCATTACGATAACGCCTTCATCACCATTAAAACCGTCCATTTCAACCAGCAGCTGGTTCAGCGTCTGTTCACGTTCATCGTGGCCGCCGCCCATGCCAGAGCCACGCCGCCGACCAACGGCATCGATTTCGTCGATAAAGATGATTGATGGCGCGGCCTTCTTGGCTTGGTCAAACAGGTCACGAACCCGGCTGGCACCAACCCCGACAAACATCTCAACGAAATCAGAACCTGAAATCGAGAAGAATGGTACGCCGGCTTCACCTGCAACGGCTTTGGCCAGCAGCGTCTTACCAGTACCTGGAGGCCCTTCAAGAAGCACACCAGATGGAATCTTGGCCCCCAGCCGCGTGAATTTCTTTGGATTCTTCAGAAATTCAACGACTTCAACCAGTTCCTGCTTTTCTTCTTCTTCACCAGCAACGTCAGAGAAACGGACCTTGTTTTCCTTGGCATTGGCGGGCTTGGCCTTAGACTTGCCAAAGTTCATCATCCCGCCGCCACGACCGCCTTGACTGGCTTGCCCCATCATCATGTAGAAGAAAAATACCATGATGATCAATGGCAAAATGGTAAACAGCAGGTTCATCCACAGACTGTTGGATTCTTCGGCCTTGGTGCTGATGGTAACGTTGTGCTTTTCAGCATACTTCTGCAGCTGACTGAGCGTTACGTCGCTGTTCAGCACTGAGCTTTGGAAGCTGGTCGTGGTACTGCTCTTTTGCCCGACGATCGAGAACCCGGCATCGCTGCCGCTGACCTTCTGTGGCTTGCGGTAGGTACCAGTGATCTTGTAGACTCCGCCGTCTGGTTGAAGTTGGAAGCTCTTAACCTTATTGTCCTTCAATTCGGTAACAAAAGTGCTTTGGGAAACGTTTTTGCTTTGCGTATCCGTACTGCTTCCCCCAAAGAAGAAGTAGGCAATTCCCATAATGCACAAAAAGATTATCGCATAGAAGAGCACGTTATGAGCGAATCCATTATTTTTACGATTGTTGTTCATAACAACCTCCTATCCAACGGCAATGTTTAATTTATTTTGATGGACTAAATGATAGCATAATTGACTATCATTGACCATTATTTCGTCAACTATTTGCTATATACGGAAGGCTTCAAGATTCCTACGTATGGCAGGTTTCGATAGTAGCCCTGGTAGTCAAGGCCATAGCCGACCAAGAACTCGTTTGGAACAACAAAGCCAACATAGTCAGCCTCGATTTCGACTTTGCGGCCCTCTGGCTTATCCAGCAGCGTACATACCTTGACGCTGTTGGCACCACGCTCGCCTAACAGATCAACCAGATAGCGCAGCGTGCGGCCAGTGTCGACGATATCTTCCATGATCAAGACGTCTTGGCCCTCCAGATCAGCCTTCAAGTCGTGAATCAATTTGATCGTCCCAGTCGACTCGGTGCCGCCGTAATAGCTGGAAACGTCAATAAAGTCCAGCTGGGCGTAACAGGTCATCTTTTTAAACATATCAACCGAAAAAGGCGCCGCGCCAGTCAGCACTGAAACCACCAGCGGCTTTTTGTCGGCATAGTCGGCATTGATCTGCTTAGCCAGGCGATCTTCAGCAGCATTGATCTCTTCAGTGCTGTACAAGACGCGTTCAATATCGTTGTTCATTTATCTGCTCCTTTTAGCATTTTCGTTGGGCAACTACAATGATTTGGCATTCTTGGTCTTCAGCAGCGCCGCTTGACTCATCCAGCCAGGCAAACTTATGGCCAACTACCCACAGCACCGTCTCAGCAGCCGTAGTCAAAACCAGTTGCTCCTGGCGCTGCTGCTGCGGTACCTTGTCGTTGATCAAGACGCGCCGAACCTTTTGATGGCCGCCACTTTTTAAGCGCAGCCGATCGTCTTTTTGCCAGCTTCTTAATCTAAGCGGTAAGGCATCAGGTGGCAGCTTGAATCTGGCCAGCACAATAGCGTCTTTAGGCAGCTGATCCTTACTAAAGACCCCAAACGTCAATTCATCGTTAATTTCATGCCATTGGCCCAATTCTACCACAGCTGCGGACTTTTTTTGCGAATTATCGACCTTTTTAGTCGCGTTTTTAAGCCAACAAACATCATATTGTTTCACCAGCCAGTGTTCATTTGGCAATTGCATGATCTGCTGCGGCTTTTTGTCATCGTTTAGCAGCTGGTCGATCTGCATGAGCTGTGATTGTGTCAAATCATAGACAGCCTGATTTTTCAGCCATTGCAGCATTAACAACCGGCGACTGGACTGAGGCTGCTGCCGATACTTTGCCAGCTGCAGCTGATTTGCCGTCGTCATCTGCGCCAGAAGCTGCGCCAAGCTGTTTTGACTAAAAGCCAGCAGATCGCTCAACTGTTCATGCCATACCGTCATATGCGCCAAAAAACGTGGATTCTCTTTGATCATGGCGGGAACGATTAGATTTCGAAAACGATTACGCGTCAAAGCAAGGTCCTGATTGGTATTATCTTCAAACCAGGTTAACTGATGCATATTGGCATACTCATAAAGCCGATCCTTGGGAATGGTCAAAAGCGGTCTGAGCAGCGTTTTACCAGCAAACGGCCGCTCATCTTCAATCCCAGCCAGTGCCGTCAGTTGGCCGCCCCTGACCATCTTCATCAGCATTGTCTCTGCCTGATCATTGGCATGGTGCGCGGTCAAAAGAAAATCAGCTTGATGTGCATGCATCGTCTGGGCAAAAAAACGGTAGCGCATTGTCCGCGCGGCATCCTCAATCCCGGTTTGCGGATGTTCTTTGATCGGCCAGTGTCTGACTGCCAGCTTTAATTGATGCTTTTGACAGTAGCTTTTTAAAAAAGCCTCCTCTTGCTGGCTCTGTTTGCGTAATTCATGGTTGACGTGGGCAACGATTAATCGTCTAGGATCAACCAGCTGCTGCATCACGTCCAGCAGCACCATTGAATCAACGCCTCCAGAAACGGCAACTACCAAGGGAGCAGCTGATTCAAAAAAGCGGTGCCCTGTTAGACGCCGCTTAATCTGTTGTTGAAGATTCATTTTAGCTGCGACGACCGCCACGGCCCCCACGCTTGCCATCCGTTTGCCGTTTCAGCGTTGACAGGCGTGATTCGCTTTCCTTCATAAAACTGGCCAGCATATTGTCGAAGCTGTCATTTTGCCGGTGATGACGAGCCCCAGAAAAGCCGCGCTGTGGTGCATGGTTGAATTCACGGTGTTCATGGCGCTCTTGAGTGTGAGCATGACCATGAGCCTCTTCATCATGACGTCGTTCGTGGAAGCCGTGTCCCTGTTCGCGATGGTTTTCGCGCTCCTCATGGTGGTGACGTTCTTCCTTAGGTTGAGCTTCCTTCATCGATAAGGCGATCTTGCCATCACTGCCAATCTTCATTACCTTGACAGTTACCGTATCACCGACTGACAGAACGTCGTGAATGTCTTTGATGAAGCGATCGGAAATCTGACTGATATGAACCAATCCCGTCTGGTTATCGTCTAGATCAACGAAAGCCCCGAAATTAGTAATACCTGAGATCTTCCCTGAAACCTTTGCTCCTTCTTCAATTGCCATGAACTAGCTGGCCCTCCTCATTAAAAATTAATCATTTATTTACAGTTTTGAGTATAACATAAATCAACATTGTTACAAGTGAACAATTATCGCAATAAAGCGAACAAAAAAAGCCAAAACCGCTTTCTTACATCGTCAATTAAACGCTGTCACGATTTTTAAAGCGCTTTTAGCTTAATTAGCAAAGTTATAAATCGTTTCGCCTTTTTTAGCGTAGTTGTATTTGGAACGAATCAGCTGTTGAAGATATTCAGGATCATTCAGCTCTTTAATGTGACTGTTCAGCTGCGTTTGCTTGCTTTTCTGCTTGGTTAGCTGCGTTTGCGTCTGTTGAATCTGAGCATTGACCCGGCCAAGCTGCCGCTGGTTTTTCCAGATCTGAACACCAAATACCAGAACAAAAACGCCAATTATGCCAATCATCGCTAAAAAGCGGCGCTTGTGGATTTTTCGAGCATAGGCCTTATCCGCCGCCTGCTGAGCTGTTTTCTGCTGAGCATATGGCGTATCAAGGCTGTAGACATTGCGACCTTTCATTGAGAATTCCTCACCTTGTAATTATTGTCCAAAGTATAACAGGATTTTTTAGCAACTGTCCAACCTAATCTTAAATTACCTGCTGAATCATTTTTGGTTAATCGAGCCTAACCGGCACAATCGCTTCAGATCAAAGGCTAATCGTCAAATGGATTGCTGAAGTCCTCGGCAAATTTTTCATCAATGATGGTATACATCTGATCCGTTTCACTCTTTTTGGTAGTCTCAATAATCTGATCAATTCGGACGGTCTCGGTTTTGTTGCCAAACTGAATGGTCAGCTCATCACCAGCTTTAACGCTGCTGGACGATTTTGCCGGCTTGCCGTTGACCAGGATTCGTCCCTGATCGGCAATCTTTTTGGCAACCGTCCGCCGCTTGATGATTCGAGAAACCTTTAAAAATTTGTCTAACCGCATTTATCTATTTCCTTTCCTGATCATGACTTTTTTCTTGCTTGTCTTTTAAATCATGCTTGGCATCATTATTGGCATCGTTAAGCGCCTGATTGATGCCGCGTACGCAGACGATCAGCTGCTTGAGCCAGTCTTTTTGCGTCATCTTCGGCTGAATGATTAATCTGACGGTCAGCCGGCCATCATCGGTCTGACCCATCGTTGCCTTAAACCGCGTCGCCGCCAGAGCCTTGATGATTTCAGGAGGCTTGATGGCACGACTGCCGGTCTTGGTGAAGGTCAAAACAAGATTGTCGCGCTGACGCTTGATCGATTCCAGCATTGCCGCATCGGCATTCATCTTTAGCTCACCTACCAGCAGCAGATTCTCAACGGGCTCGCCATAATCACCAAACCGGTCAATCAGATCGCCTTGCAGATCAAGCAGCTCCTGATCTGATTTTGCCTGGCGCACCTGTTTGTATAGCGCAATCTTTTGGCGTGAGTCGCTGACGTATTCATCAGGCAGATAGGCTTCCACGTTGATGTCAATTTCGGTATTGGCAATCGGCTTTTTAACCTGGCCACGTTTTTTAGCCACGGCTTCGCTAAGCATCTCGGCATACAGATCATAGCCAACCGAATCGATAAAGCCGTGCTGCTGCTTACCCAAAAGATTGCCCGCGCCGCGAATCGCCAAGTCACGCATGGCAATCTTAAAGCCGCTGCCCAGTTCAGTAAAGTCGCGAATGGCCGCCAGCCGCTTTTCACCAAGTTCCGTCAGCACCTTGTTTGGCTGATACATAAAATAGGCATAGGCAACGCGATTGCTGCGGCCAATCCGTCCCCGAATCTGATAGAGCTGAGACAGGCCCATTCGATCGGCATTTTCAACAAACAGCGTGTTGACGTTGGCAATATCGACGCCGGTTTCAATGATTGAGGTCGTTACCAAGACGTCATACTCGCCTTGAATAAAGTCATATAAGACGCCTTCCAGCTGTGCTTCGGTCATCTTGCCATGAATATAGCCGATCCTGGCCTCAGGAACCAGCTCCTGCAATTCGGCAACGGTTCGTTCAATATCGTTGACACGGTTGTGCAGATAATAGACCTGCCCGCCCCGCTGCAGCTCGCGCAGAATTCCATCACGAATCGCGGCTTGGTTTTGTTCCATCACATAAGTTTGAATTGGATATCGATCAGCAGGCGGCGTTTCAATTACCGACAGATCACGCACGCCCATCATTGACATGTGCAGCGTCCGCGGAATCGGGGTGGCCGTCAGCGTTAACACGTCAATGTTGTTTTTTAGCTGTTTGAGCCGTTCTTTATGCTTGACGCCAAATCGCTGCTCCTCATCAATGACCAGCAGTCCCAGATCATTAAACTGAACGTCTTTGCTAAGCAGCCGGTGCGTGCCGACTACGACGTCAATCTTGCCATTCTTGAGGCCTGCTTCGGTTTCTTTAAGCTGTTTAGGCGTTCGAAAGCGCGACATCATAGCAATCTCAATCGGAAAGCCTTCAAAGCGGCTCTTCATCGTATCATAATGCTGCTGGGCCAGAATCGTGGTTGGAACCAAAAAGGCCACCTGCTTGCCGCCTAAAACCGCCTTAAAGACTGCTCGCAGCGCTACTTCCGTCTTGCCATAGCCAACATCGCCGACCAAGAGCCGATCCATGGGGCGCTCGCTTTCCATGTCGGCTTTGATTTCTTTGATGCTGCGCAGCTGATCAGGCGTTTCTTGATAAGGAAACTCGGCTTCAAACTTTTCCTGCAGATAATCGTCTTTAGGAAAGGCATAACCCTTTTCTGTTTCTCTGGCTGCATAAAGATCAACCAACTCATCAGCAATATCCTCGACTCTGGCGGCTACGCGTGCTTTGGTTTTGGCCCACTCGGTTCCGCCCAGCCGATTGACGTGAGGAACCTTGCCTTCACTGGCCACGTATTTTTGAACCAGATCCAGCTGCGTGACTGGGACAAAGATCTGCGCGTGATTGCGATAGTTGATCACCATATAGTCTTGATTGGCTCCATCAACCGTCATCGTCTTAATGCCAGAAAAGATCCCGATCCCATGGTTGACATGAACGACATAGTCACCGGGCTTTAAGTCGGCATAGCTTTTGAGCCGTTCCGCGTTAGCCAGTTTCTGTGGCCGCACCCGTCGCTGTTTGACCTGAGCAAACATCTCGTTTTCAGTAATAGCGACCAGATTGGCCTGTGGATATTCAAACCCGTTTGCCAGCGTCATGGCCGTCAGCTGCGTCTGATGCTCCAACAGCTGGTCGGGTTTTGTCTCAACGGCCTTGACGCCAAACTCAGCCATCGTCTTAGCCATCTGCTGGCGACGCTCTTGACTCTGTGCCAGTAAGACAATCGTTTCGCCCTGGGCCTGCCAGCGCTGCAGCTCACTTTTCAAAAGCGCCATCTGACCAAAGAAGCGCTGCATGGGACGCGTCTTTAAATCAGTCAGTGCGGCAAACCGTTTGGCACCCATTCCTTTTTTAAACAGCGCCAGGTAGGCCTGGGCATGGGCGTCATCAGCCACCAGCTGCTCTGAATCATGACCCAGAAAACCAGCCTGTCCCCGTTCATGATGCTGTATTTTTTCGTCCAGCCAGCTCAATTCGTCTTTTTTCAGACGCTGACCCGTTTCTTTAATACGTGGCCAATCGTCCAGATACAGACTGCCAGCTGGCGGCAGATAGTCTAAAAGCGAGGCCGCCTCAGGATAGACCAGATCCGCATATTCCAGCATTTCAACCGGCAGCTCATGTTTTTTCAGCGCCGTGATCAGTTCGGCAAAATGACTATTGAGCACTTGTCTTTGTTCCTGATCGACAACCACTGCCTGCAGGTCAGTCTGCTCTTTAGTCATTTTCTGCGCAACCCGTTCAAACTCCGTAATAGGCAGGATAAAGTCAGTTGCCGGCAGAATCGTAACTTCAGCAAGATTTTCTTGACTGCGCTGAGATTCCGGATCAAAAGTACGCAGCGAATCAACCTCAGTATCAAAAAGATCGATGCGAATCGGCAGCTCGATATTTAAGGCATAGACATCAATAATCGAGCCCCGCATGGCAAAGTCACCAGGTCTTAGTACCATCTGCTGATATTGATAGCCCATTGCGCCCAGCTTAGCGCGCAGCTCAGTTGGATCCAGTTCCATGCCTGGTTTCAGCTGCAGCGAGGCTTGGGCAAACTGCGCTGGTGCAATCAATTTTCGGCGCAGTCCTGCCACCGAGGCAATCACAATGGCGGGCGTCTGCTGCTGCAGTGCATTGAGGGCCAATACCCGCTGCAGTCGGTAGTTAGGCGAACTGGTCGCTACTTCAGCTGCCAGTACCTCTTCAACTGGAAACTGATAGATTTCAGTATCAGGCAGCAGGTTCTCTAGATCAGTTGCCAGCTTCTGCATATGATAAAGGCTATCGACAATGATCAGCTGCGGCTGCGTCAGCTTTTCATGCAGCGCCGCCAGCAACAGTGTCTTAGCGGAGCCGGCAACCCCAGTAATCAATTGATTTTTTTGATCGCGAATCGTTGTCAGAATCGTTTTAAAATCCTTGGTCGATTCGATAAATTCGGTCAGACGCATGAAGCCAGCTCCTTTTTGATTAGTTGTATTGATTCATCAATTGGTCAAACGTCTCACCGTGAACCCAGTCGATTAAGGCTTTTTCCGCAACCGCCACGGCCTGATCAAAAGCAGGGCGCTCCTGTGGCGTAAAGCGGCCCAGCACATGACTGACCACCGTGCCGTTTTGGGGATGATCGATTCCCAGCTTGACCCGATTGAAATTCTTGGTTCCCAGGCATTGAATGATACTCTTTAAGCCGTTGTGGCCGCCAGAAGCGCCATGTGTCTTCAAACGAACGCGGCCAACCGGCATGTCCAGATCATCGGCAACGACAACCAGATCAGCCAGATCAACTTGATAGTAGTCCATCAATGGCTTCACGGCACGACCAGAATCATTCATAAACGTGGTTGGCTTGACCAACATTACTTTTTCACCGTCAATCATCCCCGTGGCGGCCACAGCTTCGTATTTGGTATGACTAAAGGCCCCCAGCTGATAGTCACGCGCGATCTGTTCAACAACCATAAAGCCGCTGTTGTGCCGCGTTTCATCATAACGAGAGCCAATATTGCCCAATCCTACGATCATTTTCATTAGAATCACCTTTCTTTACACGCAAAAAGGCCGCACGGAGCCGTACCCCGTCCAGCATCAGTGCAATTATTATACCGCAAGTGACGATCAATCAAAAAGCAAATGCCCACGCTATTTTTGCTGATTAGACCATTACGACTTGTGCTATCATGTTGATAGATAATCCACAGACTGCAACTTAATTGGAGGCAATAGCATGATTTTTAACTCTCTGATCAAAACCAAGGATCAACTAACCACGCTGCCTGAAGATGCCACCTTGGCAGAGGCATTGACTGTTTTAGAAAATACCGGTTTTCGCTGCGTACCGGTTTTAGACAAGACGGGGACGATTTTTCGCGGCAACATCTACAAGATGCACATCTATCGGCATAAATCACGACATGGCGACATGGATCTGCCCGTTACCAGCCTGCTGAAAAACTCAACCAAGTTTATCTCAATCAAGGCCGCCTTTTTCAATGTCTTCTTTACCATTCGTGATCTGCCATACATTGCCGTTTTGGACGAGGACAACCACTTTTATGGCATTCTGACGCACAGCCGTGTCCTGCGCATGCTGGCTGAAGCCTGGAACATTAATGCTGGCAGTTATGTCTTAACGGTAACGGTCCCTGATGAGCGCGGCGCTTTAGTAACGGCAGCCAAAGAAATTACCCGTTTTACCGACATTGCCAACGTCATCTCATTAAACCTTGACCCAACCCAGACGCATAACAAGCAGATTCTGTTTACGCTGCCGGCCAGTGCCGATCAGGCTTTGGTTGACAAAATCGTCAAACGGCTGAATCGCAAGGGCTTTGAAGTTCCAGAAATCGAAGATCTGCATCCCAACTATTAAAACCAGATTCAGCATGAAAAAAGATCCAGTCAACAGCGACTGGATCTTTTTGATTTACGATAGATTCAAACTAATGTGCAGTGCATGGTCGACGTTTTTCATGATTCGATCGTCGAAGCGCGTTAAATGCTTTTTCAAGCGCTGCTTATCAATCGTTCGCAGCTGCTCAAGCAAGATGATCGAATCATGGGCGATTCCTGATTCGGCTGCTTTGATCTTAACATGCGTCGGTAAGGTGCTTTTCGTCAGCTGGGCCGTAATGGCAGCTACGATCGTCGTTGGACTGTAGCGGTTACCGACATCATTTTGAATAATCAGTACTGGCCGCACGCCACCTTGTTCTGAGCCAATCACTGGCGACAGATCCGCAAGATAAACGTCACCGCGCTGAATCCGTATCTTCCCCATTCATCATCGCCTGCCTAGTTTTTATAGCGTCGCATTAATCGCGGTGTAATACTCGTCAGGATTTCATAATTGATCGTGTGTGCATGATCGGCCAGATCGGTTGCTGAAAGCGTCTTGCCTTTTGAACTTCCCATCAAAACGACCTCAGTTCCGATTGGCATTGACTCAGGCAGCCGAATCATCATTTGATCCATGCAAATCCGCCCTAAGATATCGCATTCCTTATCAGCCACTAAGACCTTAAAGCCCTGCATCCGGCGCAGATAGCCATCCGCATAGCCAATTGGCAGCGTAGCGACCCATTCATCGTTTTGTGCGGTATAGGTCGCGCCATAGCTGATGGATTCGCCAGCCTGCAGATACTTAACAAAAGTCGTCTTTGCAACGATTGAAGCTACCGGCTGCAGATCCAGCGAATCAGGCAGCTCATGACCAGAAGGATTGCAGCCATACATCGAGATCCCCATCCGAACCGTATTGGCTGCAATCGTTTCGCGATGCCACATGCCGACTGCAGAATTGGCCATGTGAACGTAAGGCGGTTTTTGATCAACTGCAGCCAAAAACTCATGCCAGCGTCCCAGCTGCTGCTTAAAGTAAGTATCGTCAGCCGCGTCAGCCGTGGCAAAGTGCGTAAACAGTCCTTCAAAAACGAAGGCTGGCTGGTTAACCAGTGCCAAAGCCTGCTTTAGTTCAGCAACGTCGCGAAAACCGATCCGTCCCATGCCGGTATCCAGTGCCAGGTGAACCTTCAGCGGCGGCAGCGACTCATTTTTAGCCAGTTCAGCATATTCCTTAAGCCAGTTGACGCTGCCCACCGTCAGCGAGATATCGTTTAAAGCCGCAACCGGCGCATAGTGAACCGGCGTCAGTCCCAATACCAGCATCAACTGATCGATACCGGCATTTCTAAGCTCGAGTCCCTCATCAAGCATGGCCACGCAAAAGCCATCAACACCAGCTTCCTTAGCGGCATGAGCAACCGGTACGGCACCATGTCCATAGGCATCAGCCTTGACGACAGCCAGGATTCGACTGCCGGCTGGCAAGGCGGCCTGCTGCTGTTTGATATTATGCTTTAATGCCTTTAGATCGACTACCATAGCGGCATCCCGCAATTGTGCGCTAATCATTTTTCTGATCGCTTGTCCTTTCCAAAATGATCTCAGTCATGACCAGATCTTTCGTATGACTGACCGATGCCCACACTTGACCTTCAAATGGCGATTTAACCACGATTGGCCGACCGCTTTGATTATTGATGATCGCAATGTCTTGAAAGCCGACCTCACGACCGATCCCAGTTCCCCAAGCCTTAGCAAAGGCCTCTTTTAGCGACCAGCGACCAGCAATGTATTCATAGCGACGCTGACCGCCTAATTTTGCCAATTGTTCCAATTCAGGCGGCGTAAGGATTCGCTTGACGAAACTGGGCGTCTTTTCAACGACACGCTTCACGCGGGCAATTTCCGTTAAATCAATTCCAAATCCTTGAATCATTGTCTATTGTTCCTGACCACCACGACGGCGAATGTTAAAGCCGCGGCGTCCCTTGCCATGCGAGTCTTCGCGATAGCTGCGGCGACTCTTGCTCTGACCGGTACGCTTGCCGCCGCGATAACTCCGATGCGATGAGTTGCCATGGCGATAGCTGCTGCCACGATAACTGCTCTGACGACGCTTGCGCCGTGGCAATGGCCGTTCTGGCGTAATCTTAACCGGTACCTGGCTGGCAGCTTCTTTGGTCATATCATTAAGCAGGGCCGCTGCCAGATCAAGGGCATCATGCGTTTCCAGCAGTTTTTGCGCGGCGTCGGCATAGCGCTGCGTGGATGGCTGTGCGATCAGTTCATCGATCTCACTGACGGCACTGGCCAGCTGCCCCTTAAACGCTTCTTCTTCAGTTGGCGGCTTCAAAGGCAGCATGCGCACCTTGGTCAGCTTTTCAATCTCATGCAGATAGTCCATCTCATTTGGCGTAACAAACGTCAACGAAACGCCATGATGCCCGGCACGGCCAGTTCGACCAATCCGGTGAACGTAGCTGTCGGGATCGGATGGAATATCATAGTTGTAGACATGCGTAACTCCTGAGATATCAAGTCCACGTGCCGCAACGTCGGTGGCAACCAGGATATCAAGCTTGCCTTCCTTAAAGCGTTTCATGATCTTGGTCCGCCGATCCTGCGTCAGATCGCCATGAATACCAGCCGCATTATAGCCGCGTGCCGTCAAGCCCTTTGACAGTTCATCGACACGGCGCTTGGTCCGGCCAAATACGATCGTTAAGTCAGGATCTTGAACGTCAATCAGTCGCGTCATGATGTCGAACTTTTCATAATCGCGCGCCCGAACGTAGTATTGATCCACCAGGTCGGTCGTCAGCTCTTGGGCCTGAATACGCACGGTCTTAGGCTCTTTCATAAACTGCATGCCGATCCGCTTGATTTCTGGCGGCATCGTTGCACTGAACAGCAGCGTCTGCCGCGTTGCCGGCGTTTCGTTGATGATGGCTTCAATGTCTTCCAAAAAGCCCATGTTCAGCATCTCATCAGCCTCATCCAAAACCAGCGTATTGATCTGACTCAAATCAACCGTATGCCGCCGAATATGATCCCGCAGCCGGCCTGGCGTCCCAACCAGAATCTCTGGCTGATGCTTCAGGCTCTTGATCTGACGGCGAATATCAGCTCCACCATAGACGACCTGAACCTTGGCCCGCTTGTCTTTTCCCAGCCGATACAGCTCTTCTTGCGTCTGGATCGCCAATTCACGCGTTGGCGAAATGATCAGGGCTTGAATTGCCGAATTCTGAGGATCAATGTGTTCAAGAATCGGCAGTCCAAACGCAGCCGTCTTCCCGGTCCCGGTTTGTGCCTGACCAATTACGTCATCACCATTTAAAACCATCGGAATCGTTTGTTCTTGAATTGGCGTGGCTTCTTCATAGCCGCTGCGTTTGATGGCTTTAAGCAGGCTGTTTGACAACCCTAATTCTCCAAATTTCACTTAAATAAATTCTCCTTAAAATTCAATCATGACTAGACATGATTATGATTACTTCTCATTGGCACTGGCCAGTTCTGCCAGTACCTTTTCCAAATGAATACCGTGGCTGGCCTTCATCAGAATTGCATCGTCAGCCGTTAGGACCGACTTTAAATCACTCGTTAACTCTTCCAGCTGGTCAGCTGCATAGCTATGAATGGCTTCTTTAGGATAACCGTCTTTGATCAGCTGATCTTTTAAGTTGTTCATTTCCTGACCAACCAGATAAACGGCATCGATCTGATCATGCGAGATGGCCTCAGCTAGACTAGCATGCAGTTTGGCCGAAGCATCGCCTAGCTCAAGCATATCACCCAATACGGCAATATGCCGGCCATTGGTCTTGACCGCAGCCAGCGTCTTGATAACCTGTTTAACGGCCGTTGGATTCGAATTATAGACATCACTTAAGATTGCCTCACCAGCATCACCTTGAATCCATTCAGCACGGTTGGCCGTTAATTCAACGCCAGCCAAAGCCTGCTGCATGTTTTCCGGTTTGACGTGCAGCAGCTTGCCGACCATGATAGCTGCCAAAGCGTTGTTGACGTTGTATTCACCACCCATTGGCAGATCAAAATTCAGTCCCGGCCACTCGTTAACCTGGAACGTAACATGATTAGGTGCGGCCGTAACACTGGTAGCATACAGATCGTTGCCCAGTTCACGGCCAAATGTCTTGGTGTATTGCTTAAGCTTGGCGGCACGCTCTTTAAGCAGCGGCTCATCGCCATTGTATACCAGCGTACCGTCCTCTTTTAAGCCATGCGTGATTTCCATTTTGGCATCAGCAATCTTATCGCGCGTACCGAAAAATTCGATATGCGCCTCGCCGATCATCGTGATCACTGCAATGTCAGGCGTAGTCAACTTGCTCAAAAAGTCTAATTGTCCCGGACGATCCATCCCCATTTCAACCACTACGGCTTCCGTATTTGGGTTCATGTTGAGCAGCGTAATCGGCACGCCAATCTCATTATTAAAGTTGGCATGCGTTTTGGTTACGTTCATTTGGGTCGCCAAGATTGAAGCCGTCATATCCTTGGTAGTCGTCTTGCCATTGCTGCCAGTTACGGCAACCACGAATGGATTGATCTTGTGCAGATAGTATTGACTTAATTCCTGCAGTGCCTGCAGCGGATCATCAACCACCAGCAATGGCTGATCAGTTGACGGCAGATCGTGGTCACTGGCCCAAAGCGATGCCACCGCGCCATTTTCAAACGCATTGGCAACGTATTTGTGTCCATCCTGCTCACCCATTAATGGAATAAACAGTGCCCCAGCTTCCAGAGCACGGCTGTCAAAGGCCACATTGGTTACTTCTAGGTCCTGCCATTTTGCAATATCATTTTGCACCCGAATTGCCTTTGCAATCTCGGCTAAACTCATCTTCATGGAAATTTCCTCTTTTATTTTTTTTTGAACTTTCGTACCGACTAGTCTAACTGATTAATTATATCACCCTTACGATCACAAAACGAGGGTTATAAATTTATCAATAGCAAAGGCATTGAATTTTTATGGATCAAAAAAGGCTCAAGGTTGTCGTCAGGCAAACCTTGAGCCTTGATTCGACTATTGATCAAGCCCTACATTTCTTCCAAGCGGGCAATCCGATCCTCCAGTGGCGGGTGCGTATCGAAAAGATGATCCAGCCAGCGATGACGCTTGGCATTTTCTTCAGGATCAGTGATATATAAAGATGCGCTGCTGGGATCAGCCTGCTGCATCGGTTCGGCATGTTCCAGCTTGCGCAGTGCACTGATCATCCCTTGTGGATTACGCGTCAGTTCTACGGATCCAGCATCAGCCAGATATTCGCGATTGCGTGACAGTGCCATCTGAGCAATCGCCGCCGCCAGTGGTGCTAAAATAATCAGCAGCAATGACGCCAGCATACCGAAGATATTGACACCACGGTCATCATCATCGTCACTGCGGCCACCGCCCAGCCACCAAAAATTGCTGACCAGGTTGACCAAAAATGAGATTGCAGCTGAAAGTGCCAGTGCGATCGTCTGCAGGCGAATGTCATAATTACGAACGTGAGTAATCTCATGTCCCATTACGCCTTCCAGCTCCTCACGATTCATCATCTGCATCAGGCCAGTCGTAGCCGCCACTGCAGAATGTTTAGGATCGTTGCCGGTTGCAAAGGCATTGGGACTGGGATCGTCAATAATGAAGACCCGCGGCATTGGTACCTGTGCGACCATCGCCATGTCTTCAACAACATGCCAAAGCTCAGGCGATTCAGCAGCCGAATGAATCTCATGAGCATGATTCATGTTCATCACGACATCCGTTGACTGCCCAATCATGACTGAGGCATAGATCAAGGCAATCACTAATGCCATGATGATGCCGACAACGGTTGATCCGGCCAGCCAGTAGCCAACTGCAGCTCCTACCAGCGCAACCAGCAGACAAAAGCCAAAGACCACATAGACCGTCCGCCGCTTATTCATGTTAATCTGTTGATAAAGCATGCGTTACCCCAAACCGTTTTTAAAATTCAACTTTTGGCGTTTCTCGAGCCTCAGCTGGTACTTGCAGATATTCAAACTGCGTAAAGTGATGAATCTTGCCGACCAGGTTGGAAGGAAATGCCTGCAGCTTTTCGTTAAAGCGCCGTACGCAGCTGTTGTAAAGCTGGCGTGAGTAGGCAATCTTGTTTTCCGTATTGGTCAGTTCTTCCATCAGCTTTTGATATTCAGCACTGGCCTTTAGATCTGGATAGGCTTCGCTTACGGCAAACAATGATTTCAAAGTACCGCTCAGCTGGTTGGAGACTTCCATTGTTTTTTGCGGATCGTCTTCCATATTCATTCCGGCTAACTGATTTCTCAAAGCCGTTACCTTTTCCAGCGTTCCGGCTTCATATTTGCTGTATCCCTTAACCGTGTTGACCAGGTTGGGAATCAAGTCGTTTCGCCGCTGCAGCTGCACGTCGATCTGGCTGGCTGATTCTTCAACCTGATTGCGCGTAGTGATAAAGCCGTTATAGATGCTGACGTACCAAACGATCAGCAGAATAACGACTATTACAGCGATAATTGCTGCCATCATAAAATACTCCTCCTTAGGAAATTGATTTTCTTAATCATAACAGTTAATGCCAGGCGAATAAAATGATTTTGCTGTTTTGCACTAAAACTTAATCTTTTATAAAATTAAACTGTAAAACCATTTATAAGGAGCTTTTTTATGAAAGTCTTATTTGTCTGTCTGGGCAATATCTGTCGCTCCCCAATGGCAGAGGCAATGTTTAGACAAATGATCGTCCAAAATCACCTGGCCGATCAAGTCCAAGTCGACTCAGCCGCAACCAGCTATGAAGAAGAAGGCAACGGCCCGCATCCAGGCGCGCTTAAGATCATGCATAAGTATCATCTGCCGACTGAGGGGCTCATCTCGCGTCCCATCACTCAAGCAGATTTCGCCACTGCTGATCTGATCATCGGCATGGACGATATGAACATTCGGCATCTTAAAGCCATCGCGCCAAAAGAGGATCGCTTTAAGATTCATCAGGCCTTTGACGTGGTGCCAGGCAAAGCTGGTACGTCAATTCCCGACCCCTGGTATACGCATCGTTTCCAAGATACCTACGACAGCTTGACCGAGGCGCTTCCTTATTGGTTGGATGTCGTAAAGCGCCAGCTGCACGATCAGCATTAATCCAGCAACGTAAAATCAATCATAAGCAAAAAGAGATCAGGCGTAGATAACCACGTCTGATCCCTTTTTATTCTTGATCGCGTCCCGTTGTATACTTGCTGCTGAGAGCTTTTTGCGCTTTTTGAGGTGCTTGAGAGAACTTCTCGCTGCGGACCAGTTTCCCTCTGATCATCAAACGTCCTTTACCGGTATCATCACAGGTAATCAAAGTGACGATGGCATTTTTGGTGTCATTGACCACTTGAACGTCGGTTGCCTTGATGAACTTGCGCTGATAGATTCGATACTCATAGACTCGCTTCATATCGGTCAAATAGATCATCTGGCCCTTTTTGGCATGGTAATAAAGCGGTGAGAACAAGATTTTGCTGCCATTGGCCATATTGTGTCCAGCCAAGGCATAGTTGCCCTTCCCCATCTGCATGTCTTCGCGCATCGTGCCGGCAGCCAAAGCTAATGTGGTGTTGTCGACCCCTTTGGCAATCGGCAGTACCATATCAATATCAGGAATGGCAATCTCGCCAATTACATTAATATCCTGTTTTTTAGCCCGCGCTGCTGCGACGCTTTGCAGGCTAAGATCCTGGACGCTGTCAAAATCATAGCTGGCCTTTTTCTTTTGATTTTTAACCACAGCCTGCCGCGTAACGGTCGGTCGATAGCTGTCAACCAAAGCCGACTTGATCTGCTGATTAAAAATCAAAGCCAGTCCAACGACAAACAGGATTACGGCAACGGTCCAGCGCAGCCAGTTTAACTTGCGATGCATATTTAGTTTCCTCGACTTTTATAATGATAAAACAAAAGTCCCACCGCGGAAAAATCCAGCAGTGAGACTTTTTGCCAAAATGCGGCTTACTTGAGGCCGTACTTCTTGTTGAACTTGTCCACGGCACCATCGGCTTGCGTGAACTTTTGCTTGCCCGTGTAGAATGGGTGAGAATCTGAGGTAACTTCAACCCGGATCAGTGGGTATTCGTTGCCGTCTTCCCATTTAACGGTTTCGCGAGAAGTAGCCGTAGAACCGGAGATAAACTTGTAGCCGGTTGCTGAGTCTTCAAAAACTACCAAGTGGTAATCTGGATGAATTCCTTGTTTCATAAATTTTACGCTCCTTTTGCCATGAATCATTGCCTGAAACATAGATAATCAACCTTCACAGATTAACATATCTTTGTTCAACTTGCAACTACTCTGTCATTTTCTATTCTTCTTCAATCCTAACGTTGGCATTCAGCCGGTTGAGTTTCCAAACAACCCGGTCATAGCCGCGCAGGATGTGGTCCGCGTCATGAATAACCGTTTCGCCATCAGCCATCAATCCGGCAATCATCAATGAGGCCCCGGCACGAATCTCGCCAGCCTTGACATCAGCGCCATGCAGCTTTTCAGTATGGCGAACCGCGATCCGACCATCCTGTGCCTCAATATCCATTCCCATCTTCTGCAGTTCTGGGATGTGTTTGACCCGCTTTGGATAGATCGTATCAACAATCGTGCTTTCACCAGCCGCTTTAGAAAGCAGTGGCGTCAATGGCTGCTGCAGATCAGTGGCAAAACCAGGATAAGGCATCGTCTTGACGCTGATTGGCTTTAGATGATCCGTTTTGGGAACATAGATCTTATCACTGTCGATCTGCAAGTCAACGCCCATGTCGATCAGCTTGCTGGTGTAAGCCTCCAAGTGCTCGGGAATCACGTTGTTTAACATGACCCCATCCCCCATCGCAGCTGCTAATGACAGATAAGTCCCAGTTTCGATCCGGTCGGCAATGATCGTATGCGTGTTCATTGACTGCAGCGTATCGACACCGGTAATCCGAATCGTATCGGTCCCAACCCCACGAATCTTAGCCCCCATATTGTTTAAGAAGGTTGCCAGGTCAACGATTTCTGGTTCGCGCGCGACATTTTCGATGATCGTGGTTCCTTGGGCTCTCACTGCTGCTAAAACCGCGTTGATCGTAGCGCCGACCGAAACCATATCCATAAAGATCCGCGTGCCATGCAGTCCGTTTGGCGCGTCCATCTTAACGGTGCCGCCCGACTCGCTGACGTTGGCGCCTAAAGCCTTGAAAGCCTTCAAGTGCTGGTCGATCGGCCGCGGACCAATGTTGTCGCCACCTGGGAAAGTTACCGTTGCTCGGTGAAAGCGGCCAAGCAGGGCTCCCATGAAGTAGTAGGAAGCCCGCAGACTCTTGATCGCCTTGCTGGGCAGTTCAGCTTCCATGATTTGAGTGGGATCAATGTTTAAAACGCCATGCTTGAATGATGACTTAACATTCATTGACTCCAAAATAATCATCAGATTGTGAACATCCAAGATATCCGGCACGGTATCAAACTGAACAGGCGTATCGGCCAGAATTGCCGCCGGAATCAACGCCACGGTACTGTTCTTGGCTCCGCCGATGGTAACTTCGCCCGAAAGTCGGTTTCCTCCTTGAATGATCATTTTTTTCATGATTGTGTTTTCCTCGCTTACAAATTGATAATTGTTTTTAGTTGAATCTTTCTTTATTTTTAAAACAGTCAGCTTTAATAATAATTAATAAACCGCTAAATTACAACCTTTTCAAACAATCTTCATAACTTACGTGCCGCTAGTCTAAAAAGCGACGTGACCATCTCTGATCGCGTCGTTTTTTTATGATACAGACTAATTATTTTTGATTTTCGGCAGCTGCCTTAACGAATGCGGCAAACAAGCCTTCGGGACGGTTTGGTCGTGACAGGAACTCTGGGTGGTATTGAGCTGCTACGAAGAATTTGTTCTTAGGCAGTTCAACGACTTCAACCAGGTTCCGATCTGGATTAACCCCCGAGATCACCAGACCAGCTTTTTCCATGGCTTCACGGTATTCGTTGTTAAATTCATAACGGTGCCGGTGCCGTTCGTGAATCATCGTCTTGTTGTCATAGGCAGCTGCTGCTTTGGTTCCTGCCTTAAGCTTGCATGGATAAGAGCCGAGCCGCTGCGTACCGCCCATGTTCTCAACATCTTCTTGATCCGGCATCAGGTCAATGATGTTATGTTCAGTATTTGGATTAAATTCAGTTGAGTTGGCATCTTTGTAGCCCAGCACATCGCGGGCAAATTCAATGCAGGCCGTCTGCATCCCAAGGCAGATTCCCAGGTATGGCACATCGTTTTCACGAGCATACTTGATGGCAGCAATCATTCCTTCAACCCCACGTGAGCCAAATCCACCTGGTACCAAGATTCCATCGTACTTGCCCAGCTTTTCGGCAACGTTTTCGTCATTGATGTCCTCAGAGTTGAAGTGATCGATCTTAACCTTGGCATTGACTGGGTAGCGGGCATGACGCAATGCTTCATTAACTGAAATGTAGGCATCCTGCAGATCAGTGTACTTACCAACCATGGCAATCGTTACCGTGTTGGTCAGACCATTTTCAATATGGTGAATCATATTGGTCCAGTCGCGCATATCGGCTTCTGGAACGTCAAGGCCAAAGTGATCGACTACCAGCTGGTCCATGCCCTGTTTTTGCAGCTTCAGCGGAATCTCGTACAATACCTTAACATCGCGGGATTCGATAACGGCATTTTCATCAACGTCACAGAACATGGCAATCTTTTTGCGCATGCTGTCAGTAACCGGTGCTTCCGTCCGTACGACCAAAATGTTTGGCTGAATCCCCAGACCACGCAGTTCGCGAACGCTGTGCTGAGTTGGTTTAGTCTTCATTTCGCCCGCGGCATGCAGGTATGGAATCAGCGTAGCATGAATGTAGAGTACGTTTTCGGCACCGGCATCCTTTTTCATTTCCCGAATGGCTTCCATGAATGGCTGTGATTCAATATCACCAACCGTCCCACCGATTTCGGTAATCACGATTTCAGCATCCGTACTTTCGCCGGCCCGCTTGATCTTGTCTTTAATAGCATCCGTAATATGTGGAATTACTTGAACGGTTCGTCCCAGATAGTCGCCGCGCCGTTCCTTGTGCAATACTTCTGAGTAGATCTTACCGGTCGTAACGTTGGAATACTTGTTGAGGTTGTTGTCAATGAACCGTTCGTAGTGTCCCAAGTCCAAATCAGTTTCCGTACCGTCATCAGTAACGAAAACCTCACCGTGCTGGTAAGGGCTCATCGTCCCAGGGTCCACGTTCAAGTATGGGTCAAACTTTTGAATGGCCACTTTCAGACCCCGGTTTTTCAGCAATCGACCCAGAGATGCAGCGATAATCCCTTTGCCCAATGATGAAACAACCCCACCAGTTACGAAAATGTATTTAGTCATTATTTCTCTCCTTTTGGAACTGCGTCCGGTTCTCTAATACAAAAAAAGCTCCCCATTTCACTGAAACAGGGAGCTTTTTAAAACGAAAAGTCCCAAGATAAACTTGGGAGCCCAAGTAAAATAATACAAAGACCAAACAGGTTAGTCAAGAGCGATGTATTATTTATTCCTCGTCATCATCGTCTTCAACGTCATCTTCATCATCAAAGTTTTCTGATGAGAGCTGATCTTCCAGATTGGTGTCCTCATCGTCATCGGCGAGTGGATTGTCTTCATCGTAATCTGGGTTGTCGTAATCTTCTTCTTCGCCGTCGCCGTCATCTTCATCATCAACGTCGGCCAGATCGTCATCTTCTGGGTCATCATTGTCGTAGTCGATAACGTCATCGTCATCGTCAGCCCCTGCCAAGAAGGCATTGACCTTGCGACGCTTCTTCTTTGGACGATCTTCTTCTTCTTCGTTTTCGCCAACCGTGGCTTCGTCGATTGATTCGTATGGGTACCATGCACGCAGGCCCCAAGTATTGTCACCAAGGGAAATAAAACTGCCATCGACGTTCAGGTCCGTGTAGAACTGAGAAAGCCGTTCCCGAATTTCCTCATCGCTCTTACCAAGATATTGCTGAACCTCGTTGGTCAAATCAGCGAACGCCATTGCTTCACCATGGTAAGCCAAAATAGCGTGCGCTACTTCGATCATGGACAGTTCCGACTTGTCTTGGCCATCGAAAACCTTTAAATCCAAATGGGTTAAATCCAAACTGGTGCACATCCCTTCAAAAAGTCTCAAAAAGTCTACTCTACATAATACGATATTACGCGCCAAATTGCAATTGAATCTGATAGTTACCGATTAATTGATCCTGCATCAGCAGCTGATAGCGGATCTCAACATGACCGGCGATGGCTGCCAGATTCAAATCGGCATCCAAACGATTGGTAACGACACGCAGGGCGATCCGACCATATTCCGTTTGATAGTGCGTCAGATGCTCGCTGCCATTGGCAAAGCGAAAATGCGTCTTCTGCGCGCCGCTGCGAACCAGATGAATCTCATCCGGTGCTAACCGAAACTGAACCGGCGTGGCTTGGCTGCCTTGATGCTCGACATAGCGTAAATAATGCTGGCCATTTTCCAACGTAACGAATTGGCCGTCTTCTTCAAAATGATAATGATCGCTTTTGCCATCCTGAGTCATTTTTGTTTTTAAGCTGACCTTAACGGGTACAATGGATTTGATAGACATCGGCCCCCTTTGCTCGATTTTTTCAATTTGATTATACGCGGATTGTTTTTAATTTCTCAACCAATGCGGGCTAAATAATAATTTTGTATAATTAAACCAACTGCTTTTTCTAAGAAAGGATTCGTCATGACATTTAAAGATGAACAGCTGCCGCGCGAAAAAGTCTTTCGTGACCCGATCCACGGTACGATTATCGTTGACAATCAAATCATTCTTGATCTGATTGACACGCCGGAATTTCAGAGGCTGCGCCGTATCAAACAGCTCGGCACCTCTTCAATGACCTTTCATGGCGCCGAGCATTCTCGTTTTGGCCATTGTCTGGGCGTTTATGAGATCACGCGCCGCATCTGCAACCTTTTTCAGCGCAACTATCCGCAGCAAGCGCCTCAAGATGGATTGTGGAACGATCAAGAGCGTCCCGTAGCCCTTTGCGCGGCACTGCTTCACGATCTGGGACATGGGCCTTACTCGCATACGTTTGAACATATCTTTCACACTGACCACGAGCAGATTACGCGGCGCATCATCACCAGTGAATCAACCAATATCAATCGCATTCTGCGCCGCGTCGGCAATGATTTTCCTCAAAAAGTCGCCAGCGTGATTGATCACACCTATCAAAATCCACAGGTGGTTCAGATGATATCAAGTCAAGTCGATGCTGATCGGATGGACTATCTGCAGCGCGATTCGTACTATACAGGTACCAATTACGGCAAGTTCGATCTCGATCGCGTTCTGCACATGATGCGACCGGTCAAGGATGGCATTGCTTTTGAGATCAATGGTATGCACGCTGTTGAGGACTATATTCTCAGTCGGTTGCAGATGTATCTGCAGGTTTACTTTCATCCAGTTTCACGCTCTATGGAGGTCATCTTGGATCACCTGCTGATGCGGGCCAAGTGGCTTTATCAGCATCCAAGTCAATACCAGCCCGAGTTCATGCCGCGACTGCTGATGCGGTTTTTTAACGGTCATTATGACTTGAATGACTATTTAACGCTTGACGATGGCGTTTTGACTACTTATTTTATTCATTGGATGAATTCAAGCGATAAAATCTTAAGCGATCTGGCCCAGCGCTTTATCAACCGACGGCCATTCAAATCTGCCGTCTATGATCAGCAGACCCGTTTCATGCTGCCCAAGCTGCGTGAATTGATTACCACGGCCGGCTTTGACGTCGACTATTATACCGCTGTCGACTCCAGCTATAAGCTGCCTTACGATACCTACAACCCGCAAGACTCAAAGCCGCAAACGCAAATTGAGCTCATCTATCCAAATGGCGAACTGACTGAGCTGTCACAGGTCAGCACGCTGGTGGCAAGCGTCTCAGGCCGAGAAGCCGGCGATCAGCGCTTTTTCTTCCCGCGTGAGATGCTGACTCAGCAAAATGACATCGAGATTTTCGAGCCAATCTATGAAGCCTTTCAGCACTGCATTAAAAACAATCAAGTCGTTGCCAATTAAAGATCCAGGAGGTATTTTTATGTCTATTAAACTTGTCGCGATCGATATCGATGGTACGTTAATCAATGACCAGCGTCAGATCACCCCACCAACCGTTGCCGCAATCAATGAAGCCACTAAGCGCGACGTCCGGATCGTTTTATGTACCGGTCGTCCGATGACTGGTGTGAAAGCCTATGTCAACCAGCTGGGACTCGCCGATTCTGCAAACGAATACGTTATCTGCTATAACGGCGCTTTGGCCCAGGCGACTGACGGTACCGTTTTGGCTCACTACACGGTTGATTTTGACGACTACATTGATTTTGAATCATACTGCCGCAAGCAGGACGTTTCATCAATTATTGAGACCAGCGACTATATCTACACGCCTAACCAAGATATCAACCCATACACGGTTTATGAATCCAATCTGGTATCCATGCCATTACGCTACCGCAGCATGGATCAGCTGAACCATATGCGCGATTCAATTACGATTGGCAAGGCCATGATGACCGATGAAAAAGAAAAAATCGATGCCGCTTTAGCCAACATGCCTCAAGAACTCAGTGATCGTTTCAGAGTCGTTCGCAGTGAGGACTTCTACCTCGAGCTGATCAACAAACAGACCAGCAAGGGCGTGGCCTTATCTGCCTTGACCGACAAGCTGAATCTGACCGCTGACAACGTCATGGCAATCGGCAACGCGCAAAACGATGAGTCGATGATTGAATTTGCCGGAACCGGCGTGGCAATGGCCAACTCGATTCCACATACGCTGCAGATGGCCGACGTTGTTACCGAAAGCGACAATAATCATGATGGCGTTGCCGAAGCTATCGAAAAGTACGTTTTAAACGCCTGATCAATCTACCAATAAAAACAAACTACGCCGCTCAAAGCAATAAGACTGCTTTGAGCGGCGTAGTTTTTATCGGTTTAAGATTTTTTAACTGGTTCGTTTTTAAGCCTGAGCCTTTTGATGATGCTCTTTAATCAGCCGCTGCTGAAGCTCAAACAGCTTTGGCGTCAAGTAGACCTGGTAGACATCAGGATTGATCAAGCGCTGCGTAGCCTTAGGCAGCTGTGCCAATTGATGCTTCATCGACGTCTGCAGTTTCATTACATCGGTCTCAATCGAGCTGGCATTAGCGCCAACTACTTCCAGCTGCAATGGCTTGGCAACAAAATCGGTTAGCTCAATCTCGTCATCAGTTGCCAGTGGATCAGCATTAATCGCTAAGAGCTTTTTAGGCAGTTTTTCATCAGCCAGGGCAATCACATCGGCAAAGGCTTGGTCCGGCGTATCTTTTCGATAAAGCCGGTAGACCATTTTGTCGCCTGGCAGCGTAACCTTCTCACGACTGTTGCTGAGCTTAATCTTTGGCTGCCATTGGCCATCAACCTTGAGCGCTGCCATTTTGTAGACCCCGCTCAAGACTGGCGAAGTCGAGCTGGTGATCAGCTTTTCACCAATACCAAAGTTGTCCAGCGGTGCGCCTTCTTTTAGCAATGCTTGAATCACCGTTTCATCCAAAGCATTGGAAGCCGTAATCTTGGCATTTTCAAATCCAGCTTCATCCAGCATCTGCCGGGCCTTGGTTGCCAATTGAGTCAAGTCGCCAGAATCAATCCGAATGCCAATCGGCTCATGACCAGCAGCCCGTAATTCTCTAAAGACCTTGATTGCATTTGGCACCCCACTCTTCAAAACATCATAGGTGTCAACCAGCAGTGAGGCACTGTCTGGATAAACCTGTGCCCAGGCGCGAAAAGCCGTCAGCTCATCAGGATAGCTTTCAATCCAGCTGTGTGCCATCGTCCCAGCCGCCTGCAGGCCAAACTTCTTAGCTGCCAGGCAGTTGGAGGTACTGGTACACCCGCCGATTACCGCCGCTCGTGCACCAAAGACTGAGGCATCTGGTCCCTGTGCTCGCCGCGCGCCAAATTCCATGACTGCACGGCCTTCAGCAGCGGCACAGATCCGTCGCGACTTAGTGGCAATCAGTGACTGATGATTCAAGATGTTCAATACGAACGTCTCCAGCAGCTGACACTGCAGCAATGGCCCTTTGACCGTCAGCATTGGTTCACGCGGAAAGACCGGCGTCCCCTCTGGAATTGCTCGGACCGTGCAGGAAAACTTTAAATTGGCCAGATAGTCCAAAAAGCCAGTCGAAAATAGATTCAATGAACGCAGATAGCTGATGTCATCATCCGTAAAATGAAAATTCTGCAGCGCTTCAACGACCTGAGCCAACCCAGCCGCAATGACAAAGCTACCATTATCAGGAACATTACGGTAAAAGACGTCAAAAACCGCTTCTTGATCATGCGGCAGGGTCGCATAATAGCCATTCGCCATTGAAAATTCATACAGATCAGTCAATAATTCTTCAGACATTGCCATTTCTCTTCTCCCTAAACTTCTTTCAATCTTCTATCTGAGCGTTCAAAACGTTCTTAAAATGCTTCATCGCCCAAACCTGGCCAGCCGGATCAAAGGTCGCAACGGCTTTTTCGTGAACCACGATTTGATAGTTCAGATCATATGCCGCAATCGCCGTGTGCAGAACGCAGATATCCGTGCAGACACCCGCCAAATGCACCGTGTCAACTTTTCTTTCCCTCAGCCGCAGATCAAGCGGTGTCCCGCAAAACGATGAGTAATGCGTCTTATCCAGCAAAACGACATGCTCATCATCTTGGTGTTTCTGATACCATTTGCCAAGCCGGCCGTACAGCTCGCGTCCCCAGGTTCCCTTGATGTTGTGGGGTGGATAAAGCCGACTTTCAGGATGGTACGGGTCATTTTGATGATAAACGTCAGTCGGCAGATAGACCCACTTGCCAGCCTTTAGAAAATCATCTGCCAATTGTGTAATGTGCTCGTCTAAAGCCTGAGCAGCCTGGCCACAAGTCAGCGCGCCGTCATCAGCCACAAAATCATTGGTGTAGTCAATAATCAGCAATGCTTCATTTGCCATTTGTCTCACCTCTTTAAATAAAAGTACAAATTACTTTAATTTTCGTAAAAAAAAGTAAAGTTGACTTTAATTGTTGTCAACTTTACTCCTTTCCAACGGATTTGGCAAGCTCGCCAACGAATATATCTTGGGTGGTCGACCGCTGCGCTTGCGAATCGTTGCTGTCCCAACCTCTTTAAAAAGATGGTGGTGCGTCTTGCGGAAATTTGAATTATCAATCTGATCTGCCGTCAGCTGCCAAAATGGCGCATAGACCTCGCGTGCCTCTTTAAGCGTAAACGTAGGTCCCAATACCTGCAGAACCGTTGGCTGATAGTCCAATTTGTTGCGAATGCGCTGAATAGCCGTAGTAACGATTTGATCATGGTCAAACGCCAGTGCCTGTGAGGTATTTGAAAGATCAAACCGATGCCTGCCATCACTCAATAAGTAATGATGACCAAAATTCTCAAAAGCAAACCATTCGGCGGCAACGGCACCATATCCCGGCTTAAGCTTAGGCATTGCCGGCAAAAAAGTCATGTACGCCAACGCCAATGCCCGCTCACCGACTGATCGGTGCGGCGCGGTAAACGTTGCCAATTGTTCCGTTGCCGTTGACCGAACCTCAAGCCCGATTTTATCCTTGATCAAGCGCAATGCGGCATCATCGGCACTTTCCGTACTCCGCAGCAGCGTTTCCGGCAGCGCCCAGGCATCTTTAAATGGTGCTTCAGACCGCTTGATCAAAAGCAGCTGCATCTCATGCGTCTGCCGATTAAAGCTCCAGATGATATTGGTGATCGTAATCAACGGACGGGCAATGATTTCCTCACTCATGCCATTTCTCGCCTTCTTACTTAGACTGGTTAATTGATTTTGGTAACTGCGCCAGTAGCAGCGTTGTACTGATAGATACCAATCAAATGAGCAACGGTATTATCATCGTTGTTTTGGCGAACCTCAAAAGTATATACGTCGCCATCCTTGCCTTCTGGAATAATCCCGTAGCTCGACTGGTTAAAGTTCATCTTAGCCGCAAACGCATTGATTACGTCCATGCCGGTCTGACTGGCTGCTGCCGAATTGACCGCCGAACTGGAACTTGAGCTGGATGATGCCGTCGTACTTGAGCTGCTGGAGTTAGCCTGACTGCTTTGAGCAGAGGAACTGGCAGAAGCTGCCTGTTGAGCCTGCTTAGCCTTGTTCTTCATACTGATGAATGCCGAACGCATCGGTTTGGAATTTGATGATACCGAACTGAGATCGTTGACGGCTTCATCATATTCCTGATCATTATAGGCATCTTGAGCCGCTAAGTATTTCTGCAGATCTTTAATCATGCTGCGCGTCTGCGAATCTGGATTCTTGACCGCCAGCAGCGTTTTTAAGGCTTCCTTATACTGACCAGACATAATCTGATTATTGGCTTGATCGCGGGCCTTGGAAGCCGCCGTCGTCTTGGTCGTTGATTGTGACGACTCAGATGACGACTCGCTTGACTGCGTACTGGTCGAGCTGCCGCAGCCAACCAGGCTAATCCCGGCTGCAACCGTAACCGTGCCCAGCATCAGCCGTTTCAGCAAAGTTTTAAATTTCATTTTTTTGCTCCTTTTTCGTCTTGCCTCGACTATTATACCATGGACCGCCTTTTAGTCCCAAAATCAAAAAAAGCCGCTTAGATAGCGACTCTTTTGATTAAATCTAATCTTCGTTAGCCTGTTCAAAACGGTTGTTAAACAAAGGACTAACAGGACGATTTTCATTGATCCGCTTGATTGCCGCGCCAATCAGCGGAGCCACGGAAACCTGCACGATCTTGTCAATCTGCTTTTCGTCAGGCAGCTGAATCGAATCCGTAACCACGACCTGTTTTAACGGTGAATTGTCCAAGCGCTCAATTGCTGGGCCCGACAAAACGGCATGCGTAGCTGAAGCATAGACTTCTTCTGCACCGGCATCCATCAAGGCTTGCGCACCTTTGGAAATCGTACCGGCAGTATCAATCATGTCATCAATCATGATACATTTCTTGCCCTTGACGTCCCCAATGATATTCATAATCTTGGCAACGTTTGGCCGTGGCCGCCGCTTATCAATGATAGCAATCGGCGCCTTGAGAAACTCTGCCAGGGCCCGTGCTCGCGTAACCCCACCATGGTCTGGCGAAACGACAACGGCATTGGCAGCCACGCCCTCATTGATAAAGTAGTCAGCCAAAAGCGGTGCTCCCATCAAGTGATCGACTGGAATGTCAAAGAAACCTTGAATCTGAGCAGCGTGCAGATCAAGGGCAACAATCCGCGTCACGCCGGAATTCTGCAACATGTTGGCAACCAGCTTGGCCGTAATTGGTTCTCGGCTCCGTGCTTTCCGGTCTTGCCGAGCATAGCCGTAGTAAGGCAAGACCACGTTGATCGTATTGGCACTTGCCCGACGCAAGGCATCGATCATGATCATCAGTTCCATCAGGTTATCGTTTACGGGAGCTGAAGTTGATTGAATAACATAAACATTATCGCCACGGACGCTTTCTTCGATATTGATTTGAATTTCGCCATCACTAAAGCGGTCAACCGAAAGCTTACCCAATTCCACGCCTACCTCATCGGCAATTTTTTGGGCCAGTGGGCGGTTGGAATTTAAGGCAAAGATTTTTAATTTAGGGTCAGCATAACGTTCTTTCATGGGGTCCTCCGAAATCTGCATACTTTTTCTATCACTCTAATCATATTGATTTAAAGTCCAAAAAGCAACTGTTACCAGGGAAGCTTCTTAGCATAATCCGGTTTATTGACCTGCCGTGCTCGGGCAATTGCCATGTCAAAACGTTCCGTGCTGTCCGTAATCGTAGACCCAGCCGCAACAAACGAGTCTTCGGCAATATTGACAGGAGCCACAATGTTAGAGTTGCTGCCGATAAAGGCATGATCGCCAACGTTGGTGTGATGCTTCTTGGAGCCATCATAGTTGACAAAGACCACGCCACAGCCGATGTTGATGTTCTTACCCAGAGTAGCATCGCCAACATAGCTCAAATGACCAATCTTGGTATTTTCGCCAATGTAGGCTTTCTTGATCTCACAGAAGTTGCCGATATGAACACCCTTGCCGATCTCAGCCTGAGGACGCAGATGACTGTTGGGGCCAACGTCTGATCCGGTGTGCATTTCCGCTTCTTCCAGCGTTGAGGCATAGACCTTGACGTCATCATGCAGAACTGAATCCTTGATGACTGAGTGAGCGCCGATAAAGCAGTCGCTGCCAATCGTGGTATTGCCCTTGATCACAACGTTGCCTTCAATTACCGTGTCGCGGCCCACCTTAACGTCGGCATCGATATAAGTGGTTTCTGGATCAACCATAGTGACGCCGTCTTTCATCAAGCGGGTGTTGATCCGCTTACGCATGATCTTGTTGGCCCGCGCCAAGGCAACGCGATCATTGACCCCCATTGATTCGTCAAAGTCAGCCATTCGATAAGCCGTGACGATTTCGCCATGGTTCTTTAAAATGCCGATGACATCCGTCAAGTAGTACTCGCCTTGGGCATTGTCATTATTGATCAGCTTAAGGGCCTGGAACAGCTTTTGATTGTCAAAGCAGTAGACACCAGTATTGATTTCATGAATTTCCTGTTCTTCATGCGTGGCATCTTTTTGTTCAACGATCCGCTCAACGATCCCCACGTCATTGCGAACGATGCGGCCATAGCCAGTCGGATCAGGTGCCACTGAAGTCAGAATGGTAACTGCCGCATGACGCTGCTCATGGTATTCAAACATCTTGTTGAAGGTTGCGGCAGTAAACAAAGGCGTATCCCCACTGACGATCAGCGTCTCGCCTTCTTGATCACCCAGCAGCGATTCAGTCTGCATAACCGCATGACCAGTCCCCAGCTGCTGTTTTTGCAAAGCATATTTGGTCCGATTGCCCAGCGTCTGCTCAACGGTTTCGGCACCATAGCCAACCACCGTCACGATGTTGTCGATCTTAGCTTCTTCCAGCTGACCTAAGACATGTTCAACCATCGTTTTGCCACACACTTGGTGCAACACTTTATAAAGCTTGGACTTCATCCGCGTACCTTTACCGGCCGCGAGAATAATTGCATTGCGTTGCGTCATTTTTATTTATTTCTCCTTTTTATTGCCAAATACGGCTTCCATATAGCTGCCTGGCTGAGCAGTGATTTTTTTATTGGTCGTATCGTCAACGGCCTGAACCTTGATCAATGAAGTGCAGCCGTCAACCAAGCGCTGACCACTGAATTGACCCTCTGCAAAGACCGTCATGCCGACCAGATGAGCACCGAATTCTTCAATCAGCGACTTCATCCCGTTCAGCGTACCGCCACCCTTCATAAAGTCATCCACGACGATTACGTTGGCACCTTCTTTAAGCGTCCGCCGTGAAAGCTCCATTTTTTTGATCCGCTGTGACGAACCCGAGACGTAATTGACGCTGACCGTTGAGCCTTCCGTAATGTGAGAGCTGTTACGTACGATTACGAATGGCTTGTTCAGATACATCGCTACGCTTTGAGCAATCGGAATTCCTTTCGTCTCGACCGTCATTACCACGTCAACGTCATTGTCAACATATTGAGTCGCAATCAAACGGCCGACTTCGCGAAGCACGTCCGGCCGTCCCAAAAGATCCGATAGATAGACATAGCCACCTGGTAAGAGCCGGCTGTCATCGTCAACCGCCTTAACCAGATCATCAATGACCTGCGCAGCATTTTCTTCAGAGTAGAGCAGCGTCAAACGGGCCCCACCACTGGCACCAGGCAGGGTTTCCAGACGACCGACGCCCCAAGTGTGCAGCGTCCGCCGAATGATGCTTAGATCCTCACTGATTGATGACTTGGCCGAGCCGTAACGTTCGCCAAAAAACTTCAATGAAACCAGCGTCCGTGGATGTTCCATCAAATAGCGCGTCATATCAACCAAGCGATTACTGCGTCTGACTTTCATGTGATTTCCCTCTTTTACTTGAGCTAATAATTATTGATACCTTCAAATCATAACATAATAGTTCGTCTTTTACCGCAATTTTATTCAGAATCTTAAGAGCTATTTCGGCAAACAATCACGATGACAGCGCCACCTAAAAGGATTAACCGATTTAATCAAGCAAAAAAGAGAAATTCCGGACTTAGATTGCCAGCGGATGGCTGATGCGACCGAAAATAAAAAACACCGCCCAAAGCTTGAGCCGTGTTTTATTTTAACACTTTCTGCTAATCATTGACCAAGTGCTGAAAAATCAAGGCAGTCACATAAATCACTACTTCAATCACCGCAATAAAGAAACTCACCGGCCAGTTGGTCAAATATCCCAGATACAATCCCAGCCAGGTTCCCAGCATGGCAAATAGGATTGCTAAAACGATCATCTTGGCCACGCCATGCGTAAAATACTTGGCACTGGCAGCAGGCAGCGTCAGCAGAATAAAGATCAGCAGCGAACCAACGATCTGAGCTGCCACACTGACGCTTAATGCCAGCAAAAGCAAAAAGACGACCGAGATCAGCGTGCTGTTGATGCCGTTAACCCGTGCACCGACAGCATCAAACGAATCAAACTTCAGCTGGCGGTAGCCAATCATCACGACCACCATCACCAAAAGCGACAGGCCCACCAGCTGCCAGACCTCTTGCCTGCTGATCCCAACCACGCTGCCAAACAGAATGCTGGTGGCTGAGCTGGCCGTTTGACTGGAAAGCGACAAAAACAAGATCCCTAAGCCGATGAAAAGAGCTGAGACCGCGCTGATAACAGCTTCGCGGCGAGATTCCTTAATGCTCATCTGACCCACTAAGACCGAGCTGAGCATGGTGAACAAAAGCATCCCGTTTAATGCCGGCCACCCTGCAAAAACCGCAAATGAAGCCCCAGCAAACCCGATTTCTGACAGTGTGTGCGTCAGAAAAGACATGCTGCGTGCCATCACAAAAACGCCAATCGTCCCGCTGACAATGGCGATAAACGTGCCGGCCATAAACGCATTGCGCATAAAGCTCAACTCAAACATTTTTAACCCCCTGTCGGAATTCTTCAATCGATCCGGTCTGATAGCTATCCGGCATCATCTTTAGATAGCGCGTGCCATAACTGCGAGCCAGATCCCAGTCATGCGTAATAAAGATGACGCTGAGTCCCTGCTTTTGCAGCTTGGCTACCAAGTCTAAAAGCTCATATTTCATTTCATTATCGAGACTGGCTGTTGACTCATCCAAGATCAAAAGCCGCGGATTGCCAAGCAGTGCCTGTGCCAGGTAGGCGCGCTGCTTTTCACCGCCCGAAGCCTGCCCCAACAAGCGATCCTGAATGCGTGTCAGATCCGTCAGCTCTAAAATATGGTGCAGCTGCTGGCGTTCTTTTTGATTCAGCCATGGGCGCAGACTTTTGCCGGCATTTAAAGCGACAAAGTCTTTAATCGATAAGGGATATTCTTCATCCAGATTGCGAAACTGAGGAACATAGCCGATCTTCAGTTTGTCAGGCATCTCAATCACGCCTTTTTTAGGCTTGAGCTGTCCCAAAAGCGATCTTACCAGCGTGGTCTTGCCGACGCCGTTATCACCAATCACGACCAGAAAATCGCCAGGCGCCAAAGAAAAGCTTAAGTCGTCAACGATATTCTTATCACCATAAGCTAAAGTCAGGTTTTTAACTGTAATAAGAGAAATGATCATTCACCTCGCTGTAGGATTCGATAGAGCTGCCGATACTGCCCCAACATCCATTGCCGATAGGTTTTGCCATTCGGCTGGGATTCGGTAACGTTAAGAACTGGAACGTGATTTTCTTTAGCCAGTGCGACCAGGTTGTCGATCGTCTTGCTCTGCGACTGTTTGTTATTAACAAAGAATGCGATCCGATGCTCTTGAATATCCTGCTGCAGCTGCTGAATATCCTTTGGCGATGGATCGTTGCCATCTTCAATTGCTTTTTCAAAATGACGGTCATTGATCTGATAGCCTAGATTCTCTAAGGCATAATCAAAAACCGGCTCGCTGACGTCAACTTTTTGTTTTTGAGCCAGCTGACGGCATTTTTCAATCTGCTGATCAATCGCTGTCAATGAACTGACATATTTTTTGGCATTGCGATAATAGTATTGTTTATGCTTAGGATCAAGCTTGGCATATTTTTTTGCCAGATAGTACGCCAGTTTTTTCATCGTCTGTGGTCGGTACCAGACATGCTCGTTGGCACCATTCTTTTGGCCGGCGATCTGTCTGCCGACGTTAACGACCGTTTGTGATCCATTTTGATTAGCCTTAACCAGATCATTCATCCACTGATCATAGCCCAGACCATTTAAAATCACAACATTCGCTTTGGCAACCTGCTCGGCTTGAACGGTCGCCGGCTGATACTCATGCGGGTCAACCGCCGCATTATCGATTACGGAAACAGTTTGGCCATATTTTCCCGCAACGGCCTGGGCAGCTTCGCCATAAAAATTCAGGCTGGCAACGACTTTAATCGGCCGCTGTGATTTTTGCTGCGGATGCCAGTCAGTAGCTGCCAGGCCAAAAATCACCGCCAATACCAAGCTCAAGCCAGCCACGATTTTCCAAAAGCGTCGATCCATCTTTTCACCTCACAAAAATAAATAGTAATAATTACGATTTAACAACAGTGACTATCTTACCTAATTTTGTACGTCAGCGCAATCCTTTATATAAAAAAATCGTGCTGGAGAAATTCCAACACGATTTAAATTCGTCTTTAAGCTTTTACATAGTCTTGATTCAGTCAATGACGACCATCCGTTAAAAATTGCTAGCTAATGGTAATCGTGCCATTGCATACCAATACGACGGCAACAACGCTCAATACCAGAATCAGGCCCATCGTCCACAGCTCAGCCTTAGAGAACTTGTGATTGTTTTCCTTGCAGCCAGCGTAGTAGACACAGAAGCCTGGAATAAAGCTGATCGTAACCAGCAGAACTTCTTGCCAACCAGCCAGGAACATGCAGGCAAACATGAACAGCGCAGAAAGCAGACCGACCGTGTATTGACCCCATTCCTTACGTTCGGAACTCAACTTCATCTGGTAGAGACCAACAAACAGGTAGGAGAACAAAATTGCGGCAGCACAGAGCGAGTAGGCAAATTCATAAGCCTTTTCCGTAAACAGCAGCGAGAACAGGAAGATCGTCTGTAAAACGCCCGTGATCATCAAAGAAGTCGTTGGCGCGTTCTTGGAGTTAACCTTGCCCCAAGCTTTTGGCATTGCCTTGTCATCGGCAACCAGCATCGTCGTTTCAGCTGGCAGCATCGTCCAAGACAGCCAGGAAACGATCGTTGAGATGATCAGACCAACGTTGATCAATACTGCACCCCAGTGGCCAACCGTCATTTCCAGAACGTGGCCCAAAGCAGGCTGACCCATGCCGGCCAGTTGAGCCCGCGTCAGCGCACCGTATGGCAGGATTGAAATCAGAACGTAGATGATTACCAGCAGAATGAAACTGATAACCGAAGCTTGTTCGGCTTCAGAACGCGACTTAGCACGGTGAGCCATGACTGATGCCCCTTCGATCCCGATAAATACCCAGATCAGAGTCATCAGCGTCCCCTTCATTTGAGTCCAGACCGAACCCGTCGTCGTGCCTTTAGTGGCGTTGCTTGCAACCTTGCCCCAGAAGTCAGCCGTAAACATGCCGCCCTTGAAGCAGACAAACATGATGATGATGAAGATGATCAGCGGTACAATCTTGCAGATCGTCCCAATCATGTTGACGAAGGTGGCACTTTCAACACCATTGTTAACCAGGATCGTTAACAGCCAGCAGAAAATAATTGCAACAATAATTGATGGAACGTTTTGGCCGCCCTTAAAAGTTGGAATGAAGGTCCCAATTGAACTCATCAGCATCGTAGCAAAGGCAATGTTACCCAGCCAAGCTGACAGCCAGTAGGACCAGCCAGAAATAAATTCACCCAGCGGACCGAAACCTTCCCCAGCATAGGCAAAGATCCCACCTTGTAGGTCAGGCCGCTTGTTGGACAGGTTGTTTAAAGAAAGCACCAGCATCAGGAAACCAAAGGCAACGAACAGCCAAGCTAAAAGAGCTGGGCCTGGAGCAGCCGCAGCCGCAACGTCACTGGTAATCCCGAAAATACCGGTACCGATACATGAACTAACGATCAGGGCAATCAGTTCGCCCTTACCGATACCTTTCTTTTGAGTATCCATAAATATCCCCTCGTTTCTATTCATAGATCGACTAGAACACTCATCATTAAACTAATCAAACCTAAAGCCGCTTAAATAACTTAAAAATACTTCGACTCCTACTCAATCGCCCACCTCTGAACCCTTACACACCTTAAAAAATAAATGATTGAGAATTGTCTAATATTATTTTAATTCTTAATCGAAAAAAGCGAAAGTCGTACCGTTGCGAATTCATATCGCGATGATCCAACTTTCGCTTTTAATCTGCACCAAATCTCATTGATCGGCGCCTGTTTTAATGCGGTCAAGCCGCATGCCTGCTTTTAGAGGTCTTCACGAACAATTGGGCAGGACATGCAACGTGGACCACCACGACCCCGAGACAATTCGCTTGAACGAACCTCGTGAACCAAAATGCCGTGCTTGCGCAGCAGATCGTTGGATACGTAGTTACGGTTGTAGGTAACAACTTCACCAGGTGCGATGGCCAGCGTGTTAGAGCCGTCATTCCATTGTTCACGGGCAGCGATGATTGGGTCACCGTTACCAGTTGGGATCAAGTCAATGTCGTCCTTGTTCAGGGCCTTCTTAAGCACTTCCTTGATGTCCGTGTGGTGTTCCATCGTAATTTCGCCGTCTTTGCCTGGGTGCAGTACCCAGTTGTCAACATGACCGTTTTCGTCCAAGATTGCTGGGTGAACAGTAAACTTGTCGTAGTCGATCATCGTAAAGACAGTGTCAAGGTGCATCATTGCGTGGTTGTGCGGAATCTTGATGGCAATGACCGTGTCGTAGTTTGACTTCTTGAACAGGTTCTTAGCGATGTCTTCGATTGCATCGGCAGTCGTCCGTTGGGAAATACCGATAGCAAATACGTGGTCGCTTAATACCAGTTCGTCCCCACCTTCAATGTGCGTTTCGTGGTTGCGGTCGCGCCATACATTGACTTGACCTGCAAACCGTGGGTGGTGCTTGATGATGTATTCAGTGATTAAGGATTCACGCTGACGAGCTGGGAACGTCATCCGGTTGATGGAAAGACCGTCACCGATTGAAGCTTGTGGGTCACGCGTAAAGTATGCGTTTGGCATTGGGTCCATTACGAATGGCCATTCAGTGTCTTCAGCAGCTTGTTGCAGCGTCATGTGTGGGAGATCGATTTCTTCGCGACGAACCCCTTCGAAGATCTTGTTAACCATGTCTTGCGTATTCATGGCCAACAGGTATTCCTTCAAAACGTCGTGGATCAAACCAGCTGCGTAGCCGGATTCAGCAACCATGCGGTCAACGAATTCTTCCTTAACGTCTTGGTCAGCCAGTGCCTCAGCAGCCAGCTTTTCGAAATAGAGAACTTCAATGCCTTGGTCGCGCAGCGTTTGAGCAAAGTAATCGTGTTCTTCTTGCGCGATTGGCAGATATGGAATGTCATCGAACAGCAGACGGTACATCGAATCTGGCGTAATGTTTTCAATTTCACGACCAGGCCGGTGCAGCATAACCGTCTTCAGCTTGCCAATTTCCGAAGTTACATGAATTGGACTTGGCATAATACAGTCACTCCTTTGTTTTCTTACTTGACTACGTTCTTAATATAACCCGTTAAGTAAGCGTTGTCAATCCTTTAAAATCAACGGTTTAACGACTGTTTAATATAAAATGAATACGTTTTCTTAAATATGCTTATGCAATCAATTTATGAATATATTTTAGTAGAATAATGCATAGAATGAGAATATCATTTTTTAAAAAATTTTGAAAATGACTGTTTTTAAATGGACTAATAGTTGTAAAGACAGCTATTGTTCATTACTTATAATTGCAAAATGAATAAAAGAGCGTCAAACCGCATTGCAACGCGTCTGACGCTCTTAGACTATAAAAGCATGGCTAAATATACTTCCCGACAGAAACCGCATAAGCTGTTATGCAGCCGGCGTGCTCTTGACTCATTATGACAAAGCGCAAAAACGGTTGGACCTGTGCCGCTCATCTGAACCACGTCTGCCCCCAGCTTTTCCATACGCTGCTTGAGCTGACGAATCTCAGGATATTCATTCATCGTGACCGGCTCCAAAACATTGCCCATATAAGCAAACGATTCCTGCCAGCGACCGTTTTGAATACAGTCAACCAACGAATCAACATCCAGATGCTGCAGCTTTTCATAATTGATCTGCCGCAGAATCGTTGGTGTCGAAACGCTAATCTTAGGCTTGGCCACGACTGCCCAGTAATGCGGAAACGGTCTTAATACCTCGACCTGTTCGCCATGTCCCGTTACATGGGCGGTCTGACTGTAGACGCAGTAGGGCACGTCAGAATCGATCGAAAGCGACAGCTGAGCAAGCTCTCTTAAAGAAAGTCCCAGATTCCAGCCTTGATTAAGTGCTCGTAAGACAGCCGCTGCGTCTGATGAGCCACCGCCCAAGCCAGCTGCCACTGGGATTCGTTTTTGAATCTTGATCGTCACGCCCTCATCAATGTGAAAACGATTTTTAAGAATATGGGCAGCCTGGTAGGCAAGATTGCGCTGGTCATTAGGCAAAAAGCTGCTGTCGGTATAAACCTTGATACGATGCTGATGCTGGTGCGTCTCAATTGTAACGTAATCCGCGAGATCAATGGAGTTCATCACCATATTCCAGCGCGGCAGACCATCAATATAACGCATCGGGGTATCCAAAGCCAGATTGATTTTGGCGGGAGCTTTTTCAGTTATGATCAAGGTCATACCCCCCTTTTTTGACAAGTAATTTTAATTATTATACAAATGTGGCTAACCGAGTTGCAACTATTGCTCAAAGACTAAAGCCAGCCTTAAGGATTCCCTTGCCGCTAAACAAAAAAGCACCGCGTTAAACACGATGCTTTTACTGAGTTATTCAGCTTCTTCGAATGTCAAAGAAATATTATTAGTCAAGAGATCGGCATAACTGTAAGAAACCCGATCAAAAGAACCTTCACGCTTGTTAAGCTTAACGATAAAGATTGCTGGATACGTCTCGCTTAAAATGCCTTGACGCTGGGTAACCTTTTTACGACCAGCCTGCGCCGTGACCAGTACTTTTTGGCCTACCTGTGCATCAAGCTTTTCCTTGATGCCTGCAATTGTCGTTGGCATGTATTCTCACCTCACAAAGAAACATTATACGGCAAGAATCTTTAAAAAGTCAAATTTTATCACAAGACATCCCAAAAAGCAATTTATTTTTTAAAGTAGTTTTTGGGCGTGAAGTTGATTAGCTAAAGTAATAAACTGCTCCAAGGTTAACTTCTCTGGTCGAATCTGCGGTGAGATGCTTAACTCTGCCAACACATTCTGAATAACAACCTGTTTATCAGCATCCTTGCCAGCCAGGGGTTTGAGGTTGTTCCACAGGCTCTTGCGACGATGAGCAAAACAATTCTTTACGAAACCGAAGAATTTTCCTTCGTCATATGGCTTAGCAGCTAACGGTTGAGTACGCGGCGTTAAAACCACGATTGCCGAGTCTACGTTAGGCGCTGGTACAAAGGCGTGACGCGAAACCCCGAATGCAATCCGAGCCTGCATGCGATACTCAATCGCCAGCGTCAGCGAGCCGTATTCCTTGGTTCCTGGCTGAGCCGTTAAACGCTGAGCAACCTCTTTTTGCATCATAACGCAGATCGCCGACCAGGCAACCGGGCTTTCCAATAGGCCCATTAAAATTGGACTGGTAATGTAGTAAGGCAGATTGGCAACCACTTTAATCGGCCGGCTCGGATCAGCGAACTGTTCTTGAATCAGCGCTGGCAGATCTGCTTTCAGCACGTCTTGGTTGAGCACTTTAACATTGTCGTACGGAGAAAGCACCTCATCCAAAACCGGCAACAGATCCGTATCGATTTCTAAAGCCACCACCTGACCAGCAGCCTGTGCCAGCTGCTCAGTCAAAGCACCCAGTCCAGGCCCGATTTCGATCACATTGTCTTCTTTGGTAATAGCAGCTGCTTTAACGATATTTTTTAAGACGTTGAGATCCGTTAAAAAATTCTGACCAAAGCCCTTTTTAGCGTGAATGCCATATTCTTTCATAATGGCTCGGGTCCGATTCAGACTGCCGATTTCCGGATTACTGCTCATCGCTTTTTTCCTCCTGATTGATTTTTTCAATGGCATTTTCAAACTGTTCTTGACTAATGCGGAACATATTAAGCCGTTTTTGCATCTGCTTGGCATTTCCATAGCCGATTCCCAGCAGCTGCCCAAGCCGCTCGCGCCGAGCACGGGCATTTCTGCCACCCGTCAAATCGGCCTGACGCATCATGGCAGTCGTAATCACCATTGCTGGCGCGGTTTCTTGGGTATAAACGTGTGCCAAAGCTTCCTTGATAACTGCCGGATCGGCATGCTCAACGCCTAAGCTGCCATGTGCTTCATCCGGCACGCCCTGATCACGTCTAATGAAGGCATGCTTGACGCCTGGAACGGCTTGACTGATAATCTTGCGCAGCCGTTCGCCATTAAAATCAGGATCCGTAAAAACGATCAAGCCACGTGCTGCTTGTAGTTTTGCTAACTGGCTAAGGTCTTTTGACGACAACGCCGACCCGTTTGTCTCAAACGTGTCGGCGTTGACGGCCTTAGCAATTTGTTTGGTATCATCCTTGCCCTCGACAACGATGACTTCTTTAATCTTTTCCATAAGGCCTTTCATTAATGATTCAAAAATAAGCGATTGGCATTCTCATACGTTGCCCTGGCAACATCTTCTGGTGATTCTTCACGCAGCTCAGCAATTTTTTCAACCGTAAACCGCGTAAAGCCCGGCTCATTTCGCTGACCACGATATGGCACTGGCGTCAGGTAGGGAGCATCGGTCTCGACCAACAGATGATCGAGCGGTGTTGCCAGCATGGCTGCTTGAACGTCCTTAGCGCTGTTGAACGTCACAACGCCACTGTAGGAGATCTCCATGCCCAGATCCAAAAAGCGCTGCATCCATTCCACATCGCCGTTAAAGCTATGCATAACCCCGCCAAATTCCTCCACGTGCGCGTTTTTGAGGATTTGATAGGTATCAGCCAAGGCGTCACGGCAATGGATCGAAACCGGCATCTTTAAGTCCCTAGCAATCGCTAACTGACGCTCAAAGACTTGTTTCTGCACGTCATGCGGTGAATGCTCATCGTTAAAATAGTCCAGACCGATTTCACCAATTCCTACAACGACTGAATCCGTCAGCTGTTCTAAGAGCAGTTCTTCTGCTTTTGCATTAAAGCGGGCAATATCTTCTGGATGCCAGCCAATCACGGCATACAATCCCTTGTATTGGCGTGCCAGCTCAATGGCCCGCTGATTAAGCAGTTCATTAGAGCCGATCATATTCATTTCAACAACGCCAAAATGATGGGCCCGTGCCAGATAAGCCGGTACATCATCATAAAAGACATCGTCATTCAGATGCGTATGCGAATCATAGATCTTTAATTCAGGTTTTAGTCCAGTCATTAGCAGACCGTCGTCCCTGGCTGCATGTTTTCTGGTACCGTTACGACTTGAACGTTGCCGGCAGCATCCTCATCAGAAAGGATCATGCCTTGACTCAACTCGCCGCGCATCTTACGAGGCTTCAGGTTGGCAACGATCAAGACCTTCTTGCCGACCAGGACGCTTGGATCTGGATACCATTGCGCGATTCCAGACAAGATCTGGCGACCCTCAGCCGTGCCATCGTCCAGTTGGAACTTAAGCAGCTTGTCGGCGCCTTCGACATGATCAGCAGCCTTAATCTGAGCAACCCGCAGATCAACCTTGTCAAAAACATCGATTCGAATATCTTTTTTTATTTCTGGCAGCTGAGCTTGTGCCTTGGCTTTTTCGGCAGCCTCAGCCATTGCCTTGCGACCCTTGGCCTTTTGGTTGGCACTCATCTGACTCTTGATAAAGGCCACTTCTTCTTCAACATCACGACGTGGGAAGATTGGCGTTCCCTTAGCCACGACCTTAACCTCAGCTGGGAAGTCGTTAAATGACAGGTCAGTCAAGGCGATATCTTCTTTTGGCAGGCCGAGCTGATCCATAATTTCTTTTGGCGCGTGCGTCATAATCGGCTGCAGCATTGCGGCTACCATGCGCAGACTCTTGGCCAGGTGCGTCATGACGTCAGAAAGCTCGTCTTTTTTGGCTTCATCTTTAGCCAGCAGCCATGGCGTAGTTTCATCAATGTACTTATTAGCACGCGAGATCAGCTTCCAGATTGCGCTCAATGCATCAGCAAAGTGCGTCTTGTCCATCAAGTCCTTGTATTCGTCAAAGGCTTGAGCTGCCGTGGCTTCCAGGTCCTGATCGTAGTCAGTGGCCGCTGCATTTTCGCCCTTCAAGACGCCATCTTGGTATTTGTTGATCATGGCAACGGTCCGGTTAAGCAGGTTCCCAAGGTCATTTGCCAGATCAAAGTTAACCTTGTCGACAAAGTCTTCCGGGCTGAACACGCCATCGTTGCCAAATGGCATTGCCTTCAGCAGGTAGTAGCGCGTAGCATCCAGGCCATAACGGTCAACCAGCGTTTCAGGGTAGATTACGTTGCCCTTAGACTTGCTCATCTTGCCATCTCTCATCGTCAGCCAGCCGTGACCGATGACGTGCTTTGGCAATGGCAGCCCCAGCGCATGCAACATGATTGGCCAGTAGATGGTGTGGAACCGTACGATTTCTTTACCAACCATGTGCACATCGGCTGGCCAGTATTTCTTAAACAGGCTGTCGTCATCGCTGCCATAGCCCAGTGCCGTAATATAGTTGGACAAGGCATCGATCCAGACGTAAACGACGTGCTTAGGGTCATTTGGTACCTTAACACCCCAGTTAAACGAGGTCCGCGTAACGGCTAGATCTTCCAGACCAGGTTCCAAGAAGTTCTTGAGCATTTCGTTCATCCGCGTATGAGGCTCGATAAAGTCAGGGTGTTCCTTGTAGTAGTTCATCAGCCAGTCCGCGTACTTGCTCATCTTAAAGAAGTAGGACTCTTCTTTGACCAGTTCCACCTCATGGCCAGATGGTGCCTTACCGCCAATCACGTTGCCGGCTTCGTCACGGTAGACCTCAGCCAGCTGACTTTCCGTAAAGTATTCTTCATCGTCAACCGAATACCAGCCAACGTATTCACCTTTGTAAATGTCGCCCTGGTCAACAAACTTTTGAAAAATCTTTTGCACGGCTTTTTCATGATAGTCATCCGTGGTCCGAATAAACTTATCATTGGAGATTTCCAATTTTTTCCACAGTTTTTTAATGCCGGCTGCCATCTCGTCAACGTAGGCTTGGGGTTCCATCCCCAGTTTTTCAGCCTTTTCTTCAATCTTGAGACCATGTTCGTCAGTCCCCGTCAAGAAGAAAACGTCATAGCCATCCAGACGCTTAAAGCGGGCTTCAGCGTCACAGGCAACTTCGGTGTAGGAATTGCCGATGTGCAGCTTGCCAGATGGATAATAGATTGGTGTCGTAATGTAGTAGGTTGGTTTTTGTTCAGCCATGTTGGCCCTTCTTTCTAATACGGATTTAATAATCTTTAGTTTAACATAAAATGAGCGGTTTTTTCTTGATTTTAAAACAGATTCAGCTGCTCGGGATCATGAGGTGCCAGTCCCTTAAACTCAAGATGCAAGATTCGCTGCAGTTCCAAAGCGTTTGGCGCGGCATCTTTGCCTGAGTTGTTGTTAAAGATGACACAGATTTCTTGAGGTGCCGGCGCAAGGTTTTGAATCAAAGTCGCCAATCCCTGCAGTTCACGGCTTGAATAACGATACAGCGTCCGTTTCTTTCGCCACTCTTTGTCCGGATGATCCCAGCCCTCGCGATTGCGGCCATGCAGTCTGATCATTACCAGCTTGGGATTGGTCGTGATCAGATAAAACGGTACGCTGGTCAAGGTATCGTGCGGCTCATCAGCAGCAACCAGCGTAAGCTGCAGGTCGCGGCAAAATTCGGTCAGTGGTTGGAGAATCGCTGGCTGGTACCAGCTGGCATTTCGAAACTCAACGGCGATTGGCAGATTTCCCATTAGTAGACGAATCCGCCGCAGATAGTCGATATGATCAAGCTGTGCATCAAAAAACGGCGGAAACTGAAACAGGATGCATTTCAGCTGACCAGCAGCAGTCAATGGCATGATGGCATCACGATATTTTTGAAACACCTCCGCTAATGACGAGTCCTGCTCGGTCAGGTTCTCATGCTGAGTCATCAGCCGGTGCGCCTTAACGATAAACTGAAAGTCGCGCGGCACCTCAGTCAGCCATTTCTGGACGGTTGCCGATTTAGGCAAAGCATAGAAAAACGTATCGATTTCAACGGTCGGAAAATGCTGAGCATATTCATTAAGCGTGGTTGTCTGCCGTTGACCATCAATCAGCGCGGGATGCTCTGACCAGGTCGTCAGGCCAAGCGTAATCTGGGTCACAAAACCATTCCTTTCGCCTTGGAATCATGCATCGAGATTAAGAAAGGCTCAGCTTGCAGCAGCAGGCTGGGCCTTCAGTAGCTTTTAAGCGCGCAGTTCGGCAAAAAAGCTGGTGGCATCGGCTTGAATCATCTCAAATGGAAATGGGAAGTCAAGCTTTTCTTGATTGACTGCCATTACCTTAGCCTGCGGAGTGCGATATTCCAACAGTCCAGCAAATGGATAGACGCGCATGCTGGTACCGACGATTACGACCAGATCGGATTTTTGCATCGCGTGAACGGAATCGAGAATGTCATCCTGCTTGATGCCTTCATCGTATAAGACAATGTCAGGACGGAGCGGCCCTTGATCGGTCTGGTGCAGCCGACTGTCTAAATACTCACTGACTGGTACCGTCTGCCCGCATTTTTCACAATACACATGGTAAAGGTTGCCGTGAAAATCAATTAAATGTTGCGGCTTGGCACCTTGTTTTTGAAATTCAACTTCATAAAGATTGTCGATATTTTGGGTAATAATCGTTGCTCGATCTTGAAGTGCCAAGGCGACCTGCTTTTGATGGATCGGATTGGGCAGTGCATCGGGAAAATACAGATTTTGCTTGCAGAATTCATAAAAGCCATCCGGATCGGTTTCAAAATAGCGGTGGCTTAAATAATATTCGGCATTGTGATTCTGTGTATATAAGCCATTGGCACTGCGAAAATCCGGAATTCCCGAAGCCGTTGAAACGCCGGCGCCGGTCAAAAAGACAATCTGCTTTGCCTGATCGAACAATTCTTGATCTTTAGCATCCATCAAACCACTTCCTTAGTTATTTTTCTAACGATAAATGGCACGTTTAGATCCGTCAGCAGTTTTTCAACCGGCTCATCATACAGTTTCAAGAATTCAGCCGGTGCATCGTTTTCAGGAGCCGGAATCGTAAACGAGTTCTGTCCATCATTGCGCCGTACGCCGATGTAGGCCCGCTTGCCAGTCTTACGATCTTTCATGTCGGAATGGAAAATCTCAAACACCTGCCGAACACTCAACCGCAATTGCCGTTCGCTTAAAACCGGCGACAGCGTAACAAATTCCTTGTTGTGCAGCTTAGGCAGCTCCCAGGCCGTCATCTGCTCATCAAACAGCTCAAACAGCTTGACGACGTTGCGACGCAAGTCAAACGGCGAATTGATCGGCTTGGCGACCAGTTTTTCATACATTGCCACTGCTGCCTTGGCTGCCACAGGATAAAGCTTGGTCAGCCGTGCTTCATATTCTGCCAGGTGATCGCCGGTACCATAAAAGACCAGGGCATCCAAAATCGTCAGCAGCCGCATCGTTCGCTCATCGTCAGCCCGATCGGATTCAGGCGTCAGGGTATGTTCGATGCCTTTAAAATACTCTGCTTCGATCTGATCGTCAATCAAGCCATGCTTGCGCTGCTCAGCCGTAACTACCCGATGCATGACCGTATCGTAAAGATCGGTTGCCATGATCATCATTTGTTCGTCCAGCTCCTCACTGCCTAATGAAAGCTGAAAGAAAATCTGCGGAAAGCCGCGTAAAAGCATCAATAAATGCAGCAGCTCATGTGAAGCAGTATAGTCAGGGGCCGTCAGATCAGTCACCGTAATTACCAAACCGCCAGGCAGCGTTGTCTGACGGGCCTGATCGTGTCTGAGCCAGCCGGATTTCTCGCCTTCAAACTGGACAAAGACGCTGCCCTGCGGATAGATGGCATTAACGGCATCCAACAGGCTTTGGGCCTCTTGATTCAATTTAATTGGTTGTTCTTCTGTCATAATGAGTCCTTTCTCAGTTCCTGAAGTGCTTGCTTGGCAACATTCTGATTAACCTGCGGCAGTTCCTTGAGACGCTTGACCAGAACTGGAACCTCAGCTGCCGTCGCGCCCACCGCAACGGCCAGCGAGCGATACTGCATCTGCATATGACCAGCCTGAATGCCGCTGGTTGCTAACGCTCGCAGTGCAGCCAGATTCTGTGCCAAGCCGAGACTGGCAGCTACCCTGGCCAATTCGCCCGCGGAATGAATATCATTGATCTTAAAGTTGAGCCTGGTCAAAGGGTTAAGCCCAATTGAGCCGCCGACCGTTCCCACTGGCAATGGCAGTTTTATCCGGCCCAATAAGGCATCACCATCAATTTCCCAGGTACTGAGTCCTTTAAGCTGACCGCTGCTTGCTGCATAGGCATACGCGCCGCTTTCGATTGCTCGCCAATCATTGCCGCTGGCGATCATCAGTGCGTCAATGCCGTTCATGATTCCTTTGTTGTGAGTAGCCGCCCGATATGGATCGACCTGCGCCAGCTGGCTTAATTCGGCAATCCGCTGTGCCACGACTTCGCCATTCATCGTTGCCGTTGCCAGGTTCTTAAAGCTGACCCGACAAGCAGCCGACTGCAGACTCATAAAGGCCGCGTTGCTCAAGATTGCCGTTAAGACGTCATAGCCCTGCTCTTTTAAGTAGTGGGCGACTGCCTCGGCCATCGTATTGACAGTATTGGCGCCCATTGCCTCACCCACGCCGATGATCAGATCAACGCTGACAAACGGTGCTGCCGGTCTGATTCTGATCCGTTTGGCACCACCGCCGCGTCTTTGCATTGAGGGATGCGCGGCATTGGCAACCGCCAGGATCTCGGTTTCATGTTCGAGCAGCCACTTGTTTAGTGCTGCAGGGTCTGCAACGTTTTTTAAAACCACCTGCCCCAGCATTGCCCGTTCAGCTGCCGGAGCCGTAAAGCCGCCGCTTAAAGCTGCCCGATTAGCACCATTGCAGGCGGCCGCTACGACGGAAGGCTCTTCGGTAACCACCGGCACGGCATAGGTCTTGTGATTGACGACCAGGTTGGTTACCACCCCTTCTGGCAAGCGGTAGTCGGTCAGATAGTTTTCAATCAGCTGACTGCCAAGCTGACTGGCATTCTCCTTCATTAAGGCCTGCTGATCATCCGCTAATGAAAACTGATCACTGATAATCTGCTGCCGCTGGCTGGTTGGCAAGCGGTAGAGGCCATGCATCCAATCATGATTAAGATCATTGTTTTTCATCGTTTTGACTCCGTTTTTCGCGCTGCTGAATGTATTCGGTAATAATTCCTTCCCGCACGCCGCTTTCCGAAAAAATAACACGGCCATCGCTGTTGCGCTCCAAAAGCGTCACTAATGGCAGCATACCGCCAATAATGATGTCGGCTCGATCTGGTTCTAATCCGGGCATTTTCTTGCGCTGGGCCAGATTGCGGCTCAAAAGCTCGCGATAGGTCGCGTAGACCACTCGTGACGTTAAGCGATAGCCATGAATCGAGCCGCGATTTTTATGCCGATACGAACGACTCATCCGGGCCAGCGTTCGATTGGCGCCCCCTAACAAGACGATCGGCATCCGAGTAGCATAGCGCAGCCAAGGAATCTTATTGAGTCGATCACAGACGGCTGCCTGGGCCTTAAAAAGATCGGCACTGCGCACGTAGCCGCCCAGATGATACTGCTCAGACAGGTTAACCGCGCCAATCGGCAACGAGATCAGGTCTCTGGCCTTGCGATGCTGGACCAGAACCAGTTCGCAGCTGGCCCCGCCAACATCCAGAATCAGGCAATGATTGAGCTTAAGGGTGCGCACCACGCCTAAATAGTCATAATATGCTTCTTTATAGCCGGAAAGAACGCGGACCGTCAGACCGGTTTCTTGTTTGACCCGTTGAAGAAATTCTTGTCGATTCTTGGCTTGCCGCACTGCTGCCGTTGCAATCGCCTGGACCTGCAGATTGGGCAGGCCTTGATACTGACGCTTAAAGTGCTTGATTGCCTGGATTGTGCGTTCCATTGCCTCGGGTTGGAGAATCTTTTCATGACCCATTCCTTCCGAAAGACGCGTATTTTCCTTAACGCGCTTGATTTCCCGAAACTTCCCATCCGGAGAGATTTCAGTTACCGCCATTCGAGCTGAATTTGATCCCAGGTCAACAATCGCGAGGTTTTCCACCACTTTCACCTCCGCTTTACTTGTTGATCATTAATTTTTTCAATATCCATTTAATGTTACCATTATCTTTCGCCATAAACACCGATTTTGCCATTAAAATTCGGTTTAGCCGCAATTGATGTTCGGACGTGCTAAAATAGTTAAGCTAATTTTTTGGAAAAGTGAGGAATTCAGCTTGGCAGACGAATACTCAGAACGAAAGCTTGAACAGCAGCGCGTTGACTGGACGATTCAGCAGATTGACGCCCAGATCAAAAAAACGCAGGCTGCCTTAGACAGTGCCCACCAGGAAACGCGGGCCGTGGAAAAGAACTTTGGCGAAAACGCCTCGATCAACCGCTATGAAGTTGATGACATTGCCGAATCCCGCTCTGAGCTTGAGCAGCAGCGGCAATTGGTGGCGCGAACGGTCGAAAACGAGACCATCTTGCGTCATCAGCTGCAGACCCTGCAGCAGCTGCGGGAATCGCCTTATTTTGGCCGCATCGACATTCTGGATCCTGGTGAAAAAGAGCCAGAATCGCTTTACATCGGGACGGCTTCTTTAATGAACGATGACAAGACCGATTTTATCGTCTATGACTGGCGCGCGCCGATCTCAGGAATCTACTACAACGGTACGCTGGGCAAGGTCCAATACCAGACACCGGCTGGCACTCAGTCAACGACGCTGGTTAAAAAGCGGCAGTTTACCATTAAAGATGGTCAGATCATCAACATGTTTGATACTAATGAAACCGTCGGCGATCAAATGCTGCAGGAAGCTTTAGGCCATCAAAACGACCAGTACATGCAAAATATCGTGGCAACGATCCAAAAAGAACAAAATGATATTATTCGTGATACCAAAAGTGATCTGCTGCTGGTTCAAGGGGTGGCAGGATCCGGTAAGACTTCCGCCATTCTGCAGCGAATCGCCTATCTGCTTTATCATAGCCGAACCGCACTCAATGCCGATCAGATCGTCTTGTTCAGTCCCAACCTTTTGTTCAGCCATTATATCTCTGACGTGCTGCCCAGCCTAGGTGAGCGCAACATGCGTCAGGTAACGCTGGAAGGTTTTTTAAGGCGCCGATTTGAGGGACTGAACGTTGAATCCTTGTTTGAACGCTACGAGACACGATCGCAAAACCCCGCTATCAGCCTTGATATTGCCAATTATCTGGAAGGCGCCGACTGCATGTATCAAGTCAAGGCATATCTGGAATTTCTCCAGCAGCACCCAGATGCAATCTGCTTTACCGATTTGAACTTTAGACAGCAGCCGTTTTTCAGTGCTGAACATATCCAGTCGATCTATCAAGCACAGCCAGCAGCCATGACGATTGCCGACCGCCTGTTGAAAACCAAAAACGCCTTGATCAAAGAACTGAAGAGCCGCATTCAAGACGTTGCCAAAAGCGACTGGATCGCCAAGGAGCTTAACGATCAAGACGTCATTGGCCTGCACAATCTGTATGGTCAGAAAACCATTGACGATTTTGCCGATGAAGATGAACAGTATGCCTATCTTTCCTATCAACTGGCCAAAAAGCGGCTCCGGATCGTCTATGATGCCATCTATAACGATTACTTCATCGACTTTAACAGCCAATACGAAAAATTTCTGCAGCAGCTCAGCCGGCCCGCAGCAGTCAAAAACAGCGACTGGCAGTCCATGCTCTTTGGCTATCGGCAGCAGCTTGAGTATCATCGCATCGCTCTAATGCATACGGCACCGCTGATGTATCTGCGCGATTTGATGAGCGGCAGCGGGCAGAATCGTTCTTTCCAATACGTCTTTATTGATGAGATGCAGGACTACTCACTGGCTATGCTGATCTATCTAAAGCACGCCTTCCCCAAAGCCAGGTTTACGATTCTTGGCGACAGCGAGCAGGCCCTCTTTAAACCGCTTCAGCTGCCCGGTCAGCTTTTACAGCAGCTAAACGATGCCCTGGCCTTCAAGCATCCCAACCTGATCGAACTCAAGCGCAGCTATCGATCAACCATGGAGATTACCGATTTTGCCAAGAGCCTGCTGCCAGATGGTGATCAGATCATCTCGTTTACCAGACATGGTGCCAAACCGCGACTGATTGCTGCCGCCGATTCAGCCAGTGCTGATGCCGCGCTTTTGCAGCAGACTGCAATTTTGCATGAGCGCTACGCAACGATTGCCGTTTTAACTAAGGACCGCGCGCAGGCCAAACAAGTCTATCAAACGCTGCACCGTCAGTTTAAGTCGATCGTGCATCTGCTTGACAGCCAAGACAGCGTGCTGCCAGTTGGCATTGTCGTCTTACCAATCTATCTGGCCAAAGGATTGGAGTTTGACGCTGCGATTGCCTGGAACGTCTCAGACCAAAACCTGCCAGCCGAGCGTGCCGTTGGATTGATCTATACCATGGCCTCCCGTGCAATGCATGAGCTGACTTTGATCAGTGCTGGTCCCGTCAGTTCGGTGATCGAGCAAAACGCAGCCCAGCTTTTAGAGACTGCAGAATCCTGACAATTCAAAAAGTCCCCGTGCCAATCTGCACGGGGACTTTTTATCATGCTTGACTTTTCGCTGTCTGCTTAACCTTCTGCAAGGCATTTTTCAAGATAAACGGTGCCAGAATCGTTGCCAAAACGATCACCGTAATCACATCTGAATAGTACTTTTCAGAAAGCAGGTGAGCTTCATAGCCAATCTGTGCCGTAATCAAGGCCATTTCGCCACGTGCGACCATGCCGCTGCCGATCACGTAGCTGCTGTTAAAGTCAAAACCCATCATTTTGGCACCGCCGCCACAGCCAAGCAGCTTGGTCAGACAAGCCAGAATCGTCATGACGATGATAAACAGCAATGAATCAACAAAATGATCCAGCCGCATGCTCAAGCCGACGTTTACGAAAAACACCGGAATAAACAGGGCATAGCCAAGCGGTACGAAGCTTTGGTTGACAACTTCGCTGGTCTTGGTATTGCCAATCGCGATTCCAGCAAAGAATGCTCCCACGGCACCGCTCAAGCCAACCTTATCAGCCAACGCGGCCATCGTCAGACAGATGATCATTGCCGCGACTGCAGGGGCAGCAATTGTGAGCATACGTTGACTGGCATGCATCAGATAAGGCGCCAAAAACTTAACCAGCAGATAGGTGCCGACAAAAAACAGCAGCTGCAAAAAGATAGTCAGACCAAGACTCATGTTCTGCTCACCATCAAATCCTTGGCCGCGCATCATGCTGATCAAGACGCTCAACGCAATCACGCCGCCAATATCATCGGCAACCGCTGCACCAAGAATCGTCGCGCCCTCTTTGCTGTCGAGCTGCTGATACTCGCGCAAAACGGCCACCGAGATGCTAACTGAGGTAGCTGAAAAAATCACGCCGACAAACAATGACTCAAACCACTGCATGCCGAACAGATCAGCTGCCAGTCCCATGACCACAACCGGCAGAATCATCCCCATCAAGGCTACGACCACTGCCGGCTTAAGGTACTTCTTCAGCAGGTTCAAGTCGCTTTCCAAACCAGCGATAAACATCAGAATGATCACGCCGATCTCTTGGAACTCATTGATCATTTCTGTTTGGTGAACCCAATTCAGCATAGCCGGTCCAGCCACGACTCCGACTAAGATCTGCCCAATGACATCGGGAATGCCCCACCGCGCGAACAAATGCGAAACAAGCTGCGTGGCTAGAAGAATTCCCGCCAAAGTGGCAATAAAGCTCATGTCTTTCCCCTTTCTTCAATGTTCAAAAACGAGACTATATTTTTATCTTACCAAAAACGACCACCGGCTTCATCAAAAAAGAAAAGCTTTCTGCCCAAACTGCAGAAAGCCTTTGTAGATTATCGCCGGTTTGATAGAGCCGTCTAGCGGACTTGAACCGCCGACCTCATCCTTACCATGGATGTGCTCTACCTATCTGAGCTAAGACGGCACTGGTAGTATAGCGAAGAATCGTACTTCACGCAAGTCAGCAGTCCAGCAGTTTGATTTTTAATTTTGCCTATTCCGGTTTAACATCGTTCAGACGTGGCAGAATCAAAAAGATGACCAGACCGATCACAAAAAGAATCACCAAAGAAAAGATTCCCCAGCGCGAGTTGCCGGTCCATTGCGTAGCCAGTCCAACCAAAACCGGTCCCAGAATTGCCGAAAACTTGCCCAGAATGTTGTAAAAGCCAAAGAACTCGCTGCTGTCGCTTTTGGGAATCAAACGGCCAAAATAAGAACGGCTCAAGGCCTGAATACCGCCTTGACTGGTTCCGACCAAAATCGCCAGCACCCAGAAATCAGCGGCAGACTTAAGCTTTAGGGCATAAAGACAGATCAGCATGTAGACAATGATACTCAACAATAATGCCCGCCGCGTTGAGGTCTTCTTGGCCAGCCAGGCATACAGCATTGAAAACGGCGCGGCAATCAATTGGACTACCAGCATGACGATCATCAGCGTCGTCGTCTTGATCCCCAGATCCTCACCGATAACCGTAGCCATGGTAACGATCGTGTCAACACCGTCAATAAAGAAGAAATAGGCCACCAAAAACCAAAATGCCTGACGATAGTGATTAATATGCCGCAGCGTCTGCAAAACGCGCTGCCAGCTATTGGCAATGCGATTTTCGGTATCTGGAACGCCATAGCGCTGCTGACCGTTTTTCATCAATGGCCAGGCAAACAGCAGCCACCAGCCGGCCGAGAGCCAAAAACTGAATTGGGCCACGCCATTGCCGTCCAATATGCCAAAGCCATTCGTCAATTCAGCGACTAAAAAGACGGCAAATGAGAGCACGCCGCCCAGATAGCCAAAGCCAAACCCGGCCGAAGAAACTTCATCCATCTGCTCATCGTCAGCCACATCGGTTAAAAAACTATCATAAAAAAGATTGCTGCCAGAATACCCCATATTGGAAATCACATAGACAATGATCAGCCATAGCCAGGCCAGCGTGCCATTTGCGGGCAGACTGCCTAAAATCATAGCGGTCACGATCCCCAGCCAGGTAAAAATATTCAGCCAGCGTCGCTTAGCATGCGGATAATCGGCCAATGCTCCTAGCAACGGCGCCAGCAGTGCAATGATCAAAGTACTGAAACTATTGGCATATCCCCAATAGGCCGTTGAATCTGCCGAAGAGATGCCGCCCTGCAAGGCAACGGCTTTAAAGTAAATGGGAAAAACCGCGGTCGTTACCAGCATGGCATAGCCGGAATTGGCCCAGTCATAAAAGATCCATTCCCATTGCTGCTTGTTGAATTTCAAATTAATCATCCTTTCAAGACGTAATTCCAAACATAATAGAGCGGTTTTTGACTGAAAAGATTCTCTCTAGAATATAGTTTAGCGCTATTTGATCAATTTTGATGCAACTACTCAAATATTAAAACCCACCAGCAGCTGCTGATGGGTTGATATCAAGCTGTCGTCCTAGTCCTCATCTGCTTGATAAGGACCAATGATCAGCTTGGTTTTTGACAGCGGGTAAGGAACGTGCTGACCGTCGACGATCTGGATTCTTTCGATTCGGCCAATTGCCAGATGATTGTCCCGCCCCACAGGAACCCTGACCAGATCGCCTTCTGCCAAACGCTCGTCTTCCGTGCGATAGCAATACGTGCGTCCATCTTCTTCAAAGGAGACGTCACAATAGATATATTGGCCCGGTCGCCGCCATTGATGATTGTAGAGTGCCGGATCAATAAGCTCATTGTTGCCGTAAAAGCTTAAGAAGTCTTCGATTATCATGGCCAGTTTGGGAAAATCAACCGGCAGCCCCTGCTTATCAAACGAGCCATTGATGATTCGGGTCTGACCAGCAGCAGTTTGAATCTCAATTGCATACCGGCGCTGGTCATCCGGATCAAACACCACGTCGTCATCATTGCCATTGACGTATGCCAGAAAATCCGGTGTCTGCAGTACATCCAGCAAGGCATCGATCGCATCCGCAATATGGTAACGGTGCTCCATTGCGCAATCGTCGCTCAGATGCTTGCGATAGATCAAATCCTGCTGAGCACGGTCGATTACGATGCTTTCCAGATAATCAAGCTGAACCGGCTCGCCATCTTCTTGGTAGGCATTGAGCTGCCGATGATAGCGAATCGTGAGCCGATCGATCTTTTCGGCGTGGACCAGACCATCAAACAGCCATAGCTTGGCATCCCCATTCCAGATCTGCCGCAGCTCTTGAGCCAGCTCACCCAGCGCCGCGTCGGTCAGCCAATATCCGCGCGTCTGAAATTTTTGCCCATTCGTTGCCGTCAAAGTCAGCTGCCATTCGTTTTCAATGTTGGTCGGCTTAAAATCATGCCGTTTTGCAAAATAAAGGGCCAGTTTCTCGAAAAAGACGTTGAGCTGTGGACCTTTTAGATTCTCGGTTTGCGTTGTCAGCAGCTTGTATCGATCATTCATGATGCGCAGCTCGGCCTTGCCATTACGACCGAGCTTCAGCCATTGTACGCTTGCCGGTGAATTGGTGACAGCCTGAGAGATCAGCTCCAGATGCGCGATGACGCCATGAAACACAAATGGTAAGGATTCATTGGCCAGCGCCAGTTTCTTTAACTGCTGCAGGGCCGCAATCAGCCAGGCTTTTTGCGAGTCAGCTGGTTTGGCCTGCCAATTTTGCCATTGACGATAGATCGCATGCCCCAGCATCATCTTGTCATTGATTTTAGAAATGATCTTTTTCAAGCCGGTCAGCGACGTCATCGGCTGCTCGATTGGAAAGGCCGCATCCAAGTCAAGCGTTGGCTGATCAAAATGCAGTTTTTGACATTGCCAGACAAATTCTGAATCCAACAGCGCCTCAGTCGGCTCATCCAGTTTTAGCAGTACTGACAGCCACTGATCGACAAAATTCAAAATTGCTTGATCCTTTTTCATCTGCGCATCCCCCTTTGAACTGATTATTCTTAATTTACCATTCTTTACGATCTTGGGGTCAAAAAAAGCGCTGCAGCTGAGCAACGCTTATGAAAAATTGCGAATCGTTAGTGAAACTGCCAAAATCAAGGCACCGATCCCGACCAGAATCTGCATCAGTCGACCAGGCAGGTGCCGTACGATGATTGGGCCCAAGATGCCGCCAATAATATTGCCAATCATCAAGGGTAAAACATAGTGCCAGCGAATCGGCGTCTCCAAGGCAAACACGATCCAGGCCGTCGTATTGGTTGCCGTCATTGCCACGTTTTTTAAGGCATTGTTGATGGCAAAACTCTCTTGACGGTTGATGATTGAAAGCAGCGTCAGACACAAAACGCCCGCGCCCGCATTGAAGTATCCCGCGTAGACGCCAATCAAAAAGATCCACATCATGTTGAACCCACGCTGTACCAATGACTTGCCAAACATACGACTGTTGGCCGACATCGTTGCTTGAGCCTGCTTAGGCTGGTGAGGAAACAGCAGGATTACCCCGCCAATGCCGATACAGATTGGCACCAGATATTTAAACCATGATCCAGGCAAGGCAAACAACAGCCAGGCACCCAGCACCGAGCCAACCAAAACCAATGGCAAAACGATCTTTACCTGCTTTTGATGGCCCTGCAGCTCTTTGGTCGAGGCAAATAGTGAGCTGTAGCCACTGGCAATCGTCGAAAAGGCACTGGTTACATTGGCCGTCACCGGTGGCAGCCCCATAGCCAGCAGCGAAGGATAGGTTACCAGCGATGCCAAGCCGGCTGCGGCACTGATGATCCCTGCCAAAATACCAATGCCGATCATCAAAAGGATAAATTCCACTCCCGTCATCTCTTTCCCTAAATAATTTCAGAATTGTTTTTAATTATAGAACATTCATCGATGATTTAGGTCTGACCTTCGTGAAAAAAGCTTAATTTTTTTACCAGCAATCGCCCTAAACGCCACTGCTGAGGAATTTTTAATTAGTGAAATCTCCTGCCGCCAGCTGCTAATATCGAATCCAGAATCGTTAAAAGACCAATTGCCGAACGATCCATCATGCTAGGCATATTTATGGGCAATCTTGCCGCAGACTGCGGCCACGATCGCGCCCAATAGATCGTCAATAAACGTATTGATATGGTTTTCATCGGTATCAAAGCTTTTGATGATGCCATATTTGACTCGGTCCAGATAGCCGAAGTTCGTTGCGCCAATCGTGCCATAGATATCAGAGATCTGCAGTGCCAAAGCCTCATCAACGCCAAAAACGCCGGCATCTTTTCTGATGATTGAAAGCAGCGGTTCTTTGATTTGATTTTCTTCCGCCAGGCGATCCAGTTCCAGTGCCACCATGGCATTGTTGAGCAGCTCGCGTTTGTGCATGACGTTGAGCAGCTCCTCATAGCAGTCGGCTTCCGTTAATTCAGGAATAAACTGCTGCTGCAGGTCAAAAGCAATCTTGGCCAGCTGATGCAGATCAACGCCGCGTTCTTTTAAGCGCGTAATTACAAATTCATGGGCCTTGGTATCTGGATATTTAAAATCTTTTGTCAGCAAAATCTTCACCTCATTTTGAAACACTCACCGTGAAAAATCACAGGCATCAACCTGACTATGGCTGAAAATCACCGATCAAACCGATGACTTTCCCGCCGTCTGCCACCACCAGAACAATAAGATCAGCAATCCTGCCAAACCAATCAGTTCAACGATCAGCCATCGCTTCTGGTGCGAACCGGCTGGCAGCGGAAAGACGAACACAAATGGCAAAATCAGCCAGCCATGCCTTAACAGCCAAAACAGCATTTGAATCCCTCTTTTAATCTAACATATTGCAATTATAACGCCTATGATCTTCACGCCGGTTTTTATTACCGTTTTGTGGTAAAATATTTTTCTTAAAGAACACTATAGAAAGTTGGCACTAGTTATGGGAACGGTCATCGTTTTGCCTGATTTAAAACAATCATCTGCATTTTGGCAGCAGCTTAAAGTCGGTCATCATCAGCTAAGACTGATTGATTATCGTCAATTCAGCGATGCGGCTTTAGCCTACCAGACCTTGGCGCGGGCCGTTGAACAGCTGGTGCGCCAGGTTCCGCAGCCGGTTACGTTGATTGGGGATGGCATCGGTGCCGTCATCGCGCTTAAAGTCGCCGTTACCGCGTTTGGCCGCATTGATAATCTGCTGCTGGTCAAACCGCAGTATCAAATCCCAACGGCCCGCTTGAAACGGCAGGCAGCTCGGTGGCGACTGCTTCCCCAAGGCAGTTTTAAAGACCGGCCGCTCGATAAAAAATCATCTCTGGCTCTGCTGCAGTCGTTATATGACGCCGACCTGACCAATCAGCTGATGCACGTTCAATGTCCCACGACCGTTTTCTGCGGTGCCCGTGATCGGCAGAACCGCACAGCAGCGCAGGGCCTCAGCAATCGGCTTTTTGATGGTCATCTGGTCTGGATCGACAGAATGGAAGCAGCCATTAATGATGACGGTTTAAAAGCTTTGGGCAATCAATTACGCTGATCAGAAAAAAACCGCTTGGAAATATTTCCAGGCGGTTTTTTTAAGACTTAGTTTTGCCAGTTGATGTTTTGTTCGTTTGCCAGATCATAATCAATCAATTCCCGGCCATCCAAGTCAACCTTGTGCATGTCAACGGCATTGATCTGATTGTTGTCGTAGGTGGTGTAGTAGTAGATACCGCGGTCAGCATTGACACATGATGAATAGATCGTAAATTCAAATTGATTATTCTCGACGCCATCCAGATTCTTTTGCTGTTCAACCGAGTGCAGAATGTGGAAGAAGTTGCCGACGTTTTCATTTTCGGTTTCTCCCTTAGGCGCGTTAAGCTTGGTAAAGGCAACCTTGACAAAGCGCGACATTGAATCCATCCCGCCAGGCAGGCCCCGCGTTCCCAGGCCACGGCTGTAGTTGTCGAGCTCAAGGTCTTGGCTGAACTTGTTTTCTGGCTGCTGAGGGCTCAAGAACTGGTAGTTGTTCAAGTTGAACAGCTGCTTGTCGAATTGCGGATTGTTGGTCAAGACGCCAACTGGATTGTCATAGACATGCAGACCATCACGATCGCATTCAATCGTTAAAGTCTTTTCAGAGGCCGTTTCAGCCATCAGCCAGTGCAGCGGTGAAAGTGGCAGCTGTTCGCTAAAGTCGATCTTAACCAGGTTGATCTTGTCCAGCAAAACCTTAGCTTCAGCCAGCGTTGCGCATTGGCCCAGAATCCATGATACGAATTCAAATGGCGATACGTTGTCCTTGCCTTCTGCGTATGGCTTGTAGTCGGCGTTGCCTGGGTAGTTCAAGCCAGCCATGCTCAAGCCTTTTTCATTAGTAGCGTCAAAATAAAGCGGATAGTTGTCGACCGTCGTTGCCATACCGATCAGGGCATAGTGATGTTCAAGCGTTGGCATCTTGCGGAAAGTCAGCGGAAAATTACGTGGCGTGATCGTAACCTTTTCACCATAAGACAGTTCCAAATCCAAATTCCGACCAAAATAGTGGTCACCAGCAGTATAGGTTGCTGCAGTACACGTGAGCCTTCACTCCTTTACAAATGTAAATTATCATTATTCGATCATCATTTTAGTGCAAACTATTTTTAAAACAAGTATTACATAAATAAAAAAAACTGCTATCACGAGGGCCCAATCCCGTTATAACAGCTTTTTTACGTTTTTGTCGATTAATAGATTTAAATAATTCTTATTGTGTTTTTAAACAATTCTTAAACTGATTTTTTGTCAATTTCTATAAAAATCAAATCAGGTAGGGAAAACATAATCCTAATCGGTAACGTTCAGCTCAACCGTACCAAAACCATGATCAAACTTGGCTTCCCACTTGCCAGCAGCCAGTTTTGGCGGTAAAACGAACGTTCCGGAAGATACCAGCTGACCTTTCTTAAACTGCTTGCCTTGTGAAGCCAGCTTAGCCACCAGCCACTGCAGCGATTTCAGCGGATTACCCAGCACTTCTGATGAATCCCCTTCATCTTTCTTCTCGCCATTGAAATAGAGCTCGGCGTGAACCTTGGCTGCATCTTCAGGCGTCGCAAACACCTTATCCGTATCGCGTTCTTCACCATAGACGACCAGACCGCCCACGGCACAGTCGGACATAACGTTGTACTTGGATAGACTAGGGAACCAGTCCTTAAAGCGTGAGTCGGGAACTTCAAGCGTGCCGCACACCGTTGTCTTCTTCATCAGGTCTTCAAGCGAATCGTCTGGGGACAGATCCTCTTTAGCCCGGAAGCCCAGCTCAACTTCAGTCAGGGCAGCCATCCGATCACTGAGCTTGACTTCTGCTGGCGACTTTAAGAAGTGGTCTGCTACCTGTTGGCCATACAGCGGTGAATCAGAGTCAAACATCTTTTGCGTTTCCTCACTGGTCAAGGAAACCTTGTAGCCGCCAACTTCTTGATTCTTGAGTGCCATCACTCGATCTTGTACTCGATAGGCCGTGTCGTCATCAGTAACGACACCTTCCCATTCTGATTCCAGTAATGGGTTGCCAGACTTGTAGGCATCATACAGTGCTTGAGCAAATTTTTCTTGTGCATCGGTCAGGTTTGCTTGTTGTTCAGTCATATTAGATTCCTCCATTTTTAATTGCCTCACGCTGGCAGATTATAATGGTTCCGGCGTGAGTGTCCTTGTTTCAGTAGTTTCGCGTTTTGAATTTGAATGTTGCTAATGTCGCTGTCTTTCATGACACTCACCTCTTTTAATTGTTTGATTTGAATACGAATTAAAAAACGCCCTTTAAATGCCTGCTTTCGCAAAGCATTTAAAGGACGTCACATGGGCGTGGTACCACCTTTTTTCGTTAAGCTGAAAACTTAACCTCAAACAAACCCAGTCAGACTGGATTCATCGGCACGGTAATGGGTGCTGCCAGGTGCGTCTTACTAAGATTTTGACGCCCAACTCATAGGCGATTTTCATTCAAGGGCTTGGCTGACTCACAACTACCGTCAGCTTTCTGATTTCCTGCGGCTGGAACTACTCTTCCTAATCAATGTTTTTAATCATTTTCTAATTCGTATTTAATTTATGCTTATATAATAAGCACCACAATCCTCAAAGTCAATAGGTTTTTAAAATTTTATCATCATTTTCTAATTTAATGCTTATAAAACACCACAAAAATGCTGATTCTGTCGTTACATTATTGCCCCGCCAAGCGTAAAATATAATCAATCAACGACGCGAGGTGAGAAGATGCGGTGGAACAACAATCGCCAAATTGGCCAAAACTATCGTGCTATGATCAGACTGATGTTTGCCGTTGCCATCATTGCGGCTGTAATTATGGCCATTTTTGATGATCATCCCGATCCGGATCCGACCATTTTACAAAGTCGTACCACACACCTAAAAAGATCGCTCAACCAAAATCTAGACCATGATCAATACATAAAAATCGATGTATCTGAACGCCGCATTCTTTTAAAAACATCGGCACAGAATCTTACCGATCAGCAGCTAAAAAGTCAGCTGGATCAGTTGACCAATCAGATCAGCACGCTGCAAAAAGCTGCCCAGACACATCTACCCATCTACGTACAAAATCCGCACGGCCAGATCATTGCCCAGATCAAAACCGATCATCGCGGCTGGTACCGCAGTCAAAAAGGCCTTAAAGTCAAAGCTGTATTCGGAACACAATAGTCATCGCCAACAGCGGTGGCTTTTTTACGATCACTCAACAACTTACCTGGATCTGTTTTTGCGAACCTCATGTGGCAAGATTCCATACATTTTTTTGAACTGTTCACGACTGGTCCGTCGGTTGGTCAAGCCATGTCGATCCATCAATTCATTGATTGGCTTATTGGTTTTGAGCAGGTCATCATAAAAACGGCTCAAGCGAATCTCATAAATATATTCAGTCAGTGTGATTCCCATATTTTTCTTAAACAGTCGCGACTACTACCTGGCCTTTATCGGTAAGATGTTCCAAGGGGTCGGCAACTTTGCAATTACTGGCTACATTCTCTACATTATGACTGACTTTTTGAAGCGGGGATCACAAACCCAATCTTCTATTCAATTGATCAACACGATTATGCTGATTTTCGGGATCTTGATGGGTCTCTTTGCTGGTCCGGTTTCTGATAAGCTTAAAGTATTGAAGTTACCGGTTGGTTTTTCGACCATCTTCTTGGCACCTGGCGCAGCATCCCTTTATTTCATGCACTCAACTGTGGGGATTGCAATCTACGCCTTATGTGCTGGTATCGGGATGGGGCTGTGGAACGCCTTGGACAACCTGCTGAACTTGGAAGTAATTCCTGACCCAGATCGCGTTGCCTTTTTCTTAGGTGTCTACAACCTGGGTAACACGCTGACGCAGGCTATTGCTCCAGTCATTGCCGCTGCTGCAATTTCGGTATTTGGCTTCTCAAGCATCTTCTTGATCTCATTTGTCTTTTCCATCATTGGTGGACTCTGCGTATTGTCCATCAAGACCGTTAAGCGTTAATTAAATCAAACTCCTACTTTTTAAAACACTCACAAAAACACTTAAAATTCCTATTCAAAAGACCTGTCCTGTAAATAACTGGACAGGTCTTTTATAATTACCGTTACGACTTTCTTTGACATGATTATTCTGACATTGCCGCCACAGCAAACCCTTTTGGCAAAAGTATGCCGTTTGAAAAGCCCTGAGCAAAAAATGGCGCAAGCGTAACTTGCAATGGCTCGCTACTGGTATTAAAAACTGCTATCAATTGCTGATTGTTGAGTCTGCGCTTGATAACTACACCTTGATTGTCATTTAAGGCAGTCAGTTCAATCGTGCCCTGTGCTATCAGCTGCCAGTGTTCTTTTCGCCATTTAATCAAATCACGAACAAAATCATGCATTGCCATCGCTTTTGCATCGGGGTACCAGTTCATCGGCTTGCGACAATCCGGATCATTGCCCCCCGTCATCCCATATTCGGTACCGTAATAAATTGATGGACTCCCCGGCTGTAGAAACGTAAATGCCAGTGTCTGTCTGACCAGCTGATCATCTTCGTTGGCTAAGGTCATAATACGAGCCGTATCATGCGAATCAAGCACATTAAACATCATGGCATTAGTCTGATCGCGATAAAGCATTAATTGATGACTTAAACGATCAACCAGTCCTTGGCTGCTCAGCTCGTGTTTGATGAAATGATTAATAATCGCTCCAGTATAGTCATAGTTCATCACACCGGTAAACTCATCGCCATTGAGCCATGGCTGTGCAGAATGCCAGATCTCCCCCAGAATATAAAAATCATCTTTGAGTGTCAGCATCTCATTATGGAAACGACGCCAAAAGTGATGGTCAATCTCATTGGCAACGTCCAGCCTCCAGGCATCAATATCAAATTCACGCACCCAATAGCCCGCAATATCTAAAAGCCAGTCCTGTACCTTGGGATTGGCCGTATTAAGTTTTGGCATATGTGGCGTGTAGTCAAACGTGTCGTAGGTTGCATCCTTGGCAAATTCAAAGTTGTCCGTCGGTGTATAGGTAACTGGGAAACGATTGATATGAAACCAGTCGGCATACTTTGAATCCTGGCCATTTTTCAAAACGTCTTGCCACATAGGCGATTGATCACCAATATGATTAAAAACGGCATCCAGCATAACGCGCATCCCTCTTTGATGTGCCTGCTCAACCAGTTTCTTAAACAGCTTAGCATCACCAAAATGTGGATCAATTTGATAATAATCTTGCGTGTCATACTTATGATTAGAAGGTGCCTTAAAGATTGGATTAAAGTACAAGCCATTAACGCCTAGCTGTTTAAGATAATCCAGGTGATCGATAACACCTTGCAGATCACCACCATAAAAGTCTTGTCGTCTTGGATGCTCGTTGGGATTCCAAGGTTTGGTATCTTGAGGGTCGTTGGTTGAATCACCATTGGCAAAGCGCTCTGGAAAAATCTGATACCAAACCGTCTGCTCGACCCATTTTGGTGCGTGAAAAGCATCAATATCTTGAAAATAAGGCATGCGAAAATAAGTATTGGCATCGTTCAGCTTCCTTTGGTCGGTCGGCTGGATAAATCCCTGATCAGAATAGATTATCCGGCTGCCGTTTTGGTCAGTCACTTCAAAAGCATATGCCAGACGCTTTTGGGGTTCGGTAACGGCTGCCTGCCAATAGTCATACACACCATCCGAGTAAAGCTTTTTCATGGGCATTGGCTGCGTGTAAAACTTAGGCAGATCCGGCCGACTGGATAAACTATAAGGATCACCATGTAATAAATCAGCTTGTGAGATATCTCCTTTAGCAGTCTTTAGACGAATGTGCATAACGTCTTTAGAATAGAGATAAGCCATTTCGCTTTCGGGGCGATGATAGATTCCTGCTAGATTCATAGAAAACTCCTTTGCTAATTGTGCTGATTGCAAATCGCTCCCAGCTTTTATGGTGTAGATGAGTTATGGGCAGACTATGATCAAAAATAGACAGTCGCTAAGTAATGGTGAATTCTACTGTCTGTTTTTAGTTATTTTTAAAGCAGGAACATTTCGCCGTCGATTAAGAATCGGTGAATTCCTGCCTAGCACTTAATTGAACATGGCGTAAAATTTCTGTCGCCCGTGAAGTCATATAGACGAACACCAGATTATAGAATAATTCCACTAAAAAGCTCGCTTTGTAACTTCTTCATTCAATGCAATCACATCTTTATTTAATTTAGTAAAGGGAAAACTTTATCAATTTCCTACTTCACTCTTCTTATTCTCAAAATTATAAAATAAGGAGTTGGTAATTACCATGATTACTGGCGTAAGTTGACCAGGTGAAAGGGCGAGCTAATTTACTCCTATTTTCGCAGGTATTGTTCATCCCCAGAATTATTACTAATTGATGTAAACCTTTGTACTTTCATATGTAGGTCATACTTATCACGTAACTGTGCTAATTGTGTCATCATTGGTGATTGGTGGTGCTGATCAATTGCTTGTTGATCCTTCCACTGGTCAATTAACAAAATTGCTTCTGGATCATCAAGTGGTTGAAAGTATCTATAAGATTCGTTTCCTTCTTCGTCCCTTATTTGCTGAGCAAGGCCACTTTCTTCCATTTCTTTAGCAAAAGCTTGGGCACTACCGTTCTTGCCAGTATAGTATAAATTAATCGTTAAACTCATTAATTGACACTCCTCTTATTCTTGGTCAGGCTTGATGCTGTTGCTTACTAAATTAGCCTTAAATTCGTTTACTTCATACCTGGCTTCTTGAGGATAAAAAATATCCTGAGAAATCATCTGATCGAGTTCATTGCGGTCCTTAGCCTGGGCAATAATAATTCCGGACATGGGAACCGACTTCGATGGACCAACAATTAAGAATTTCTGCTGATCATAAAATGATTTAAACCACTGTTGGTGAGCATTCATCTTTTCGTCATTGATCTTAGTCTGGGGGTCAATCTTAACGTTAATTAAGTACATAAAAATCACTCCTTATTATTCAAAATCACCGAGAGTTTCTAAATGATCATTAAGTAAGTAATCATTATATTGTTGAACTTGGTGGTCTAATTGTTCATCAGTTAAATAAATTGCACCAGTTGTTACAAACGGTTTAATGTAAGTTGTTCCAATTAATCGGCTTGTTGCCTGAAAAGGCCGTAATAATTCATGAACCGTATATTTAACGAAATCATTTGGTCCGTAATTATCAGCACCTGGTGAAACAGCAATTAACAATTCTTTACCGTGCAGTGCCGTGCCATCAGTACCATACGCCCATCCATAAGACAGAACGTCATCTTCCCATTGCTTTAGCAAAGCAGGTGAACTATACCAGTACATTGGAAACTGCAAAACAATTCGATCCGCTGTCTCAAGGACTTGATGTTCTTTTTCAATATCAATCTTAAAGTCAGGGTATAGCTGGTACATATTGCGTACTTCAATTTGTTGATCAAGGCCATTAGCTAAAGCCTTATTAACTCGCGATTGATCCCAATTAGGGTGAAAAACTAATACTGTTGTCTTCATAATTAATCTTCCTCCTAGTCATCCATAATTTTATATTCTTCGAAGTAACTCTTACCTTTTTTTATTTCACCGGAGTCATAGAGTGAAATCTTATGTTTGAGGCGTTTAATTGAACGATTGAGATTGAATTTTCGTTGCTCTAATTCTGCTAATTGTTCTTTCAAAAGTTCTTCACGAGCATCTAGGGTACTGTCACCCTGTTTAAGCATATCTGCATACTCAACCAGTTTTTCCACCGAAACATCCGAATGACGCAAACAAACAATCATTTCAATCCAGCCTTGTAAACCCTCGTTGTAGTAACGATTACCGTTGCTTTTCCGGGGAACTTTAGGAATTAAACCAATCCGCTCATAGTAACGGAGGGTATCTGGTTTAATGTCATATTTCTTACTTACTTCAGTAATGGTTAAATCAGCCATTCTATTTCTCCTTAATAAATAGTCGGTTAAAATTATCACTAAATATCATTGTTTGTTGCTCACTAGTTAAATTAGCTTCCCTAATTGCTTTAATAATTTCGCCAGTTGCACCAGCCGGAGCAATGCCTAGTGGTGCATCCGTTCCAAACAGGACATGTTCAACGCCAAAATAACTAATAGCTAGTTCAATTGCTTTCGGGTTACCAAGTAAAGCAGTATCAACATAAAAACGTTGAAAAGCCTGACTTTGTTCTGGCGGCAAAATATGGTTAATCCGTTCAGCAAAGAAAGGAATCATTCCGCCAGCATGGTGAACAATAATTTTGAGATTAGGAAATTGCACAAAAATGTCGGCTTGGACGATTTGCATCATGGCCTGACTAATTTCGTATTCCCAGCTGAAGACAATATTATTATCCGGCTTACGATTATCGAAAACCGGGTGGAGTAATAAGGGAACCTTATTTTCATTAGCTGCCTTGAAAATTTTATGAAATTGTTCATCGGCAATACTTTTACCAAGTGCCCGGGTAAATATCTGGGCGCCAACCAATCGTGAATTATGAGGGATATCTTCAATAATTTGAACCGCTGCCGAAATGTTGTTCATCGGCAGCATTGCAATTCCGCCAATAAAACGATCATTATTTTCAACAAGCGATTGAATTTCCTGGTTACCTACCTGGCATAATTCAGCCGCCGCCTTAGAATTAACATAATCTTCAGGGTTGACATTCACGGCCGAAATAATCTGGTAGACATCTTCCGGCAAGTATTGGTTACGTTGGTTAGGTGCCGTTAGTAATGGATGCTTAATGAACGGGAACTTTTGTGGTAATGCCGGCTCAATTGAAAGCATCTTTTGATAAAACCGTGGTGGTAATACGTGCGCAAAAACATCAACTTTCATCACATTAACCTCTTATATTAATCTTGACGCATATCCTGTTCCCAACTACCAATCGTATTGACACCAGCTGTAGCAGCCACCTTTTCCAACCGAGTAATTTCGTCATTATTTAATTGAATTTGAGCAACAATAGCTGCGTCATCAACTTGGTTAGTTTTAGTAACACCAATAATTGGTAAAGCCCCCTTAGAAACGGCCCATGCCATTGCGGTCTGCGCAACGCTAATATTGTGCTTAGCACCAACCTCTTTCAGCTCATTAATAAGGCTAGTTAATTGCGGAAGTTTATTGTTATAAACTTGTGCGCGAACGCTCCCTGCTGGGAGAGGATTGTCAGTTGTATACTTACCGGCCAAAGCGCCTTGTTCTAAAACCATGTAGGCGAAAAATTGAATACCATTTTCTCGGCAATAATCTAAAATACCGGCTTGCTCTGAGGTCCGATCTAATAAGCTCAAATGATTTTGGACTGCGTCTAGTCTTAAGCCGGCTTCATTCAAAATTTCCTGAACCCGCTTAATCTCGCTAAGAGTATGATTTGATACCCCAATATGCTTTACTTTGCCACTTTTAACTAGTGGAATAACCTGGGGTGTCCATTTCTCAACGTCAGCGTTATTGTGAATCCAATAATAATCAACATAGTCGGTTTGAAGTCTTTGCAAACTACCGGTAAGCATCGTTTCAACCGGCTTACTACTATTGTCGGCCATCTGGGGAGTAAACTTAGTAGAAATCGTTAACTGCTCACGAGGTGTATTCTGCATTAAATTACCTAGTAACTTTTCAGAAGCTCCAGCCCCATATGCATATGCAGTGTCCCAAAAGGTTAAGCCAGCTTTGATTGCTTCATCATATACCTTTTGAAAATGAGCTTGGTCATAGTTATTACCAAAGTAGCTATTGTTATCTCCCCATGCCCAAGTACCTAGAACAATTTTGGGTTGACTTACCATTGCAAATTCCTCCTTAAATCAAATCCATTAGTTACTTCTATTTACATCTTTACGGTACTACTTGGAGTTAACTCAAGGTCAAGGAAAAATTCGAGAGTGTCAATAATTTTGTGTACTTTTGAAAATCCTTCTCTGTATGAAATTGTTACTTAAATAGACATGGAATCCAAGGTATCCTTGCATCCTTGAAATCCACGATGTGCTCATTCTTCGAACTTGTCATTGTATTCTAGAACTTGGGCTGTCACGAATCGTTGAAGAGCGTCCTCATTTGGAAACTGCTCCTTGTGGTAAATTTTCTTCTTCAACTTTTTGTTGAAAGATTCAATCAAATTTGTAGAAGGTGAATAAGTTACTTAATTTCTGCTGATAGCCATCAATAATTTATGCACAAAAAAATGGGCACCAAGCCCATTAAATCAGTGTATACAACCTCTTTCAGATGCAAACTCATGCACACGCTTTTCTGTGTGCACTACCGTGTGCATAACATTCTTAAATAAACAAAAACAATCCTTGATATACCTTTGCAAAGCGTTGATATATCAAGGATTAATAAACTTTGTAAGTTTTAAATTATGCTGACTAAAGGATTCGAACCTTCGACCTACGCATTACTAGTGCGTTGCTCTGCCAACTGAGCTAAGTCAGCATGATGCGTGGCAATGCCCTATCCTCGCAGGGAGCGATCCCCCAACTACTTTCGGCGCGTTGAAGCTTAACTTCTGTGTTCGGCATGGGAACAGGTGTATCCTTCAAGCCATCATCACCACACTAATCCTTTTCAGGATTGAGAGCTTGCACTCTCAAAACTAAACAATATCTATTCTTCTCACGTTCAATCGAAACACCCTAAACTTGGTTAAGTCCTCGACCGATTAGTAATGGTCCGCTCCATGCCTCGCGGCACTTCCACTTCCATCCTATCTACCTCATCATCTCTGAGGGGTCTTACTTCCATAAGGAATGGGAAATCTCATCTTGAGGCGAGTTTCACGCTTAGATGCTTTCAGCGTTTATCTCATCCATACATAGCTACCCAGCGATGCTCCTGGCGGAACAACTGGTACACCAGCGGTATGTCCAT
>OGIV01000084.1_pt1 | contig 77792 bp, 48 predicted proteins | sample 1571861 | NCBI WGS metagenome assembly OGIV01 (sample SAMEA2582099, study PRJEB24529) | metagenome | biome: Human gut stool | place: China | collected 2011 | reverse complement strand
TGAAAGTCAGGGCTTTGTGATTTTTTAAGAATAAGAGAGTTTTGACACACCCTCCCATTTTTTCACCCCTTTTTCATGGGTTTCAGAAAACGCAAACGTAACAATGTAACAATGTAACAATGTAACAACCCCCTAAGGGTAGTATCAAAGAAAATACCCATATAAAGAAACATAAATAACTGCATGTTAAATATATACAACTTATCAATGTTAGCTATTTTCAACCTGTACGCACCCGTTGCATTATCACTTCTGTACATTTGTTAACAATCTAAAACAACTCTCCCTTGCCTCCAACAAACTGGTGAAAGAGGAAAGTCAAGCGAGTTTCTGTGTTTTCTAATAATTGTGCTATCTTTGAATTGCATCAAGGCGTCCGCACCTCAGCGACCGAGTCGCGCTTTTTGTATTTGCCCTATCCTTTTGGCGCTTGCAGGCGGCGGAATCTTAGCGCTGCAAGTGTTGGTCTATAACTCGTTTAAAATAACACCAAAACAACAATCTAAGCAGCCATGAAGAAAAAATGACTACTACTGGCGACATGAAAATCGCCTTGGAAGAAGACTTGCTCACGCTCGACGCGAACACAGGTGAGAAAATACGCCGACCAGTATGCCTGCACGATGTTGAGCAACGCGGCCACCTGCCGCTTCTCCCGGGACAAATTGGTGGCCGTCAGCCTCCGCTTCAAGGTCAACGAGTATGAGGACCGCTGCTATCAGGACATCTTCGTGGCGGACATCCATCGCTTAAATCGGTGATTTATTTTAACATGAATCATCGAAAACGGAACATGAATCGGTGATTTATTTTCAACATTAATCATCATTAATCTGGACATTAATCATCATTAATCGAGACATTAATCATCATTAATAGGATTGGCCCAAGGGCCAATTTCGAGAACAGGAAAAAGTTAAAATACCCGAAATGTATGGTTGAAACGGGCTGAAAGCCCAAAAGCCCACAGCCCAGGGCATCGCCCTGGGTATAATAGCAAGCAACAAGACGCCCTGTAAGGGCAAAAGAGTTGTTTATAGCAGGGTTCTTTAATGCTTTTGCCCTTTTAGGGCGACAGGTTGGCGTCCATAATCACCCAGGGCGTCGCCCTGGGCTAGGAGCTTCTGCCCTTTCAGGGCGTATTGGGTAATTTCAACCGCACAGGGCGTGATTATTTCAACATGAATCATCGTAAATCGAAACATGAATCGGAGTTTTATTTTTAACATGAATCATCGAAAACGAAACATGAATCGGTGATTTATTTTCAACATTAATCATCGTTAATCGAAACATTAACCATCATTAATCCGGACATTAATCATCGTTAATCGGAACATGAATCGGTGGTTTATTTTAACATTAATCATCGTTAATCGAAACATTAATCGGTCATTAATAGGATTGGCCCAAGGGCCAATTTTGAGAACAGGGAAGTAAAAATAGTAAAAATCTGAGTTGAGTACGAGGAGGATATTCCATGGTAAAGCGCGCAACAATCCACGTCTCTTCTCACAAAACTCAACAACAATGAACAAGAACCATCAAGTCAACAATCAGGTTGAGAATCAGAACCATGGCGAGCATTGCCAGCACGTACAGATCGGCGGACAGGCTTAGTGCGACGACCTCAAGTATTTTCTTTTTTCGCCCGACGTGCCCGTGCCGCAGGCCGTGGAGAGCTTTCGCAAGGCGGGCGTAGGCCAGCAGATGAGCGACGGGACGTTCGACTTCGTCGTGCGGCCACCTATGCCCCAGCCGACGCTCCGCGCATCAAAAGGGCGATCTATCAGAAGTTGGGCGGCCAGTTTACAACAGAGGAAGCCTATGGCGCCACCACGATCGTGAGGGGCGTTGATGTCCAGAAAGGCAGAGTGCGCACCATGCTCAGTCGGTGGGAAAGCCAAGGGATGGTCCGGAGAATCGACCAGGGAGTTTATTGGAAGACTCACCGTTGTGAAATATAGCTGCATTGTTACATTGTTACATTGTTACATTGTTACGTTTTTGTTTCTCCACTTCTCTTCTTCGGGCTTTCGCAGTCGTCAAAGCCGTCTTCAAGACTGTCGTCAAAAAGCAATCTTTAAAGCAGTCTTCAAAAAACTGTCGTCATAACAATCTTCAAAAACAAAAAATGATCAAGAACATGTCAATTATCTTATCAGAACACTTCCGCCTCACGGAGTTTACCATCTCCCTCGTCGCCTATCGCGCGGGCCGCAACCGCCAGCAGGTGATCGGCCACCTCGTGAAGCGGTAGGCTGCCAGCCCAGACAAATCTCCTACTCCGTCTCAACCTAATAGACGCACGACTCGGCACGTTCCACCGCCAAGTCGTGCGTTTTTGGCTTGCCACAATGAAAGATTTGAACACAGTTCACGATAAAGTTCATGATAAGGTTCACGATAAATATCCGAACATAACAGATTCTGTATGGAATGTGCTCGACTATCTCGGAGCGCACAACAGCGCATCAACGACAAAGGCCACGTAAAGTCTTATATTTCATATATATAGCGATGCAAAGCGTATGGATCTTCACAAGATGCGCCAGGCTACGGCTCCGCCGTCACCTCCGTCTTGGCGGTCTGCCCCTCGGTCTTGGCCGTCTCCTCCTGGGGCGCAGGCTGGAGCGTCCGCTGGTAGCGATCCATGTCGTTGAGCAGTTTGACCGCCTCCTTCCACTGCTTGTCGTGGAGCAGCTTGTTCTCCACGCTGCCCCGCTGGAAGTAGTAGGCCGCCACGATGTCGCCCGCGAGGATGGCCTTGATCACCTCCTTGTTGTGGTCGAGGTCTTTGGCAAGGTTGTGGTTGAGGCGCTGTTCGAGCGCATCAAACTCCGCGCGCGCGTCGTCGTAGTAGCCCTCAAACTTCGCCAGCTTCACCAGGTTCTTGAGCTGCTTCTCGCTCTCGCGGTCATATTTGAAGCCGCTCTGGATGACAAACGCCTTGAAGTCCTCGTAGTCGGCGTCGGAGAGCTCGAAGGTGGCGGCAGGCGCGATGGTCTTGTGCTCCTTGAGGTATTTCACCTCCCAGTTGAGCATCGCCTCCGTGGAGTCGAGTCCCGTCGAGGCGAGGTAGAAGGCGATGTTGGGCAGCGAGTCGGGCAGCACCTCGATGTCGGGCTTGATGCCGCCGCCATCGCGCACGATGCGCCCGTGGCGCGTGGTGAAGGTATGGGTCAGCGAGTCGGGGATGTGCTCGGTGTAGCCTCCGCGCCCGTGGCGGTAGTTGATGGCCTGGATGCAGCGTCCGCTGGGGATGTAGTATTTGCTCGTGGTGAGCTTGATGACGCCGTTGTAGGGCAGGTCGAAGGTCGATTGCACCAGTCCCTTGCCGAAGGTGCGCGTGCCCATGACGACGGCGCGGTCGAGGTCCTGGAGGCTGCCGCAGGTGATCTCCGAGGCCGAGGCCGTCTGGTCGTTGACGAGGACGACGATGGGCATCACGGTGTCGATCGGCTCCACCTTGGTCGTAAACTCACGGTTGGCCTGCTTGATCTTGCCCTTCATCGTCAGGATGGTCTCGCCCTTGGGCACGAACATGTTGACGATGGAGATGGCCTCCTGGACGCTTCCGCCACCGTTGCCCCGCAGGTCGAGGACGAGGCTCTTCATGCCTTGGTGCTTCATGTCGAGCACGGCGCGCCTCACGTCACGGGCGCAGTTCTCCGTGTAGGAGGTGAGGCAGAGATAGCCGATGCCGCCCGGCTGCACGCCGTAGTAGGCCACGGCAGGCTGCTGGATCTGCTCGCGGGTGATGATCTTGCGGAAGGTCTTGCCCGTCGAGGGGCGCATGATCTTGATCTCGAACGTCGATCCCGCGTCGCCGCGCAGGTGGCTGGAGACGTAGGCCGCGGGCTTCCCCGTCATCGTGGAGTCGTCGATGCTCACGATGACGTCGCCCTTGCGCAGTCCCGCCTTGGCCGCCGGCGTGTCCTCATACGGCTCGTCGATGACCACCGTCTTGCGCACCAGGTCGTAGCGGATGATGGCTCCGATGCCGCCGTAGCGTCCCGTCAGCATCAGGTCGAGCTCCTTGGTGTCGTCGGCGGGGTAGTACACCGTGTAGGGGTCGAGGGAGTTGAGCATGGCCCCCAGGCCGTAGCGCACCACCTCGTTGGCGTTGAGCGTATCGACATACATCATGTCGAGGTATTTATAGACCGTGTTGAACACCTCCAGATTCTTCGTCACGTCGAAGTTGTGACGATTGTTGTCCTGGGCGTAGCTCGTCGTTAGCGCACAGAGGGCCAGCAACACGCCGATTATCTTTTTGGTCATTTCTCTCTATTTTTGGGTTGAATTCGTGATTTTGTATGCGTATTCCACGACCATGCCAGCGAGGGCAGCGAGGGCCTTGGCGCAGGTGGCTGGTCAGGGGAATGTCTGATTTTAGATGCAAAGGTATAATTTAATAAGGAGATTTGGATGCCTTGGGTAGGGAAAAATGAAAAAAATCGGGAAAAAGGAAATTTTCTGCCCGAAAAGTTTGGTGGTTTCAAATATTCACCGTACCTTTGCACTCGCAATTCGGAAATACACGGTTGCTTACTGCTTCAGTAGCTCAGTTGGTTAGAGCACCTGACTGTTAATCAGGGGGTCGTTGGTTCAAGCCCATCCTGGAGCGCACAAAGAGAGAGTTGGTTTTTTACTGACTCTCTTTTTTGTGTATATCCCCTGTGCCCGGGGTGGAGGGCCGCTTGAATCTCATAATAACTAACTCGCAGATTTTCCAAATAGATATGAAAACAGACAAACACAAACTTCAAGCTGCCCTGGTGCGCTCCTTCTTCGACGCTTTTTCCTCGGGCGTGATCGACTGTGGGCAGGGATCTGTCCAGGAACGCCGACAGCCGCAAAACGTGAAGCGGGCGATGCTCGACTACTACGAACAGATAGCCCCCGCCTTCTTCGAAACGGTCTTCTTCCCCCTGGCGGTCATCCATTCCGGCTACGAGGAGATGGAGCGCATGGTGCGCAAGGCGCATCAGCAGCGCATGGATATGAGGTCGATGCTGCTCGCGGCCTGTGGATCGGAGGCCTTCTACGAGGCGCTGGTGGCAGAGTATAAGCGCAACTTCTCCGCGCTGCTCGAAGGCGCTTGTCTCTCCGTGGCCGACCACCTCGCTGCCTGCGCAAAGCAGCAGGAGGGCGAGGGCATCGATACCGACCAGGCGATCGAACTGACCGTGCGCGCGATGGTGCGCGCCTACGCCAGCGGACTGAGGCTCGCGGGAGGACAGGGCGCCAGCTTCCGCCAGGCTTCCCTCTACCGCTTGCTCCTCGACGCGATGAACGTGCTGCTCCACGACGAGAAACTTGACTATTCCGACTGTGGCGAAAGCATCACCGCCATGCTTGTCAAGGCCTGCGGATCGGAGCAGCGCTTCGCCGTGGCGACTGCCGAGATGGACCGCGCGCAGCAGGATATCATGGGCTGACGCCGCCCGGGCTGCAAGCGTAAAAAAAACAATGCCGCCAACGAAAGACCCGAGGGTCCGTTCGTTGGCGGCATTCATTATAGTTGGGCCCTGAGGGCCAGTGGTTTTACTTCACGACGATCTTCTTGCCATTCTGGACATAGACACCCGGCTGGAGGCTGCTGCGGTCGCCCGCCACGCGCTGGCCACTGAGGCTATAGATGGGCGCGTCGGCCTGGGTCGTGGTCGTCTCCGTGCTCTGGATGCCCGAACCGTTGACGATGTAGATCTTCACGTTGTCGATGGCGATGTGCTGAGCCTTCTTCGCATTGTAGAACCAAGCGAAGTAAAGCGGAGAGTTCTCGGCGAAGCAGCTGGTGACGTCAAATGAGAGGTGCTGCGGTTTGCAGGTCTCGCCCGCGGCCAGATCCTCCACGTGGTAGCCGTCGAAAGCGTCGCAGACATCGGCCCACGCCTGCTTGTTGTAGGAATACTTCAGGCCGGCCTCCGACTTCTGACCCGTAGCCTTATCGACGGTGCAGTAATCGATGTCAAAGTCGATGAAGACCTTCTCGTCGGCCTGCAGCTTGCTGTAGAGGCAGGGAGTCTCCAGGGCGGAGAACATATTGACGAGCGGAGAGATAGAAGAGCAGATAGAAGCGAAGTTGCCCTCGAAGCCACCACCGGCGACGGGGAGCTCAAACCAGTTGTCGAAGCGCCAGAGATAGTCTGTCTTCATCGACTCGTTGATGCGCTCCACGGCCCAGTCGGCGGGCAGCAGGCCGCTGTTGAAGTCTTCGTTGAAGGGCAGTCCATAGACGATCTCCTCGCCATAGCTCACGGCCACGGCTATCGGGAGAGAGACAATGCCGTCGGTATAGACCGTCTTGACATTGTACTCGTAGTCGCCCTCGGGGATGTTGGTGTCGTCGTAGGACGTGGCCTTGGTCTCGGCAATCTGCTTGCCACCACGGAAGACGAGATACTTCTCCACCGTATATTCCGAAGCCTTCGGGGCCTGCCAGGTGAGGTGGGCCGTGGCGTTGTCCTCGTCGATGGAAGCCTGGAGGTCAGAGACGGTGTTGCGCGTGCCGATGGCCACCAGCGTGCCCACCAGCTCCGACTCGCCGTCGGGGTTCTCATAGACAGCCTTGACGGCATAGTACTGCACGCCGCGGTTCACGCCCGTCTGCTCGGTGGCGCGCTCATCTGGTTCGAGCCATCCGGCAAACAGCGCGCCGTTGGCGTAGCACTCGTAGTGGCTCGGCTGGCGGTCGCCCTCGGGAGCGTCCCAAGTCATGTTGACCTTGTACTTGCCCGTTTCCTCATCGTAGGCAGAAGTCACCTGCACGTTGCGCGGGGCATTGGTGCGCGGAGCAGAGAAGTTGACCTTCACCTCCACGGGCTCCGAGACGGCGTTGCCGTTGACGGCCTGCACACCATAGGTGTATTCGCCCGACGCCTTGTCGGTCGTGTCGGTATAGGCGGTCGTCTTGACCTGCTGGGCCAGCATCTGGCCGTCGATCAGCACGTTGTAGGACGTGGCGCCCGTCACCTTGTAGGCGGAGCGCATGGGGCGGGCCACCTTCTTGCCCGTCATGGCGAAGGGACGGTAGGCGGGAAGCGAAGCCAGCGGCTTGCCCTCGCGCGGCTGCGACGGAGCGGCTGCGCCCGTGGCCTCCGTATAGAGGCTCACGTCGTCGATGGCCCACGTGAAGTAGAGACCCGTGGCCTCGTCGTCCAGGTCGCTCAGGGCCTGGAAGGCCACGATGGCGTCGCCCTCGGAGGCATCGCCGAGATAGAGCGAGACGAGCTGCCAGTCGTCCGATCCGTTGCTGTCGTAGCGAGCGTCCCAGAGCGCCTTCCAGGTCTTGCCGCCGTCGTGGCTCACCTTGACATAATAATGGTCCTTGAAGTCCTCAAACTCGCCATACTCGAGCACCTTCGGGTCGATGGCGGTATAGAAGTTGAGATACTGTGCTCCCTTGGTGGCGGGCAGGATGAGCCACTCGTCCTGGTCGGCAGGCGTGCCGTCCTCGTGCTCGCCCACCTGGTCCCAGGTGACCACCGCACTGCCCTTGCCCGTGTGTCTCCACAGGTTCAGGTCCTCCTCGTTGCCCGTCTCTTCCATCTCGGGAGTCGGGAAGCGAAACCAGGTGTAGGTCGGATCGTAGGTGTTGGTCGTCTGTACCTTCCAGCCTTCGGGGAAGGTCTTGCCCTCGAAGCCTTCGGTCAGCAGCGTGTCGGCCTGATCCTTCGCCAGTCGGTCCCAGGTCAGCGTCACGTAGCCGTCCTGTTGCACGGCACGGAGATTGACGGGCTTGGCGGGGATGTCCTGCGCGCAGGCCGCCGATGAGAACAATGCCGCCACGGCAAGCGAGGCGACAGAACGAAGCCACCTTGGCGTGGCCTTGTGGGTAGAATAATTAGCGTCCATAATCAATATTTTTTGATATTTGTATTATGGGCGCAAAGGTAGCGACAAAAAAGAGGGTCGCCAACCTTTCTCCGATGGAACCGTCACTTTTTCACGAAAAAGCAATAGAAAATGCGCTTTTTAGCATGATTTTTCTATGGATATTCGCTCCCTCGAAATCTTTTGATAGATGGAAGGCTTCATGCCCGTGAGCCGCGTGAAGATGTTGATGAAGTTGGCCTGCGACTTGTAGCCGACGCTCTCGGAGATCGCCTTGATGGTATAGTGGCCATAGCGATCGTTGTCGGCGAGCCGCTGCATGGCCTCCTTGATGCGGTAGTCGTTGAGGAAGGAGCGGAAGTTCTTGCCATAGCCCTCGTTGATGGCTTCCGAGACGTAGCGGGGATTGGATCCCACGAGCTGGGCGAGGCGGTCGATGGAGAAGTCGGTACTGCAAAACTCCTCCACCTTACCCATCACGCGTCCGATGTCGGCGAGCAGGGCGGCGCGTTGCTCGGTCGTGAGGATCAGCGATCGGGGAGCTGCCTCCTGAGTTTTTTCCTCCTGGTCGTCCCTTTGCACGTCCCCTTGCCCGTCTCTCTGATCGTTCCTCTGCTTGTCTTCTTGGTTGCTCTCCAGGTTGCCTCCCTGATGGGCCTCCAGGTGGTCCCCCTTGTTGGCGGCCTGTGGCGCCTCCTTGGCCTGGATGGGGGAGGCGAGGAAGAGCTGGCTGCGGTCGTAGAGGCGGTTGTAGGCGTGGTGGAGCTGCCGCTTCTGTGCCGAGACGATGATGAAGAGCACGATGATCAAGGCCAGGGCGATGGCGAGCGCGAGGAGCCAGCGGGCCTGGGTGCGTATCTGCTGGCTGTCGAAGATCTGCTGCTGCGTGAGCAGATTGATGGTACTGGCGTTTTTGTTGGCGTCGTAGATATACTGTGTGTTCTTCATGGCGTTGAGCTCGTCGCTGTAGTGGAGCTTCTCCATCAGGTTGGCATACTCCATGCGGCAGGCCGAGGCCCGCGTGGCGTCACCCTGCGCGTCGTAGGCTTGTGCGAGGAGATGCATCGTCTCGGCCAGAAACTCGTCGTGATTGGTGCGGCGGGCCCACTCCTCGTTTTTCTTGAGCAGCAGGATGGCGGAGTCGAGGCGATGGGTGTCCATATAGAGCTGGGCGAGACAGGAGTTGGTGTTGTCCACAAATGAGGAGTCCATTCCCGTGCGGATGGCATACTGCCGCGCCTGGATGTAGTAGCTGGCTGCTGCCGCGGGCTGGTCCTGGCTCTTGGCCACGAGGCCGCGCCCCATCAGAATATTGTAGCGATAGCCACTGTTGTGCTCCACGTTGGCCTCCATCTGCTGGAGAAACACCATGCCGCTGTCGGCCTGGCCGACGAAGCACGAGGCCCCGACCAGGTTGTTGAGCACGGCGTTCTGCAGCGTCTTTTGTCCCGTCTTGCGACTGCTGCTTAGTGCCTTGCGGTAGAAGTAGAGGCCCATCTGGTAGTCGCCCTGCGTGCTGTAGAGATTGCCCATGCCGTTGTAGAAGCGGGCGGTCAGTTCGCTATAGCCCTGGTGCTCGGCGATGCGGAGGCCGTCGAGATAGCTCTTCATCGAGGCCGTATAGAGCCGCTGGTCGTAGAACTTGTCGCCGGCCTGCAGCAAGCGTGTGGCAGTGGTTTGGTCGCCGCCATTGCCCTTGGCGCCTTGGGCAAACCCCAGAGTGGTGCCCCAAAGGATAAGCGTGTATATGATGTAGATGATCTTCTTGGTCATGGTCCTTCCGCATTATGGACGCAAAATTAATAATTTTTCGCTGCTTATCCGCTGATTGAGTGTTAAAAGTCATTGTTTTGCGAAAAGAATGATACTTTTTGACTTTTTTACAAGCGAGGGGCGGAATTTTCTCGCAAGAGAGGGACAAGACTTCTCGCAAAGGATAGGGAAGAAGTTCTCGCAAGGATAGGGCAGGACTTTTGCGCGGCGGGCCTCCTTCGACTCTGGGCAAAAGAAAACCGCCAGCAGAGAGACGGTCGGTCTCCTGCTGGCGGAAGGGGTACATTTGTGCTTCCTGAAGCAGTAACGCTTGCTGCTTCCCGAAGCAGTATGTGTTTTACTTTCTCATGACCTTGCGCGTGTGGACGCTGCCGTCGGCCTGGATGTCGCGGATGATGTAGAGACCGCGGCCCATCTGGTCGGCCTCGATGCGCTTGCCGTCGATGGTGTAAACCTCGGAGCGCACGGTCTGGCTCTCCTTCGTTTGGGGCAGATCCTCGATGCCGTTGATGGCGTCGTTGAACTTAGCACCCTCGACATTCTCGACGGCGCAGCCCTCCACGTTCGTGGAATAGTAGTTGACGAAGGCGACGATATTGAGGTTGTCTCTGTTCCACATGCGCCATGCCTCCTCGAAGTTGCCGGCCTGCACCTTGTCGTTCTTGGTGAAATAGACCGTGTTCAGACCCAGGGAGACCTCGTAGCTAAACTTGTTGCCGTCCCACTCGATGGGCTCGCCCCAGATGGAGTTGATGGCACGGGTCACGTGCTGGTGGGTGAACGATCCCTCGGCACCCATCTGGCCGTGGGCAGCGATGTTGTCCTCGGTCAGCATGACCGTGATGCGCGAACCATCCTTGGCGCTGCTGTTGCGCATACCCTCCACGCGGACCACGATGGTGGTGTCGTTGTCGCCGTAGCGTGCGGAGAGATTGGTGATGATGATGTTGGCGGGATCGCTCTGGATCTGCTGGATGAGGCTCTCGATCTCCATGGCGGAACCGGGCATGTAGGTGCAGCACTTGTTGCCAGCCGTGGACATGGCGTCGAACCAGGCGTTGCGGCCGAACATCATGGCCGGAGCGTAGGTGCCGCGGTCGTTGTAGAGGGAAGCGTAGTCGTAGAGGTCGGTCTTGATATACTCGCCATTGACCACGCTGCGCTTCGTGGTGAGCCAGTCGGTGTAGTACATCACGTGGTGGGCGGCGGCAAAGACCTCGCCCTCATACTCGGGATTCTCCAGGGCGGTGTGGAGGTAGCCAGCCACGCGCGGGCAGTTGGGGCACGACTCGGTGGTAAACTCCTCCAGCAGCACCTTGCGCTTGAAGCCCATGGCGATGTCGAGCGCGTTGTTGGTCGGGTCGATATCGGTCTCGTCACCGAGGTCGGTGATGTTGACGTTGACGGCCGACTCGCCATCGACGCTTCCCAGGGTCGGGTTGATGGTCCACTTCAGGTCGATATACTGGCCTGAGGTGATGGTCTTGTCGAAGGTCGTGGCAAACTTCTGGCCAGCCACGGTGGTGGTGATGGTGAACTTGTTTACGGGGCGTGTGGCCTTGTTGAACACCGTACCGCTCATGGTCACGGATCCCGTCGTGGCGTTGAGCATGGCCTTGGCACCCGTGAGGGCCAGGTCATACTTCGGCAGGTTGTTGCCCACGATGACAGCCTCCACGCTGATGGCACCCTGTCCGTGGCGGTCGCCCCAGAAGGCATCAGAGGTGCTCTTGTAGTGGAAGGAACCCGTCTGACCCGGCTTCACGACGGAGAGGGCAGGAGTGCTGCCGCGCTGCTTCAGGTCGAAGCCGATGTAGAGGCGCTCGCCCGTGATGGCGTAGGGCGCGTTGAGCTCCACGACGTTCCAGCCCTTCTTGATGCGCGTGTCCGTCTTCATGGTGATGTAGCCCTCGGCCAGGTTCTCACCCTTCAGCGTCTTTCTCACCCAGACGCGCAGCGTGTCGATGTTGGAGCGGGAGCACAGAGCCACCCGGACTTGCGCCACGCTGTTGCCCTGGTAGGCTTCCATGGTTTCGCCAGGAAGCTGGATCGCAGCCGATACCCAAGTGTTGCCTTTCTGGGTGGCCATACCTTCACTGGCCACTGCGCCCTTGCAATAGCCCAACGCCAGCGTGTCCGACTGAGCCAGTAGCGGAGCTACCGTCAGAAGGGCGAGGAGAGTTAGTAAAATCTTCTTCATAAGAATCGTTTTTTATTGTTAATAGAATATGTTGTTGTCGTGACTGGAAAACCATTGATGACGGCGCAAATTTAGGAGATAATTTTGATATGACAAAATAATAGTTCGTAATTTTTGCTTTCTTTTCCTCAAATAGCACTTAGTTTTGACGGATTTTGTTACCCATCTCAAAGTTTGATTCTCCTAAAAGTTACCATTTGACACCCGAGGTTGTTCTAAATTTCGGTAGTAGGCTCTATCTTGCCCGTATTTAACGAGATTTAACTTAGTTTCCAAGCATACTCGGTGGAAATTTGGCTATTTTTGCACTGAATCCAACTCAAAACGGTCTAACCGACCTCTTGAAAGGCGAGAAATCAACTAACAGTTTTATAAATATCAGCTTATGAAAAAACGACCCCTTCTCTTGGCAGTTCCGCTATGGATGCTGCTGTTCGTGCCCATACTTCCGATGTGGGCACAGGATTCCAAGGCGCAGCGCGTCTTGCGACCTGGCGTTGGCGACCCGGCCGGTACGCCCGCCAAGCGCGGCCCCATCGTGGGAGCCAAGCCGTGGCACCGCGAAGGAGGAAAACTGCGCAAGACACCGCGCTCGCTCGTGATGCCCAACCCCAACCAGCGCGTACGCCTCGCCAGTGCAGACGGCGTGGAGTTCTGGGGCAACGTCATCTATGCCAAGTCGTGGGACACCCTGCCCAGCGACGCCACTCCCTTCTATGTGGGACAGTTCCGCGGCACCAACCCCATCACGATCCAGAACCTCTGCAGCGGCGCTGCCCTCGACGCCAACGGTGGTGGTGTGTTCAAGGATGGCATGTTCCGCTTCGTGAGCTATTTCAGCTTCCTCGGCGAGATCATGGGTCAGTACTATGAGTACGACATGGACACCTGGGAGATGACGCGTACCGAGGATGTCAGCAACCGCCCGGACCTCTATTGCTTCGACACCGATGTCGATCCTATTACTAATAAGGTGTATGGTATCGCTTACAACAGCGATTTCTCGGGCTATGCGCTCAACGTCATCGACTATGCGTCCCTGACGACGCAGACCATCGGCAACCTGGATGTCTATTTCCTCGGCTTTGCCATCAACTCCAAGGGTAGCATGTACGGTATCAGCAGCACGGGTAAGCTCTGCAAGATCAGCCGTACCACGGGTGCCGTGACCGAGATCGGTCCTACGGGTCTCTATCCGCTCTACCTGCAGAGTGCCGCCTTCGACCGCAATACGGACAAGCTCTATTGGGCTGCTTCGTTTGAGAACTCGCCCTCGGGTCTCTACGAGGTGGACACCCTGACGGCAAAGGCTACGAAGGTGGCCGACTTCCCCGACGGCGAGGAGGTTGTCTGTCTCACCGTGGCGGAGGCCCTGACCGACGTGAATGCGCCGGCCAAGATCAACGACCTCTCTGTCTCCTTCTCCAAGGGCAGCACCAGTGGTGTGGCTACGTTCACCGCTCCGACCACGACGTTTGGTGGCGAAGCGCTGACGGGCACGCTGACCGCTTCCGTGCGTATCGAGAATGGAGAGCCCGTGACCAAGTCGTGCCAGCCGGGCGAGAAGGTGAGCATCGACATCACGGCCCCCAAGGGTGACAACGTCATCTTTGCTGCCACCAGCAATGCCGCAGGACGTAGCCCGCTGGCCAAGACCACCGCATGGGTGGGACCGGACAACCCCAAGGCTGTCTCCTCTCTGAAACTGAAGATCGACCCTGAGACGATGAAGTCCACGCTGACTTGGCGTGCGCCGACGCAGGGTACACACGGCGGCTATGTCAATGGTCCGCAGGTCACTTACGACATCGTCCGCTACCCAGGTCGCGTGACGGTGGCTAAGAACTACACCAAGGTGAAGTTTGAGGAAACCCTCGAGAAGGGCAAGCTCACTTCCTTCTTCTATGTCGTGACCCCGGTCTATGAGGGTCTCTATGGCACACAGGCCACCTCCAACAAGATTCTCATCGGCGACGCCTGCGAGGTGCCCTATGAGGAGTACTTCAATACGGAGGAGGACTTCAACCTCTTCACCATCGTCGATGCCAACAACGATGGTAGCACGTGGGAGTATAACGCCACCAATGGCGTAGCCTACTGTACGTTCAGTTCGATGCAGGCCAGCGACGACTGGCTCATCACGCCGGAGATCCACCTCACCCCGGGCCGCAAGTACAACTTCTCCTTCAGTGCCCGCCGCGGTATGACCAGCTATCTCCAGCAGATTGGTGCTTCCTTCGGCGAGGGCCTCGATCCCTCTACCTATACTGAGATCGTCCCGAGAACGAACCTTCCTGAGAACGAGTGGGTCAACCTCAAGACGACCGTGACGGTCAAGGCTGACGGTGTCTATCACTTCGGTCTCCACGACCAGAGCCCTGTGGACGGCTACCGCACCTACGTGGACAGTATCCTCGTCACCGAGGGCCCGCTGCTCAGCTCTCCTGATACCGTGACCGACCTGACCATCGTTCCGGGCGACTACGGAGTGGGCGAGGCTACTCTCACCTTCCGTGCCCCGACCAAGGCCATCAACGGACAGACGCTGTCTTCTATCTCCAAGATCGAGGTTCGCCGCCGTGCGGAGACTGAGGACCTCATCCACACGTTCACCAACGTCACGCCGGGTCAGCAGCTGACCTTCACCGACAATGGCGCCCTGGATGGATTCAATACCTATATTATCACCGCCTATTCGGGCGACGAGGCCGGCGAGCCTGCCGAGCGTCGTGCCTATATCGGATTCGACATTCCCGGTACGCCGAAGGATGTCCGCGCCACGTCTGGCCTCGATGCCATCACGGTCGACTGGAAGGCTCCGAGCACCCTGGGTGTCAACGGTGGCTATGTGGAGCCCGATGAGCTCACGTACAATATCTATACGCTCGACCTGGAGGCCCTCGACTTCGTGATCCTCAAGGAGGGTGTGAAGGGTCTCTCTTACCAGCCGCAGGTTCCTATGTACGGCGTGCAGGATCTCCACTACTTCGCCGTGAGCGGTGTCTCCGACGTAGGCGAGGGCGAGTATGAGGTGTCCAACCTGGTCATCTCGGGTGCTCCCTACACGCTGCCGTTCAGAGAGTCCTTCCGCAAGGGCAACCTCGACAACAGCCTCTGGTGGGTGGATACCGACGACTGCTTCTGGCCGAAGAGCTACAACTCTGCCGACGATATCATCGGTTCTGCCGACTGGACGCCGAAGGAAAAGGGAACAGTGGCTTCCTTCAACTCGGGCAAGATCTCTCTCAAGGGTGCTGCCAATCCTGTGCTGCGCTTCTGGCACAATGGCGTACCGGGCCTGGACTACCACCTGCGCCTGGAGGTCATGACGCCGGACAACAAGACCGTCGAACTCAAGGATATCGACTATAGCAAGCTCACGGGCGACCGCCAGTGGATCGAGGAGGTTGTGGACCTTGGCGACTATGCCGCCTACGACTTCATCGTACTGAAGTTCCTCGGTGAGTGCAACGACAAGGAGCTCCAGCGCCTCAGCTTCGACGCCGTGGAGATCTACGACGTGCTTGGCCACAACCTCTGTGCCGTCAGCACGAAGCCTACGCTCACGGGTACGGTCGGCAACGTAATGGAGGCCGGCGTCACCGTCCGCAACATCGGCGAGAACGTGGAGGACAACTTCACGATCGACCTCTACCTCAACGGTCGCAAGGTGGCCAGCCAGAAGGGTGGTCCGCTGGATCCGTTCCGCTCAGAGACCTACTACCTCAACTTCACTCCGAAGGTGGAGGATGCAGGCCAGTGTGAGGTCTATGCTACCGTACAGCCCGCCAGCGAGGATGATGATCCCAGCGACAACACAACGGCGAAAGTCAACATCAACGTCAAGGAGCCGGAGCTGCCCACCGTCACCGACCTGTCGGCTAAGCGCGAGGGCAACAACATCAACCTGGCCTGGACGAAGCCGACGAATACTTCCCGCACCGTCGTGGAGGACTTCGAGAGCTACCTGGCTTGGAGCAATGGCGAGAAGATCGGCGACTGGAAGACAGTCGATGGGGACAAGTTGCCGACGATCGGTATCAGTGGCTTCCTCTTCCCGCATTGCGGAGATCCGATGGCCTACATCATCTTCGATCCCGTCGAGATGGGTCTCAGCTCTCTCCCGCGCTTCGTAGCTCACTCGGGCACGCAGTATATCTCTTCTTGGGGTACCTACAATGAGTCTGCCGACGATGGTGGCAAGAGCGACGACTGGCTGATCTCTCCGGAGCTCGACGGTCGTGCACAGAAGATCGACTTCTGGGCCAAGGCTGCTTCCCTGACCTACGCACCGGAGGCCTTCGAGATCCTCTATTCCACCACCGGCGACAACGTCGAGGACTTCAAGCTCATCAGCACCCACGAGGCTGAGGGTGACGCTTGGTACAACTACGAGGCCAACCTGCCCGAGGGCACGAAGTATTTCGCTATCCGTTGCGTCAGCGAGAACAAGTTGGCTCTCTTCATCGACGACATCACCTATCACGAGGGTCAGTTGACCATCCTCAACTACAATGTCTATCGCAACGGCGAGAAGATCGGAACGGCCAACGCCAACGCCACTTCTTTCAGCGACGCAGGCAACGATGGCGACATCTACACCATCACCATCGTCTATGACGAGGGCGAGTCAACCTTCAGCAACGAGGCCGGCATCACGCTCGGCGTAGAGGAGCTGACCCAGGGCCGACTCAATGTGATGACAGGTCGCGGCACCGTGACCGTCAGCAATGCCAATGGCAGCGACGTCACCATTCTCACTACCGACGGACGTCAGGTGGCCAAGGCCGACAACGTCGATAAGAAGACCTTCCATGTGCAGCGCGGCACCTATCTCGTGCGCGTCGCCGAGCATGTCTTCCACGTGGTAGTCAAGTAATCGGATTCATAGCAAGAGGACAAGCAGACCAACCAACGCTCCCAGAGCGGGTCTGCTTGTCCCTTTAACCAATCATTAAAACAATAATAACTATGTACAGAATCAGACATCTGCTGCTCCTGCTCACCGTGCTCTTTGCCGGATACAACGTACAGGCGCAGACACAAAGTCCGTACAAGTACGACTTCAACTCGCCGATCGACACCTCCGACCCGGAGTTTGCGCCCTTGGGCTGGGGCCATATCGTCGATGCGATGGTGGTTCGCTCCAACACCTACTACGTCCAGTACGCCTATCAGGCTACGGGCGGCGTGGACGATTCGGGCTGCCTGCACATCGGTTCGCAGACGGTGACGGACAGTCTCACCCAGACCCAGACGCTCAACGACATCTTGGTGCTTCCTCCTGTCGGAGGTACGATCACCGTCGATGTGAAGGCGTTGAACTATGGTAGCGATATCAAGTTCTATTATGTCAACTTCGAGGACGGTAAGTTCACGACCGATGGTCTCATCGACATGCCGGTTCCCGAGCTCTCCGAGGACCGCTTCTGCACCATCACCGTGCCGGAGATGGCCGAGGGCACTTACATCGGTATCCGTGGCAACAGCGTCCTGATCGACAATGTGACGGCCACGACGGCTGAGGTGACTCCGCTGCCTCGCATGAAGGTGCTCAAGGTGAGCGATGGCAATCCCGAGTATGTGGATGCGGCAAGCGATGGCAACTTCACGCTCAACTACTCCGTCCAGCTCCGCAACAACGGACAGCGCGACCTCAAGGTGGGCGATGAGAACTACTCGCTCTCCCTGGTCAACACCACGCTCAACAACCGTGTGGTGGGCACGACGGCCATGACGGAGGATCTCGCCCTCGGCGCTGAGACCACCGCCACGCTGACTGTCACCCTGCCTTACGCTTCTTATCCCAAGAACTATGCTTACGCCGTCCGCGACAACCTCACGGGCGAGCTCACGCCTTGTGGCGAGCGCCAGGCTTATCCCTACGAGCCCGTGGCAACGATGCTCGACCGTAGTGGCAAGCCCGTAGGCGACGCCATCGACCTGGGTATTGTCCAGGGCGAGGTCACCTACTCCTATCTCCTGCGCAACGACGGTGCTACGCCGCTCGATATCACCAATGTCTCGATGACGGGTGGATTCTCCACCGCCTTCAAGGCCCAGCAGGTCGCTCCCCACGCCGCGCTGACCTTCCCCATCACCTTCGGACAGGTGGGTACGGAGAACCAGGGCACGCTGACGCTGGAGACCAACAGTGGCGCCGTGGAGATCGCGCTCTCGGCTACCTCTGTGGCAGCAAACGAGATGTATGCCAACTTCGAGAATGGCAAGATGCCGGCTGGCTACATCGTCGGCGAAAGTTGGTTCATCAGCGATTTCCCCCTGCAGGCCAACCTCCCCAACAACATCTATTGCGCCCAGGCACAGTATGACGTAGAGCCTACGCGCCTGATCACGCCGATGCTGAAGGTGAAGAGTGGCGACGTGCTCCATTTCGATGCTGCCCGCCGTGACGACGCTACCTTCCTCCGCGTTTACTATTCTACCGACAGAAAGAACTGGACGCTTGCCCACACCATCGAGGGTACGGGTACCGACAACAACACGTTCAGTCCCTTCAACCTCATCTCCGACTCTCGCTATAGTGGCGAGTTCCGTTCCTATGCGGTCGAGAACCTGCCCGCAGGCAATCTCTACCTCGCCTTTGAGTCGGCTGGTGCGCGCCTCGACAACATCTACGGCATGGGTTATGCGAAGATTTCCCACGACGTGATGTTCCAGCTTCTCAACCTCCCCACCGTGGCTACCGTCAATAGCGAGAGCCAGGCCAGCGTGAGAATCGTCAACAACCACCCGGCCGATATGGCCAAGGGTGCCTACGCCGTCAGCCTCTACCGCGACGGCAAGAAGGTGGCTACGGCTGCCGAGGCTGAGTTCCTCGCTGGCGAGAGCCGCCTGTTCGACCTGACGTTCACGCCGCACGAGGGTGGCACGGCCAACTACTATGCAGCCTTCGAGGTGGGTGGTCAGATTCTGTTCACCTCCGACACCGTGGCAGTGCAGGTACTTGCCGAGACGAGCAACAGCCTCGTCCAGGTCGGCAACCCCACCTTCCCCGTCACCAACAACAGCACCCCCGTTGCTCCTTATTATAAGCACAGCGAGAGCGACGCCATCTACAAGGCCGCTCAGTTGGGCCTGGAGCCTGGCACCCGCATCAAGGGTATCATCATCCGTGGATGGAACGAAAGCAAGGAACTTCCCACCAACCTGAAGGTGTGGATGTGCAACACCGACGATGCCGTGTTTACCTCGCCCTTCGCAGTCCACAATACCGACACGATGCAGCAGGTCTTCGACGATGTCTGCACCTTCCCGATCGCTGGCAACAAGACCGAGACCGCGGAGATGATGAACATCACGTTCAAGAACTCCTTCGTCTATGACGGCCGCAACCTCAGCATCTTCATGCACGCCGACGTGCCGTCAGGCTATTCCAACGTGCGCTTCGAGACCGACAAGTCTTACCTTCAGGGACAGTCTGTTCATCGCAAGTCTGATTCCGACCTCACCGACAAGGACTTCACTCTCTCCGAGGATGGTGCTCCTGTCATCACCTTCGTCACGGAGAGCACGGCTTCCACGCCGCTCACGGGTGTGGTGACTGCTGAGGCCGACGGTACGCCTATCGCCCATGCCAACGTCACGCTCACTGCCGACAACGTGCAGTACGCCGCTACCACGGCCGAGGATGGCAGCTATCAGCTCAACGTCTTCAAGACCGACCGCGCCTACACCTTCCGTGCCGAGGCCATCGGCTACGAGCCCTACAAGCAGGAGGTCAGCAGCTTCGCCGAGGCTGTCAACGCTTCCCTGAAGGAGGGCCACGGAGTCTATATCGACAACGTCACGATGCCGGAGACCTTCACGGTCAACAACCGCTCCAACATCTTGGTCGATGTGATGAACATCGAGCCTGTCGACCTGGAGGCTGGTGCCTGGACGGCCAGCCTGGTGGACGGCGAGGGCTATGAGAAAGTTTCCTATGCCACGCCCGCTCTGAAGGCAGGCGAGAAGGCGACGCTCAACTTCCGCTACACGCCGCACGCCGAGGGCGAGATGGTCCTCCGTGCCAAGATCGTTGCCCATGGCACGACCACTCAGTCCGCGCTCTTCCAGTATGTCGTTGCTCCGGAGTCAACGGGTGGCAGCGTGCAGGTGCTCGATTCGACCAACCTTGCCGACTATGCCGTGCCTGTCCGTCTCTACGACAAGAACTCTGAGAGCCAGACCATCTACACGGCCGATCAGCTCGGCATCCCCGCTGGTTCTACGATCCAGCGCATCGCCTTCCGCGGCTACCAGAGTGGCTTCACCACCAAGGAGTATGAGGCCAACCTGCGCGTCTATATCGAGAACACCGACGACGACTATGAGCTCGGTTTCGTCGCTGCCGACACGACCGCTATGACCCGCGTCTATAACGGTACGCTCAAGGTCAAGAAGGATGGTACGAAGAAGAATCCTGCCGAGGTGATCGTCGTTGAGATCCCCGAGGGCTTCCGCTACACGGGCAAGAACCTGCGTCTCGCCTTCCATGTTGAGGCCAGCGAGTACACGAAGATGGCCTTCGTCACCGACAAGAAGGTGAGAAACTCCTTCTACCGTGGCGATGACAACCTCGACAAGTTGGCCAATGCCTCTTGGGACCAGAACGAGTCGCCGGTGATGTATCTTGAGGTACAGAGCACGAACGAGCTCTCAGGCCATGTCACCAATGGCAAGGGTGTGGCCCTCGCCAATGTCTTCGTCCAGCTCCAGAGTGGCGACGTCGTCTATAACAGCATGACCAATGAGGAGGGCTACTACCAGATGAAGGTTGCTCAGCCGCTGCTGAAGTACAACGCCATCTTCAAGCTCGACACCTACAAGACCGATACCGTCGCCGTTGACTTCCTCAAAGGCGATGTCGTCCTCGACCACCAGATGGCTCGTCCGTTCCGTCTCACGGGTTGCGTGAAGGGCTTCAATGGTGCCACCACCGACGTTCTCGACGATGTGACCGTGAAGCTCGTCCAGGGCGACATGGTGCTCATGACCGAGACCAACGACAATGGCAACTACGCACTCGATGTCCGCGACGCTGAGGGCGAGTACCAGCTCATCTTCGTCAAGGAGAAGTATCAGAGCGACACGACCGCCGTCACCTTCGACCAGCAGTCGATCGTCCGCGAGGCTACGCTCCTCCGTCTGAACACGCTCTCTGGCACGATCTACGCCAAGCGTGGCGAGGCCGATCCCGAGCCGCTGATGGGTGCCACCATCAATGTGTTGGGTCTTGCTGGCGCCACGGGCAACTTCCTGCTCGAAAGTGATGCCGACGGTCACTTCTCTGTCGATATTCCTGCTGGCAACGGCCTCTATGGCATCTATGTCACGATGGTGGGTCTCAACGCCGCCAACAAGACGGTGACGATGAGCGGCGACGATTTGCAGGCTCCCGACATCATCCTGCTCGATGCTGCCGCAGCCGGAGTTGATGGTGTCGAGATCAACGACGCTGCCCGTCAGGGCGATGTCTATACGCTCAATGGCGAGCTGGTGGGTCGCAACCTCGATCTCAACACGCTGCCGAAGGGCCTCTACATCGTCAACGGCCGCAAGGTGGTTGTCAAGTAATCGACTTCATTTGTAGTCTGGGCGACTACTATGCGCGCCCATGACTTCCTTCTATTTCCCTTCCCCTTTTGAGGCATCAGTCCTCGGAAGGGGATTTTTTAGTATGCGCCACTTGAAATAATTCTCCACTTTCCTCGTTTATATTACGACGTAGTATGTCGATAGCCTATATTACGCGTAGTAGGTCGATCGCCTATGTTATGACGTAGTAGGTCGATAGCCTATAATGCGGCGTAGTATGTCGACGCCGAAGGTCCGCCCTTTTGCCGTGGTGGCAGGGTAGGGGACCGTTTGGCACGAAACGAACAAGAAAGAATGGAAAAAGAAATCAAAGGTTTTGTCCGCGACCTGGTGTCGCTGGAGAAGAAGCCCGTCCGCGGCCTGCTGGTCGTCGAGTGGGTGGTGATGGCCTACCTTGCCCTCACGCTTTTGCTGATATTGTTCTTATACACGAAGTTGCCCGAAGCCAATCTGCTGGTGATGGGCCGCATCCGCGTGCTTGCCATGACGGCCGCCCTCTGGCTGGTCTATCGTCTGTGGCCCAGTCGTCTGACGCGCCTCTTCCGCATTGCGGGCCAGATGAGCCTGCTCGGCGTATGGTATCCCGACATCTATGAGATCAACCGCGTGCTCCCCAACCTCGACCACGTCTTCGCCACGCTGGAGCAGACGCTGTTCGGTTGCCAGCCCGCCTTGCTCTTCCACGAGTGGCTACCCTCGCCCTGGTTCAGCGAGGCCTTCGATATGGGCTATTTCAGCTATTACCCCATGATAGCCCTCACCGTGTTCTACTACTTCTTCTGCCGTCCCCGGGAGTTTGAGCGCGCGTCGTCGGTGGTGATGATCTCCTTCTTCCTTTTCTACCTGATCTTCATCTTCGTGCCCGTCGTGGGCCCCACGTTCTACTATCATGCCATCGGCATGGAGAACGTTGTAGCGGGCGTCTTCCCCAGTCTCCACGACTATTTCAACACCCACACCGCCTGCCTCCCGTCCCCTGGCGACCCTGCGGGCCTCTTCTACCAGCTCGTCGAGGAGGCCAAGGAGGCTGGCGAGCGTCCCGTGGCCGCCTTCCCCAGTTCCCATGTGGGCATCAGCACGGTCTGCATGCTCCTTGTCTGGCACGCCCGCAACTACAAGTTGCTCCTGGCCTTCGCCCCGTTCTATGTCCTCCTTTGCTGTGCCACGGTCTATATCCAAGCCCACTACCTCGTCGATGCCCTCGTCGGACTGCCTACGGGTGCGCTCTTCTTCGCCCTCTCGATGTATTTCACCCGCAGGATGGGCAAAGCCCAGTAGATCTTATGCCATAGATATAAAAGACGAACCAACGAATGGAAATGATAGATAAAAGCATAAAGTCCACGAAGACCAGCGAGGCGCATCCCAGGGTGTCCATCATCACTGTGACCTACAATGCCGAGTCGCTCTTGGCACGAACGCTGCAGAGTGTGCTTGCCCAGCGCTACGCCGACAAGGAGATTGTGGTGGTCGATGGCCAATCCTCCGACGGCACAGTGGCCGTCATCAAGCGCCATGCCGCCGCTATCCAGTCGTGGATCAGCGAACCCGACAAGGGCATCTATGACGCGATGAACAAAGGCGTGCGGATGGCCACGGGCGACTGGATTCTCTTCATGAATGCAGGCGACACCTTTGCCAGCGACGACGTCCTTCAGTATCTCTTCGACGCTGTGGATCCAGCGCAGGCCGACGTGATCTATGGCGACGTGGTGAAGGGTGGCGTAGTGAAGGCCGCGCCGCGCCAGTACCGTCTCTACCATCGGATGTTGTTCTGCCATCAAAGCGTGTTGACCCGTCGGTCCTGTCTGCTCACCACACCCTTTGATATCCGCCATCGTCTCTCTGCCGATTTCAAGTTCTTCCTCCTTCAGTATCAGCGTGGTGCCCGCTTCCAGTATGTCCCTCTCCCCGTGGCCGTGTTTGATACGGGCGGCGTCTCCAACCGTTCCCGTTCCAAAGGCTTGCTCGACAATATCCGGGTGGTCTGCGAAGTGATCCCCTTCCCCCAGCGCCTCCTGTTTGTGGCGCGCCTGGCCGTGCCCTATCTGATGTGTCGCTTGCGGGGCAAGTGACCTTTCCCCCTTCGTTCCCTCCACTCCTCCTCCAGCCCCCCGCAGAAAGTATTTGGCCCAATTATTTGTCTCGTTCGACGATAATTCGTACTTTTGCAGATGATATTGCCGTATATGATTTCAGTAGTCATCAACACTTATAACGCCGAGCGCCACTTGGCCGAGTGTCTCGAAGCAGTCAAGGACTTCGACGAGATCGTGGTCTGCGACATGGAATCGACCGACCGTACCGTAGAGATTGCCCAGCGCTATGGCTGCAAGATCGTGACCTATCCCAAGGGCGACTGCGTGAGTGCAGAACCAGCCCGCACCTTTGCCATCCAGAGTGCGTCGAGCGAATGGGTGCTGGTGGTCGATTCCGACGAGATTATCACTCCCGAATTGCGGAAGTATCTCTACGAGCGCACCCAGGCCGATGATGGCGTGAAGGGACTTTACATCGCCCGTCTCAACAAGATCTTCGGTGTCTATAACCGGGGATGGTCCAACGACTATCAGTTGCGCTTCTTCATCCGCGAGGGCACCGAGTGGCCTCCCTATGTCCATACCTTTCCCAAGGTCAACGGCAGGGTGGAGAAGGCCCCGCGACAATACAAGATGCTGCACCTGGCCGATGAGACCACCGTCCAGTTGATAGCGAAGATGAACCAATATACCGACAGCGAAGTGGACAAGAAGGCCGACCGAGGCTTTGGCGTTGTGGCGTTGTTCACCCGCCCGTTGTTCCGCTTCATCGCCAGTTTCTTCTTCCGTGGCGGTTTCAGAAACGGCAAGCGTGGCCTCCTTGGGGCCATTCAGGAAGTGATCTACCAATTGGTTTTGGTGTCCAAGATAATAGAGAAAAAGCTTAGGGAACAAGCGTGATCGAGTCGTGCGCCACGAGCCCAACTCCTGTGGCCGTCGGCGTGGTGCTTTGACCTGCCCACCATGACGGGTACAGCATTCATGCTTTTCTCTCATTATATATATAAGACAAAACTATGGAGCATATTTGGGGACAAATAGGGTTGGCATGCTTGCTCTGGCTGGGCAACTACGCCCTCTATCGTGCCTGCAACCACGGCATTTCGCCCAGTGCCAAACTACAACAACTGTTGAGATACCTGCCCGCCTCCATCGTGGCCGTGCTTCCGCTGGCCGTGACGGAGACCTGCGTCCTGCAGTCGGCGGTGCTGAAAGTCTGGATCGTCGCCGAGCTCTGGGCCGCGGCTTTCCCCTTGACCTACCATCTGACCTACCGCAAGATCTCCCCCGACTACGACAACCAGATCGACCCCGCCTTTGCCATCTATCTCTTTGGCGTCCTGGCTGGTCTCTCCGTTCTTCTTCCCTCCCTCTGCGTGGCTCCGCTGCTGGTGTTGTCCCTCGCCGCCCCGCTGTTTCTGATAGGCTATTACCTTCTCTACCATCACGTCATTGACATGAATGGCATGCTGTTGATCCGTCAGACCAATTATAACGAGATCATCGAGTTTTTCCGCTCCAGCCCTTTGTGGAAGACCCTTGCCGGCTTCGTCTTGCTGTCGGGCCTCGTCCTGGCCTTTGTCCTGATCGGCCAACCGCTGGCCGTCGGTGCTGCCTCGCTATGGAGCAGCGCCCTCATCGTCGTCCTGCTGGGTGCGGTGGCCCATTATCTTTTCAAGCCCCGCCACAGCCTCTTCTCCCGCACGGGACTGGCCAAGCTCTACCTCGACGTGAGCGAATACGCGCGCAGCAACAGTCGCTACGTTCAGAATCAGCAGCAGCGCATGGAGCACCTGGAGGCCCGGGCCCTCCATCCCTTGTCCGCCCCCCACACCTTCCTGCTGGTCATCGGCGAGTCGGCCACGCGCGAGTATATGAGCGCCTTTGTGCCGATGGCGGAGGACACAACCCCCTGGATGCGCGCCCTCAGCGAGGACAGCGCCCATTGCGTCCTCTTCCCCCACGCCTACAGTTGCGATATCCAGACCGTGCCCTCGCTGGAGAAAGCCCTCACCGCCTTCAACCAGTATGATGGCGGCCAGTTCTACACCTCCACCTCCATCGTCGATATCGCCAAGCGCCTGGGCTACAAGGTCCACTGGTACAGCAACCAGGGCCATCTCGGTGCTGCCGACACCCCCGTCACCTTGGTCGCCGAGACCTCCGATGTGGCCAAATGGACCAACCAGCAGTTGGGCAAGAAGTATTATGACGAGGCGCTGCTGGACTTCCTCGACGAGGTCGATCCCACCCGCAACAACCTCGTGGTGATCCACCTCAAGGGAAGCCACTTCAACTACGAGAACCGCTTCCCCGAGGCCTGCCGCCAGTGGGGCGATGCCGACAACCACGACCTGGTCCTCAACTACAAGAACTCCCTCCACTACACCGACAGCGTCCTTCGGCAGGCTTTCGACACGCTGCGGGCGAAGTGCCACCTCCAGGGCATGATCTATTGCAGCGACCATGGCGTCGTCCCCAACCGCCAGCGGTTGCCCAACTTCTGGGGCTTTGGCTACACCTACATCCCCCTGATGGTGTGGATGAGCGAGGAGTATGTGGCGCGCCGTCCCGATCGGGCCAAGGCCCTCCGTGCCAACAAGGACAAATACTGGACCAACGACCTGCTCTACGACCTGGTGTGCGGCGTGCTCGACGTGGCCAGTCCTGACTATAAGGAAGCAAACTCCCTGGCCTCGCCCACCTATCGCTTCGAGCGCGACGACCTCACGATCATGAAGGGGACGATCCGCATTGCCGACGACCAGGACGGCGCCCCCGAGGCCGCCTCCACCAACTAACCCATACCGACTTTTATGCAGAAGATACTTTACTATACGGTCTATGGCCTCCTCTATGGCCTCTCCTTGCTGCCGTTGCGCCTGCTCTATGTGTTGAGCGACGCCATCTATCTCTTGATATACCACGTCGTCCACTACCGTCGCCGCGTCGTGTGGAAAAACCTGCGCAGCTCCTTCCCCGATCGTACGGAGGCCGACCTGCGGCAGATAGAGAAAGACTTCTACCATTGGTTTTGCGACTATGCGGTGGAGACCATCAAGTTGTTCTCCATCAGCGAGAAGGAGATTCGCCGCCGCATGGTCTTCAAGGGCTCCGACCGTGTGGACGAATGTCTCCTTCGGGGCCAGTCCTGCGCCATCTACCTGGGCCATTACTGCAACTGGGAGTGGGTCACGTCCCTGCCCCTGTGGGTCTCGCAGAAGGGTCAGTGCGGCCAAATCTACCATCCGCTGGAGAATGCGGGCATGGACAAGATGTTTCTGACCATCCGCCAGCGCTTCGGCGCGGTGAGCATCCCCATGGCCGAGTCCATCCGGCGCATCATCGCCTATCGCCAGAAAGGCATCCCGACCGTCGTCGGCTACATCTCCGACCAGAAGCCCTTCTGGTTCAACATCCACCATTGGTGCGACTTCCTCCACCACGACACCCCCGTGCTCTCGGGCACGGAGCGCATCGCACGCAAACTGGACCAGGCCGTCTTCTACCTCGAGGTCAGCCGTCCGCGCCGTGGCTACTACGAGGCCGAGTTCAAGCTCATCACCCTCGACCCCAGCCAGTTTGAGGAAAACCAGCTGACCGATCGCTATTTCCTGATGCTGGAGCACACGATCTGCGCCCACCCGGCCTATTGGCTCTGGAGCCACGACCGCTGGAAGCGCACCCGCGAGCAGTTCAACGACCGCTACTATGTGAAAAACGGCAAGGTCTTCGAGTACGACGTGCCCCTGAGCAAGCGGAAGTGACAAAGGCCTCGCAGACGCCGTCCCCCTCCGACTTGCCCAGGCCTCTGCGCTCCTTCAGCGCGCCATGGCTAAATGGTTGAAAAACAGGTTCTTCCGAAAAATGGAATGATTCGACGTGGACACACAGAAAACAACTTGAACAACTTTTACAACAAGTAACAACGCTTCGCGGGGACATTGCCTCTTAGAGGCCCATGCTGACCAAGGTTGCTGCAAGGGAAACAACTATGAACAACGCTTCGCCTTGGACACATTTCCTGCTGATTTCTCCTGGCGTAATGTCCTGGCGAAGCCTTGTATTTTGTTGTTTACCTTGCAGCAGGATTGCAATACGCGCGAAGCGTGTAGGTTGTTACTTGTTGTAAAAGTTGTATTTGTTGTTTTCCCTAACTCAGCAGGACGTATTGGCAACAGCACAAACCCTATCACTCGATTTTCTGGATGAACCGAAGAACATGCCTTCTGGCGCGTTTCTTGAGCCCGAAATCCCCTTATTAAGATTATTTTGCGTTTTGTATTCAAAAAAGTTGCAAAAGATTTGGTGGTTTCAAAAAAACGTTGTTAATTTGCACCGTGATTAGGAATCACGGGCGATTGTACGCAATCTGCCAGCAATGCACTACTCGCGGGAGCGTAAGGTAATTGATGAAAGGTAACAGCAGAAATCCACTACAGGGATGGGCGGTTGTTCTCGGTCATTCATTTCCCCACGCCTCCGCGTTTTTTTGTGCAGCCGTATTTCCTTAATAAAATAGAATACGTTTAAACCAAATAACGACGATATGGAAGTAAAGAATGCATTCGCGGGGACTTTGGAGTCAGGTGACATCCTGGTTCAGATTACCCCCTCGGAGGAAGAGAGCCTTCAGATCGACCTCGACTCGACGGTAGAGTACCAGTTCGGCGGCCAGATTCGCAAGGTCATCAAAGAGACATTGGAGAATTTGGGCGTGAAGAAGGCCCATGTGAAGGCTACCGACAAGGGTGCCCTCGACTGCACCATTCGTGCGCGCGTCACCGCTGCCGCAGTCAGAGCCACGGGCAAGGATGTCTGGGAGGATTAGTCCTCGGCCACGTATCCTTGGAATCTATACTAACGGAAGTCTAAACAGAACAAAGTAACCGACAGAAGAAGTATGCAGAAATTAAGAAGAACTATGATGTTCGTGCCGGGCAACAACCCCGGTATGATGCAGGACGCCTTCATCTACGGTCCCGACTCGATTATGCTCGACTTGGAGGACTCTGTGACGATGGCAGAGAAAGATACCGCACGTTTGCTCGTTTACAACGCGCTGAAGACCATCGACTACGGCACGACTGAGATGGTGGTGCGTGTCAACCCGCTCTCCACGCCGTATGGCAAGAAGGACATTGAGGCCGTCGTCAAGGCTGGCGTCGATGTGGTTCGTATGCCGAAGACGGAGACCGCCGATGAGGTGCGTGAGATGGAGGCCGAGATCGAGCGCGTGGAGAAGGAGATTGGCTGCCTTGGCCGCACGAAGATCATGGCTGCCATCGAGAGCGCGCTGGGCGTGGTCAACGCCTACGCCATCGCCACCGCCTCCAAGCGCATGATGGGTATCGCCCTTGGCGCCGAGGACTATTGCGCCAACCTCAAGACGCAGCGCACGCCGGAGGGCATCGAGCTGCTGCTCGCCCGTCAGACCATCGTCGTGGCTGCCCGTGCTGCTGGCATCGACGCCCTCGACACGGTCTATTCCAACCTCAACGACATGGAGACCTTCCGCAAGGAGGTGGAGCAGATCCACAAGATGGGCTTCGACGGCAAGTCTATCATCAACCCGCGCCAGATTGATATCGTCAACGAGGTGTTCACCCCGTCTCAGAAGGCCATTGACAAGGCCATGGCCGTCGTCGGCGCCATCAAGGAGGCCGAGAAGCGCGGTTCGGGTGTGATTGCATTGAACGGTAAGATGGTCGACCGCCCCGTCGTCCTTCGCGCACAGAGAACGATTGATTTGGCCGTTGCGGCAGGAGTTATAAAGAAGGAGGATTTGGCATGAGCAATTTAGAGGAAAGACAGGCTTTGATCGGCGAGATGGCCGAGCACCTGAAGAAGAATATTTATCACAGCGAGGAGCGCAAGATCACCACGCCCCGCAAGGAGTATCAGGCTGAGAGCCAGAAGGTGGTTTCTCTGGAGGAGGCTATCCGCCGTTCCGGCCTGAAGGACGGCATGACGATATCCTTCCACCACCACTTCCGTGGCGGCGACAAGGTGCTCAACATGGTGATGGACAAGATCGCCGAGATGGGCATCAAGGACCTCCACGTGGCTGCTTCCAGCCTGAACGACGTCCACAAGCCCCTCATCGAGCACATCAAGAATGGCGTCGTGACCCGCATCTCCACCTCCGGTATGCGTGGCGAGCTGGCCAAGGCCATCAGCCACGGCATCCTCAAGGAGCCGGTGGTGTTCCGTTCCCATGGTGGCCGTGGCTCTGCCATCGCCAATGGCGACATCCATATCGACGTGGCCTTCCTCGGCGCTTCTTCCTGCGACCCGATGGGCAACTCCTGCGGTTTCTCCCGTTCCGAGAATGCCAAGAGCATCTGCGGCTCCCTGGGCTATGCCCTTCCCGACGCCCGCTATGCCGACAACGTGGTGATCCTCACCGACGATCTCGTGAGCTATCCCAACACGCCGACCTCCATCTCTGAGCACGATGTGGACTGGGTGGTCGTCGTCGATTCCGTCGGCGATTCTTCCAAGATCGCCTCGGGTGCCATCCGCGACACGAAGAACCCGCGCGACATCCTGCTCGCCAAGGAGGCTTGCAAGGTGATCGTCAACAGTGGCTACTTCAAGGAGGGTTTCTCCATCCAGACCGGTTCTGGTGGTGCATCATTGGCCGTTGTGAAGTATCTGCGCCAGACGATGATCGACCAGAACGTGAAGGCTTCCTTCGCCCTCGGTGGCATCACCGCCCACATGGTGAAGCTCCACGAGGAGGGACTCATCGACCACCTCATTGACGTGCAGTCGTTCGACAAGGTTGCTGCCGAGTCCATCAAGGTCGATCCGAAGCACAAGGAGGTCTCTGCCAACGAGTATGCTTCTGCCGACGAGCCCGGTGCCGCCACGAAGTTCCTCGACATCGTGATCCTCTCCGCCCTGGAGGTGGACGTCAACTTCAACGTCAACGTGCTCGTGGGTAGCGACGGTATCATCCGTGGCGCCATCGGTGGCCACCCCGACACTGCTGCCGACTCTGCCCTGAGCATCGTCGTCTGCCCGTTGCTTCGCGGCCGCATCCCGTGTGTCGTCAATGAGGTGACCAACCTCATCACGCCGGGATCCACCGTCGATGTCGTCGTGACGGAGTATGGCGTGGCCGTCAATCCGCGCCGTCCGGATCTCGCCGAGCGCATGCAGGCTGCCGGCCTCAAGCTCGTCACCCTGGAGAGCCTCCGCGACCGTGCCCTCCGTGTCATCGGCACGCCCGCCCCGCTGCCCTTCGGCGACAAGGTGGTCGGTGTGGTGATGAACCGCAACGGCGAGGTGATGGATGTCATCAAGAACATCAAGGACTAATCCTTCATACAAAATAGGAGAAGATGGCGATTGGCCTGCCCTGGTGCATGGCCAATCCCTCTCCTCCCTTATTGATTTTAAAAAAACAACCATACGTTGATGGAAATCACGCTCGAACAGTTATTGAAGAGCCGCGACCAGCGATGGGACACGGAGAGACGCCTTTTGCAGGAGTTTCCTGGCCAGACGCTTGTCGTGCTGACCGTCGTCATGCCGGGCCGCGTCAAGCGCAATGCCCACACGCGCGTCATCGCCCGTGCTGCCGAGGCTGCCGTCCAGGCCTTCCTGGGTCCGAAAGTGGTGCTCCGCTACACCAACGACGCGCCGACGGGCTACGAGGCCTATTGGATCGTGCGTGCCGAGGCGCGCAGCGTGAAGCGCCAGATGTGCGGCATCGAGGATTTCCATCCCCTGGGTCGGCTTTTTGACCTCGATGTCATCCAGTCCGACGCCACCCCTCTCTCGCGCACCGACGTCGGTTTTGCGCCGCGCCGCTGCCTGCTCTGCGATCAGGAGGCCCGCTGGTGCATGCGCAATCATACCCACACGCAGGAGGAGATTCTCCAGCGCATCGACGAGATGGTGAGAGAGTTTAACGCTGAAAACTGACGCTTATGTATGCCGACTACGAGATAAGAGAAGTGCCCATCGGTTATGGACCAGCTCGCCGCAAGGTGGAGGAGTTTCTCGGAAAGCGCACCTTGCGACTCGACAAGGTCGATTACTACGAGGCCATCTACCCCTGTGGTGGCGACGAGATGCTGGCCGTCGGAGGCCTCTTGGGCGACGCCATCCGTTGCATCGCCGTCAAGGAGGGCATGGAGGACGAGCACCTGGCCAATCGCCTGGTGTCCCATCTGATGGTCATCGTGCAGCGTCGGGGCTACCCCACGGTGAAAGTCTTCACCAAACCCAGCAACAAAGCCGTTTTCGAGAGCCTGGCCTTCGAGACCCTGGCCGAGACCGACAGCGTGGTCTTCATGGAGAACGGACAGATGCCGTTGCGGGACTATCTGCTGAGCCTGGAGCGGCTGGCACGCCCCGGCAAGTCGGGCGTGATCGTGATGAACTGCAATCCCTTCACCCGCGGCCATCGCTACCTCATCGAGGAGGCTTCCAAGCAAGTGGACAACCTATACGTTATTCCCCTCAAGGAGAATAATCGCAACTTCAACTACGAGGAGCGGCGCGAGATGATCCGTCTCGGCACCGCCGACCTCGCCAATGTGACCGTCTGCGAGGGCAGCGCCTATGCCATCTCCCAGGCCACATTCCCCACCTATTTCCTCAAGCAGCTCGACAAGGCTTCGGAGAATCAGATCGAACTGGATCTCCAGATCTTTGCCCGCTACCTGGCCCCCGCCCTGGGCGCCACGGTGCGCTTCGTCGGCACCGAGCCCTTCGACCCGCTGACGCGCCGCTACAACGAGATGATGACCGAGCTGCTGCCGAAGAGCGGCATCGAGGTCGTACAGATCGAACGCAAGGAGCTGGAGGAGAAGCCCATCAGCGCCTCGCGCACCCGGGCCTTCATCGAGAACAACAAGCTCCATGCCGCCATGCAGCTCGTGCCCCCCACGACCCAGCCCTACATCATGGCCAAGTTTGCCGTCGATGCGCTCCAGCAGGAGCTCGACACCACGCCGAAGCCCGGACTGGTCGATAAGGACAACTCCGGGGCCCATACCGACATGGACTATATCCTCATGGAGCGCAGTATCAAGTCGCTGCGCCCGTATTTCGTCCGTCTGGCCCAGCTCGGCCTGTCCGCGGACAAGCTCACCACGGCCGACGTGCAGCGCATCGGCATCGAGGCCGAGGCCGCCATGTTGCGCACCACCCACGGGGTCAACACCCACCGCGGCGCCCTGTTTGCCCTTGGCATCACCGTCGCCGCCGCCATGTGGCTCTACGCCCATGAGGGGCAGGAGGTGCGCAAGGAGCGTCTGCAGCAGATGATCCAGGAGATAGCGGCGGGCTTCCCTCCCTCCGCCGACACCCATGGCGCCGAGGTCGTTGCCAAGGCCCGCGTCAAGGGCGCGCGCGAGAACGCCGTCGAGGGCTATCCCGACCTCTTCGAGACCTGGGGCCCCTACTACCGCAAGCTGCGCGAGGACCCGCACCGCGCCCACCGCACGCTGCTCAAGATCATGTCGATGCTGCAGGACACCAACATCTATTACCGCACGGATGCCGAGACAGCCGAGATCGTACGCCAGTCGAGCGGCGAGCTGCTCCAGCGGTTCTCCGTCAATTCGCTTCGCGAGGCCGACGCCGAGTTCATCCGCCACAACATCTCGCCGGGTGGCTGTGCCGACATGCTCTCGCTGACGATACTCATCAACGCCATCCTCCGGTAGGGGCGGGCGCCATTCATTTCAAAAACAGAAAATAATAATTCTATTAAATAACAAAAAGTCATTTCTATTATGGTTGAACTGATCAAACATGGAGTGTATCTGCTCGACGGCCAGAAGGTGGTTGAGGATACAACGGGTATGCCCTCGGCCGACGAGGCTCGTGAGAACACCATCACCTACGGCATTCTGCGTGCCCATGACGTCAATGGTGGCAAGGGCAAGGAGATGCACATCCGCTTTGATGCGATGATGTCGCACGACATTACGTACGTAGGTATCATTCAGACGGCTCGCGCCAGCGGCCTGACGAAGTTCCCCCTGCCGTACGCCATGACCAACTGCCACAACTCTTTGTGCGCCGTCGGTGGTACCATCAATGAGGACGACCACGTCTTTGGTCTTTCTGCAGCAAAGAAATACGGCGGTATCTACGTACCCGCCAACCAGGCCGTCATTCACCAGTTTGCCCGCGAGGAGATGGTGAAGTGCGGCAATATGATTCTCGGTTCCGATTCCCACACCCGCTATGGCTCTCTGGGCAACATGGGTGTCGGCGAGGGTGGTGGTGAGCTCGTCAAGCAGCTCCTCCGCAACACCTGGGACATCAACGCCCCCGAGGTGGTCCTCGTTTGGCTTGAGGGCACGCCGCGCCACGGTATCGGTCCCCACGACGTCGCCATCTCGCTGGTCAAGGCCGTCTTCGAGAGCGGCTTTGTCAAGAACAAGGTGCTGGAGTTTGCCGGCCCCGGCGTCGCCAACCTCTCTGTCGATTTCCGCAACGGCATCGACGTGATGACTACCGAGACCACCTGTCTGAGCTCTATCTGGGTGACGGACGAGAAGGTCCGCGAGCACTATGAGCTCCACCGTCGTCCTGAGGACTACAAGGAGCTGCGCCCGGGCAAGGTGGCCTACTACGATAGCATGGTGCGCATCGACCTCTCCAAGCAGGAGTCTATGATCGCCCTGCCTTACCATCCCTCCAACGCTGTCTCCATCCACGAGCTGCAGGCCGATCCCGAGACCGTGCTGCGCCGTGTGGAGGAAGACACGAAGCGCCGCTTCGGCGACAAGGTGCACCCCGACCTGGTGAGCAAGATCCGCGACGGCAAGGTCTATGCCGACCAGGGCATCATCGCCGGCTGCTCCGGTGGTACCTATGAGAACCTCTGCGAGGCTGCCGCCATCCTGCGCGGCCAGTCTGCCGGCAACGACTACTTCTCTTGCTCGGCCTATCCGCAGTCTTCTCCCGTCTATATCGCTGCCAACCGTGCCGGCGTGACGAGCGACCTCATCGAGGCCGGTGTCGTCATCAAGCCCGCCTTCTGCGGTCCGTGCTTCGGTGCTGGCGACGTGCCTTCCAACAACGGTCTGAGCATCCGCCACACCACGCGCAACTTCCCCAACCGCGAGGGTTCCAAGCCGGGCCAGGGCCAGATCTCCATGGTCGCCCTGATGGATGCCCGCAGCATCGCTGCCTCCGCAGCCAATGGTGGTGTCATCACCGCCGCCACCGACATCGACTACGAGGCCGACTACAAGCCCTACAGCTTCGACGACAAGATCTACGAGCATCGCGTCTATAGAGGCTATGGCAAGGCCGACGCCGAGCAGCCGCTCCGCTACGGTCCCAACATCAAGGACTGGCCCGAGATGTACCCGATGCAGGAGAACATGCTGGTCGAGCTGGCTGCCGTCATCCACGACCCCGTCACGACGACCGACGAGCTGATTCCCTCCGGCGAGACTTCCAGCTACCGTTCCAACCCGCTGCGCCTCTCCGAGTTTGCTCTCTCCCGCCGCGTGCCCGAGTATGTCGGCCGCAGCAAGGAGATCCAGCAGCTGGACCGCGACCGTCGCGCCGGCAAGGCCTCTGACCACATCCTCGCCGCTCTCAAGCAGGTCGGCGCCAGTGTGGAGACCACTTCCTTCGGTTCCTGCGTCTTCGCCAACAAGCCCGGCGACGGTTCTGCCCGCGAGCAGGCTGCCTCTTGCCAGAAGGTGCTCGGTGGCGACGCCAACATCTGCTACGAGTATGCCACGAAGCGCTATCGCAGCAACTGCATCAACTGGGGTATCGTGCCCTTCACCATCAGCAAGGACACCGAGTTCCAGTATGAGGTGGGCGATATGGTCTTCGTGCCCGGCATCCGCCAGGCCATCCTCGACGGCAAGGAGGAGATCGACGCTCAGGTCATCACCAAGAACGGCGTGAAGCCCATCCACCTGCTCTTCCAGAACCTCACCGAGGACGAGCGCACCATCCTGGCCGATGGTTGCCTGATCAACTATTACAAGGAGCACAACAAGTAAACAGCAAAAAATATGTTTGTCTGGCGACGGGCGGGACGGGCCCTGACGGCCCTCCCGCCACGTGCCAGCACGAAGATATCATCAAAGAATCAATCAATTACTAATAAAAAAGTAAATTCCTACAAAGCAATGGAAAAAATTCAGATGACCACCCCTATCGTTGAGATGGACGGTGATGAGATGACCCGAATTCTGTGGAAGATGATCAAGGACGAGCTGATCCTTCCGTTCGTTGACCTCAAGAGCGAGTACTACGACCTCGGTCTTCCCTACCGCGACCAGACCAACGACCAGGTGACGATCGACGCTGCCAACGCCAACAAGAAGTATGGCGTGGCCGTGAAGTGCGCCACGATCACTCCGAACCACCAGCGTATGGACGAGTACAAGCTCCACCAGATGTGGAAGAGCCCCAACGGCACGATTCGTTCCATCCTCGACGGTACGGTGTTCCGCGCTCCGATCCAGCTGCCGAGCATCAAGCCGCAGGTTCGCTCTTGGGAGAAGCCCATCACCATCGCCCGTCACGCCTATGGCGACGTCTATAAAGGCGTAGAGGTGCGCTGCGAAGAGGCTGGCGTTGCCAAGCTCGTCTTCGAGGGCAAGAGCGGCAAGAAGGAAGAGGTTGTTATCCACGAGTTCGACGGCCCGGGCGTCATCCAGGGCATGCACAACGTCGATAAGTCTATCCGTTCCTTCGCTCACGCTTGCTTCACCTACGCGCTCGACGTCCACCAGGATCTCTGGTTCGCTACCAAGGACACGATCTCCAAGAAGTACGACGCTCAGTTCCGCATCATCTTCAACGAGGTCTATGAGGAGTGCTACAAGGAGAAGTTCGAGCAGGCTGGCCTGGAGTATTTCTACACCCTCATCGACGACGCTGTTGCCCGCGTAGTACGCAGCAAGGGCGGCTTCATCTGGGCTTGCAAGAACTACGATGGCGACGTCATGAGTGACATGGTCTCCACCGCCTTCGGTTCTCTCGCCATGATGACCTCTGTCCTCGTCAGCCCCGATGGCAACTACGAGTACGAGGCTGCCCACGGCACCGTCACCCGTCACTACTACAAGTACCTCGCCGGCGAGGAGACTTCCACCAACCCGATCGCTACGATCTTCGCTTGGAGCGGCGCGCTCCGCAAGCGTGGTGAGAAGGACGGCATCCAGGCTCTCGTCAACTTCGGCGACCAGCTGGAGGGCGCTTGCTTCGACACGATGAACAGCGGTATTGTCACCAAGGACCTCGTCAACCTCATGGAGGGCGTCGAGGCCAAGGCTGTCAACTCGCTCGTCTTCATCCAGACCATCCGCAAGCACCTTGAGGAGCGTCTGAGCAAGTAAAAAGACGATCTATTGGGATTGTAATAAAAATCCGACCTGCCGCAGTGTGGTAAGGTCGGATTTTTATTGTTATACCATACTTTTATTTTCCCCGAAAAGGTTTGTCTATGGTCCATCCGGAAAATGAAGTGAGAACCTATCCAGTAGAACGTAAGTGACACTATAGTCCAAGCATACTGACACTCCAGTACCAGGCAAGTGACACTTCAGTACCAGGCAGGTAGTACAAAAAGCGGTACTGAGAATGGAGAGAATAGATGTCGATTGATACGCTTACGCCAAGACAACTGCCGAAAACGGAGGATGTCAAGTTCAGCTATTTCTCTTTTTCCCGAAACTCAACGGGAGACATTCCTACGTTTCGTTTGAAAAGTTTTATGAAGTAAGAATCATCCTTGAATCCTAAGTCGAAAGCGATCTCTTTTATTCTCAAATCGCTGTAGCGAATCATACGCTTGGCTTCCAAGATAATACGGTCGTTGATTAGTTTTAAAGGGCTTGTTTTTGCATATTGTTGAGTATGTGCTGCAAGTGTTGTTTGCGAAATTCTCAGTGCTTCTGTGTAGAACTTCACGGAATGATGTTGCGCGAAGTTCTTCTCGACCAAATCGACAAAAAGCCAATAGGTTCGATGAGGGTCTGAGTTTACATCTAATTTGTCGGCCTCTTCCCAATCTCCCAATCTGATGATGTCAATGAGAAATAATGACAGAGCCGAGGCTAAGAAGTTGTCTTTTAGCGAAGTGTCCTTTGTGTTTGATTCAGACTCTTCTTGTAGAAGTTTGGTGTAACGTTCTATTTTCTTTTTTGCATTTTCCTGAAGGGTGCAATGTGATACGCCATGGATGGGGTAGAATAGTTTCGCTTTTATGCAATTGAGCAGTTCGGTGCCTAAATGCAATAACAAGTCTTCCGTGAAAATAATAGCTATACCATTGATGTCTTTGAGATGACGGAAGGTATGGAGGTGTTTCGGAGACAAGAAGAAAATGGAGTCTTTTTCTATATTATACTCGTCAAAATCTACGATATGGGTGCCCTCTCCCGAGTGAAACCAGAAAATGCTGTAAAAACGATGTGAGTGCATTTCGTACCAAGGATCTGGGTACAACTCTATTGCGTCTTGAATGGTTGTGATGCAAAAAAACGAGGATTTAGATAGCGCTGAAGTCAGGCTATACTGCAAATATGTGTATTTCTTGGATGAAATGGCTCTTTTTTCAAGTATATGCTGGTCCATTTTTTCGATTGTTATTTTTATACGGTGCGAAATTATAAACTTTTGCGGTAAAAACAAAGGAAAACATGGCGTATTTTATTGGTGCGTTAAAAAGTACCATATTTCCGTTATTTTTTATTATAAGCTACTGCTTTGTTGTGCGTATCTTTGCGACAATAATCGGCTTAAGGCCATAAAACTTAACAACATGAAAACAAAACTTTTGGCATCAATGCTGGTGTTTGGCGCAATGAACGCCTCTGCCCAGCTGACCGTTTATCACAACGGCAACGTGAACATTGGAAGTGAGCAACCGACTTCAAACGTGTCTCTCTCGGTAGGCAATGTCGCATACAGTGACACCACTTATCATGTATCCCTTGGCTTGCACAATCCCGCATCGGGTTGTTACAATATCGGTGGCGAGGGAGTGGCTTACAGCCCCACGACGAGGAACACAGGACGAGCCTTTGGTTTGCGCGGAGTAGCAGGCAACTGCACCAGCGGCTACAACTTTGGCGTGCTTGGAGCCTTGCAAGGCAGTCAGGCTGGAGCAGCTATCTTTGGTACGACCAGCGGCAAGACGTTGGGCTTGAGTGTTGATGGACGATATGCTGGCTATTTCGATGGCAATGTGAAGGTTACTGGTTCGCTTCAAGGCGACGTGGTCAACAGCGCCGATGTCAATGCAAAAAACACACAGACTTTGCGGCCAATCAATAGCGCATTGGACGGTATCGCCTCTGCAAACCCATTCATGTACATTGTAAGAACACAAGTACCAGGCATTGGAACAGGAATAGTGCTAGATTCTGCAACACAAACAGGAACCGTTGCACCGATCTCAGACCCCGTTGCTCCTTTTGGCAAATCATACTACGCCCTTGACGTGAACGCCGTTAAGCAGAGTTTCCCCGCTCTTATCATCAAAGATGCACAAGGAAATGAGTACGTCAACTATACCCAACTGGTCCCCATCCTCGTTCAGGCCATCAAGGAGTTGAAGACAGAGCTGGACGACCTTAAAGAAGCCGTTGCCGCGTCGGGTACGCGAAAGGTGAACGCTGCTACCAACATTGCGACTAACACGCTCGACGAGGGTAGGGGTAGCATTTCTCAGAACACCCCCAATCCGTTCACAGGCCAATCGACCGTCCGTGTCTCCGTCCCCGATGACGCCTCGGATGCCTATGTTGACATTCTGACGCTCAATGGCGCCAGTGTTAAGCGCATTCCTGTGAGCAACGGACTTAGCGAGGTGTCGCTTTCCAGCTTCGAGTTCGCCCCCGGCACTTATCTCTATACGCTTGTCGTTAACGGAAAGGTCAGCGAAACTCGTCGGATGATCGTAAACCGTTAGCTTATTATTGGATTTTAAAAGCACAAAAAGATGAAGAAATCCATACTTTTTCTGAGTTTTCTTCTGTTTGCTGCCCTTTTTGCAAGGGGAAGCGATACGAAGGAGGTGAGACTCACGTTTGATGGCTCCGATTTTTCTTTCGCACAAGAGAACGGGGCATACAGTATCAGTGCGGAGAAGTTTCCCGTTATCTACGATACGGACACTCTGGCCCCTGCGCTTCCTTATTATGTCGTCAATGTCTTGATTGCCCCAACGCAGGAGTTTCAAGGGTTGACGGTTCGTGGCGGGGAGAGCTTGCTTCGGAGTGATATCCGCGTGACCCCCAACAAGCTGCCTGTCCCGACGAATGCCCTGGATGCTTATACTCCCAACCGCGTCTTTGACTATGCGCTGAGTAACTATCCGTCGGAGGAGGTTCGCTATGTGTCCACCAATGTGCTTGGCAACTACAAGTACGTCTCGCTATTGGTTTGTCCTTTGCGCTACGACGCACAAAATCATTCGCTTTACCTAAAGCAGAATCTGCAAATAACTCTCTCGTTGGGAACGGTAAGCAAGGCTGCGCCAATCGCTGCTTACCCCGAAAGCGAGTCGTTTCATGCGAAAAAGCGCAGGGAGATAGAGCTGTTGGTGTATAATTCGGATGATATCGACGCACTTTACCCTACAGCTGCCCGACAAAATTCTATTGCGAACAGTTTCCCTGTCAAGTATTTGGTTATCACCAACGAGGAGCTGAAGCCCGCCTTTCAGCGTCTGGCGAATTGGAAAACCACCAAGGGCGTTAAAAGTAAGGTGCTGACTGTAGAGGAGATAAGCCAAAAGTACAACGACCCCATCATACCCATGCGTATCAAGCGCGCCATCATGGAATACAAGGGTCAGGTGGAATATGTCCTGTTGGGTGGCGACGTGGAGGTTGTGCCCAGTTTGATGTGCCCGTTAGGGCCGCTTAGCGACTCTGTGACGTATGATACGCCTACAGACTTGTATTACGCTAGCTTTGTAGATTTAGATTGGGACAAAAATCAGAATGGCCTCTTTGCTGAAGAAGGTACCAGTGGAGACATGGTCAATGCCATGGCAGACGTGGCCATCTCCCGATTGTCCGTAACTACCTTGTCCGATGCTATTGACATGGTAGATCGTCTTGTAGATTATGAGAAATCACCCAAAGAAGAAATGCTGTCTGACAAAATGCTAATGAGCGGCATTGGACTTGGTGGTGTTCAGCAGTCAGGAGAAACTCTATATAATAAAAACATAGAACCATACTGGAATGGGCGAATGTTTCGTTTTTATAACACCAAGACAGATTTTGAAGGCGATACGCACTATCGGGTAAATCCTGAAAATCTGCAAAGTCAGCTGGAGAATGGTTATCTTTTCGTTGACATGATGTGTCATGGTTGGAAACAGCAGTGGGGATTTCTTGACAATTGGTCTAACTACATGGTTTCTCAGGCACAAGAGTTGCAAAACAAGGGCTATACTTTTATAACAACTATTTCTTGTTATGTTAATTGCTTTGATACTAAACCGGATTCACTTTGCTTAGGTGAAGGTTTTATGTTGAACAAAAATAGCAATGTGTTGGCCTTTGTGGGTAATTGTCGCGAGGGTTGGTATCAGGGAAACTACTCGCCTAACAGCGAGGTGTCGTTATTCGAAAAGTTTTATCTTGGCATAATGAAGTACAAGATGAGCATAGGCGAGGCTGTTAGCTTTGCCAAGAATCAGTATATGCCATTCTTTAATGATTCGCTGTATAGGTGTGGATGGAATATTCGTACTTTAAATCCACTTGCTGATCCAGAAATGCATCCATACTTGCAAACTCCCAATAGGTTCAACAATGTTCAAATTGATTATGGCAATGGGAACTTGAAGATTGGCGTAGGCATTGACTCGTGCCAGGTTTGCCTTTCAAAATTCGAGAACAACAATTTGGTTTATTATAAAATTGTGAATTTTGACAAAGTTGTTGATTTGGCAGATGTGCCAAATGATGTAACGGTATGTATTACAAAGTATGGCTATATACCTTACACCATGTATGTATTGGACGGAGATCTTGTGTATTTGCAAAATCGGAACATTGATTCCGATGCAAAGGTAACAGGAACGGAAATAATAGCAGGCAGTCATGTTGATAGCAATCAGCCTGCAGGAAGTGTAACAATAAGAAGAGGTCAGGCCATTTTGGAAACAAAGAATGGAGCGATTATAAAAAATGACTTCAAAGTTTTCAAAGGTGGTGCAATGCGAGTTATAACTAAAAAATAATAGTCATGCGAAAGAATATAAGATTTATTTTTTGTCTTTTAGTCTTGCTGTTTGTCTTTTTGGGTCAGCTTCCCTCTGTTGCGCAAAACAGTCAACAGATGCTCCAAGAGGGCAAGGAGTGGTATTACCGCAGCGTCTATGCCCCCCGTGGAGCTGACGAAAACTACTACCGCAAGATAAGTGGCGACACCCTTGTGGGTGATGTTTCCTATTGGAAACTGGTCAACTGGCAGGGCAAGTTCGTTGATGGCCTACACGAAGAGGGACACAAGGTGAGCAGCGTCTCGGCAGGAGGTTTGTTCGACTTCAACCTTCAGCTCAATGACACGCTCAAGGACGACTATTCCGGCATGTCCATCGTCGTATCGACGAGCGACACCATCTTGGTGGACGGGCAGCGCTATTTCCGTCTGGGGATCGCGCCTATTGACTCGTATTACGAAGAGTCCCGCTTCGCCTCTCCGATGGAGTATTGGGTGGAGGGCATCGGCAGTTCCTATGGCCTCTATCCCATTTGGGGCATGTTCATCATCGGTCCCCACGACGAGCTCGACTCCTGCAGGGTGGACGGCAAGTTGCTTTTCACCCGCAACGACTTCTTGCGCGTGCCTCAAAGCCAGCGCCAATGGGTACAGGGCGACTATCGCATCTATCCGGCCAATACCCCCTATCTGATCAACTACGCCAAGCGTACCTACGCTGCCGTCGGCGAGCTGGAGATCGGCGGCCGCACCTATCAGAAGATCTACAACTGCACCAAGTCGCGTTGTGCTGGCCTGGACCCCGGCCCGCGTTATAGCTACCTTTTCGCCATGCGCCGTGAGGGCGGTCGCGTGCTGGCCGATGCCGACAGCTACCGTGCTGCCTTTGCCCAGGCGAGCAACGTTTACCCGACGAACGATGAGGGCGAATACATCCTCTACGACTATGACGCCCATGTGGGCGACGCCTACCTTGGCACGCAATACACCGTGGTACAAGAGGGCGACACGACGCTCTCCGACGGGCAGAGCCGCCGCATGTTGGTGCTGTCGTCGGGCCACCGCTTGATAGAAGGCGTGGGCTGCGTCAATATGCAAGGCACGCCGTTCGACTACCTGTGCCACGACAATGCGCCGAACACGTTCTTCGACTTCTCGCTCCTTGAGAACTACTACGACGCCGAAGGCCACCGCATCTATGTCAACACGCGCGAGAAAGCCTATGAGGCCATTGTCGCTGGCGTGCAGACTGTCGCCACCTCCGACCGCCTCGCTTCCGACGACCGCGTCTATGACCTCCAAGGCCGCCGCATGGACGTGCGCCACTTGCCCAAGGGCATTTATATCCAGCACGGCAAGAAGTTTGTGGTGAAGTAGAAGCGTCTCTTCTTTAATTAATTAAAAAACAATAAGGCCACCGGGGCCAAGAGACAACGCTCTTTTGACTCCCGGTGGCCTTTGCGTATCCCTCAAACTTCGGTCAGGCTACTGGCTTTTCTGCACATTTGCCGAAAAAAAATCTTCAAAGGGGAGGGTTGTGTGCAACTTGTTGATACATAGATGGTTAAAGACTGATTTTGATTCGGGGGGGGTAATGTGGCATGCAGGATAAAATAATGCTAAAAATATTTGGCGTTATAACAAAGAATGCGTAAATTTGCAAGCGTTAAGACTATTATAAACTATAAATTGTTGGTGTATGAAGAAGATTTACCTATCTATTCTTATGACCTTGTGCCCCCTGCTCCCGGGCATGGCACAACAAGTATCGCAAACCGGAAGAGAGACTGTTGGCCAGACGGGTCTTCGGGCCTCCGCAGCGCAAACCTCTAAGCCTTTCCTCCAGGAGGGCAAGGAGTGGTACACTCGGTGTGTCCACTATTTTCTTGGAGAATTTTTTCACACAGAGCGGATCGAGGGTGATACGATCTTGGACGGAGTCGCCTACAAGAAATTGTACGATGGAAACGTGGTAGAAGGATTTCTGCGTGAGGAAAACGGCAAGGTGTTTGGCAAAGTGGGTTCCTACTACGACGACTACGACACCTCCGACTGGAGTAGTCATCTCGTTTATGATTTCTCCCTTGGCAAAGGAGACACGACCGTGTCTCACGATTACTTCCGCCTCAATGTGAATACGGTCGATACGATCTTGGTGGACGGTGAGCCCTATCGCCGTTTGGGAATCGGTTGTTACAGCTATTATGGGGGTGGCACGGATTACTCAAATGGTGACACGCAGGAATATTGGGTCGAGGGCATAGGGAGCGACGTCGGTCCCGATCCTGGCCCTGGAATTGAATGGGTCACTTCGTCCTATATGACGTTTGATTCTTGCAAAGTAGATGGCAAGTTGCTCTTCACAAGCAATGATTTTTTGCGTATTCCGCATTGCGATCGCCAATGGATTTGTGCCGACTATAGGAAAACGAATAACATTGAAACCAACGAATTGTATTTTCTGAGACATGGCAGGAGAAGCTACGCTTGTGCTGGCGAGACGACGCTGAACGGAAAGACGTATCAGAAGGTTTATTCCAACAAATACCTTTTCGCCATGCGCCGTGAGGGTGGTCGCGTGCTGGCCGATGCCGACAGCTACCGTGCTGCTTTTGCCCAGGCGAGCAACGTTTACCCGACGAACGAGGAGGGCGAATACATCCTCTACGACTATGACGCCCATGTGGGCGACGCCTACCTTGGCACGCAATACACCGTGGTACAAGAGGGCGACACGACGCTCTCCGACGGGCAGAGCCGCCGCATGTTGGTGCTGTCGTCGGGCCACCGCTTGATAGAAGGCGTGGGCTGCGTCAATATGCAAGGCACGCCGTTCGACTACCTGTGCCACGACAATGCGCCGAACACGTTCTTCGACTTCTCGCTCCTTGAGAACTACTACGACGCCGAAGGCCACCGCATCTATGTCAACACGCGCGAGAAAGCCTATGAGGCCATTGTCGCTGGCGTGCAGACTGTCGCCACCTCCGACCGCCTCGCTTCCGACGACCGCGTCTATGACCTCCAAGGCCGCCGCATGGACGTGCGCCACTTGCCCAAGGGCATTTATATCCAGCACGGCAAGAAGTTTGTGGTGAAGTAGAAGCGCGGACTTCTGCAATAGAAAAAAACAGAGTGGAACAAATTAAAAAAAACATGTCATGATGAAAAACGTAAGAAAGAAAATCTCAGCCATGGCTCTTTTGGCTTTGGCAATGAGCGCGCTGATGCCTCAGAAGGCACAGGCGCAGGATCGCATCCCGTTTTTGGCGGAGGGCAAAACATGGACGGTGTTCAACTATGATGCCCGATATGAAGGCGCGCTGGTCGTCAAGGACTCGGCACGGTATAGCGTCCTGGGCGACACCATCGTAGGGGGCAGAACCTGCAAGCTCGTAGAGACCGAGATAGGGACAGTCCCCGCCTACCAGGAGGGACGCAACATTTATTTTTACTACCCCGACGACGCAGAACCGAGAATCATGTATGAGTTTGACTGCCAAGTCGGCGACCTCGTCCATGTCGATTCTGAAAGGGAGGCTCGTGCCGAAGTGACCAAGGTGGACTCCTTGTGCCTTGGTGGCACTTATTATCGCGTGGTCCACTATTCTGTGGATGGCATGGAATGGTGCTACAATGAGTTGATTGGCAGTGGCACAAGTGTGCTCAATTCCATTTTGCTTCCAGGACAATTCCGGGGCGTCGAGGTCACTTTCCGAGGAATGAATATTTCGGAAGCCTGCTCCATAGAGCATAGCGAAAAGGCCAGCACCGACCACCGCCTCGCTACCGACCACCGCGTCTATACCCTCCAGGGCGTTCGCCTGCAGCAGCCTCCCAAGCAGGGCGTCTATATCCAAAACGGCAAGAAGTTTGTGGCGAAGTAAAGGCTCAGCTCTTCATTCATAAATTAGGAAGGTTCATCCGATATTTGAGTGATAGGGGCGTTTGAGTTGTTCCCAATACGGCCTGCTGAGTAGGGAAAACAACTTGAACAACTTTCACAATAATGCTTTCGCGGGGACTGACACGTGGACATATAGGAAAACAACTTGAACAACTTTTACAACTTTAAACAACGCTTCGCGGGGACATCGCCTCTTCGAGGCCCGTTCTGACCAAAGGTTGCTGCAAGGGAAACAACTATGAACAACGCTTCGCAAGGACAATCGGCAGGAATGTCCAAGGCGAAGCGTTGGATTTTGTTGTTTACCATGCAGCAGGATTGTGACACGCGAAGCGTGTAGGTTGTTACAAGTTGTAAAAGTTGTTCAAGTTGTTTTTCATATTCAACAGGGCCCCAATTTGCAGCTTTGTCAATAAAAAGTCCTCCACCATCAGCAAAAAGTGTCGATAAGTCGTGGAAATCTACCTAAAAAAGGCACATTTCCACGACTTATCGAACTTTTTTTGTATCTTTGCATTCGGTTTGTATAAGATAGGCTGCACCTCAGCAAAATATTCTAGCAAGCTTGATATTCTGCATTCGGTTTGCACTATCTTTGCACTATCTTTGCATTCCAGGAAATAAAGAAAGGATACGATATGTTAATAGGAAGAGAATATGAAATAGCAACACTCCGCGGACTGATGACTTCTGATGAATCACAATTCGTGGCTGTTTACGGAAGGCGACGCGTCGGAAAGACCTTTCTCATCCGAGAGGTCTATAAGACCCATTTCGTTTTCCAGCATACCGGTACTTACGGAGCCACGCGCAGGCAGCAGCTAAGCGACTTCCGAGAGTCTCTTTATCTTGCAGGAATGGGAAAATGCGCAATGCCTAAGACATGGTCCGAGGCATTTGGACTGCTGTGGGCTTTCCTGAAAGCGTTTCCTGAAAACGAAGAGAAGAAAGTCATTTTCATCGACGAACTTCCATGGATGGACACGCCTAAATCCAACTTCGTACGTTCGCTCGACCATTTCTGGAACGCCTGGGCTTCAACGAGAAAAGACCTCATCCTGGTCATCTGCGGAAGTGCCACGTCGTGGATTATCGACAATGTGGTCATGAACTACGGCGGGCTTCACAACCGCCTTACCTGCAAGGTACTGCTGCAACCATTCACCCTCAGAGAGTGTAAGCAGTATTGCGAAGCAAAGAGCCTGGGCTACAAGGGCCGGCAGATCCTCGAAGCCTACATGGCTCTGGGAGGAATCCCATACTATTGGAGTTTCCTGAAAAAGGGAATGAGCGTGGCGCAGAATTTCGACCGCATATTCTTCCAGCCAGGTGGAGAACTCACACAAGAGTTTGACGCCCTCTATGCTTCTCTGTTCAAGAAACCACGCTGCCACATTGCCATCATCACCGCGCTTGCCAGGAAGAAGCAGGGGCTGCTCAGGGAAGAGCTGCTGAAAACGTCGAAACTCACAGACAATGCTGAATTTTCGAAAGCGCTGCAGGAACTGGAGCAATGCGGGTTCATCCGCAAGTTTACTGCCATCGGCAAGAAGACCAAGGAGGCGACATACCAGCTCATAGACAACTACACCCTGTTCTACTTCGATTTCATATCGGAGAACACCAATGGGGATGAGCATTTCTGGTCCTCCTCCGCAGGATCACCCATCCATTATAGCTGGGCAGGAAGAGCATTTGAGCGGGTCTGCATGCAGCACGTCAGCCAAATCAAGGCGGCCCTCGGCTTCTCAGCCGTTGTGAGCAGCGTCCACTCCTGGACGTACAAGGGAACGAAAGACCCTGACACCGGCAAGACGCTGACCAAGGGAGCACAGATCGATATGCTCATCGACAGAAACGACGACACCATCAATCTCTGTGAGATGAAATACACCAACGCTCCTTACGTCATAACAGAAGAAGAGGACAACCGCATCCGCAACCGCAGGGAGACTTTCATCAGGGAGACAGGTACTGAGAAAACGGTACTTCTCACCATGATCACCTCCTTTGGACTTGCGCCGGGCGGCTATTCTGACGACATTCAATGTCAGGTGACGATGGCAGACCTGTTCAGATAAAGCCGGCCTCGCAAAACATGGTGGAAGCAATGGGCATGCACGTTTAGATCAGCACCTGCCACTCCCCGTATTTTCTCCCGCCAACGCGCTTGATCAAGCCTTTCTGTTGTAGCTTGCCGATGATGAATTTTATGCCATTCTCTGTGATGCCGCCAAGGGTGTCTGCTGCGTCGGCTTTTGTGGCACGAGGATTCTTTTTGAAATACGCCAATACGTTCTTTTGGGTAGTATTCAAGTCCTTTTGGGTAGAATTCGCCTCTTTTCGGGTAGTACTTGTGTTCTTATGGGTAGCATTTGTGCTCTTATGGGTAGTGTTTCTGCCCTTGTGGGTAGTTGTTTCGTCCTTTTGGGTAGTAGGTTCACTCTCTTGGGCAGGTCTCGGGATCGTCACTTTAAACTCCTGCGCCCGGTCGTCGTTTTCCAGCTGGATGTCGGGGTGCTCGGCGAGGATGCGCACGATGCCCGACCCAATGCCTCTGTAGTACAAGGCGTTGGTAGCAAACGTGGCCATGTAGGGATTGCGTTGGTAGGTTTTGCCGTTGCGAATGTCGTCTTCCGTCAGTCCTCCGGCCAGGGCTCCGGGGCTGATGATCTCCACTCTGTTGTCGAATACAAAGATGCGGATGGGGGCGGGGCGCAACAGGTCTCTGTGTACGAGAGCGTTTTGGACCACCTCTTGTAGCACGTCCTGCGCTATCTCCAGTTTGCCCAAAGTGTTGAACGACGCACCCCGCTCCTGGAGGTTGTGGAGGTTGCCCTTGAGGAAGGCTATGCATTGCTCGTAGAGTCGCGGCATGTTGCCCAGCAACTCTTTCGTGTCGCGATACTGACAGCTTGCCAGGTCGTTGCCGAAGAACGATACGGCCTTGACCATGCAGGTGGGGCAATGGCGCTCGGGATGTTTGCCGAAAAACAGGTAGCCAGCAAGTGTGGGGACGCCCTGGTGGTTGAGCACATGGATGTTTTTCAGCACCTGTTCGGCCTTGGCGCCAAAACCGTCGAGCGTAGTGGCATAGACCTTGTCGAGGTAGTCGTCGAGGGCGTAGCGGTCAAGGTCCTGGAACGTAGTGTCGCTTACGGCTGCTGCGTCGGCTTGGTAGCTGCCAGAGTCTTGAAACAAGGCGAGTATCTCCGCGTTTTCCGTGATGCGGCGTTTGTCGGCTCCTTGTTTCACCCATATCTCTCCGTTGAGGTTTTTGTAGGGCTTGTTCTTGCCTTCTTCGACGGAACAGATCAGAAAATGCTTCTCTTCCAGGCGCACTACTTCGGTCTCGATGTAGATCGTGGGGCGTACTTGCTCATTGGCTGCATTGCCCAATTCGCGACTGATGACTTGTATCTGTTCGTACGACAAGCCCACGGGCTTGCCGCTTTTGTCCTCCACGCCAAAGAGGATCACTCCACCCTTGGTGTTGGCAAAGGCTATCATCTCCTTTGCGATCTCCCTTTGCGAAGTAAACGCTTCTTTAAACTGCACTTTGGTGGTCTCGCCACAAAGACACAGGTCCTTAAAAGTATCTTCCGTCATAATGCAATCCCTTCTATTGTTGTGTCCTACTTGCTTTGTTTTCCACAAAATTACAACTTTTTTCTCAATCGATTGTCCTTTTCCGAAGAAATGTGCACAAATACGCTCCAAGGCGAGGCAATGGGCTTGCTACACCGTTATTTTCTCTATTCGGAGTCGTAGGACGCCGCAGGGCACGTGGGCCGTGACCACGTCGCCTACTTTTCTGCCGAGGAGGGCTTCGGCGATGGGCGACTTGATGGAGATCTTTCCCTCCTTGACGTTGGCCTCGTGAGGATTGACGATGGTGTAGGCCATGGTGGTGTTGGTCGCCAGGTTGGTGATCTCCACCCGGCGCAGCAGGCCCACGGTGTCGTTGTCCAGCCGCGAGGTGTCCATTACCCTTGCGAAGCGCAGCGTCTTCTGCATGTAGCTGATACGGCTCAGCAGCCTTCCGTGCGCCCGTTTGGCCGCATGATACTCAAAGTTTTCGCTGAGGTCGCCCTTGGCGCGCGCCTCCTCCAGTTCGTTTCGTGCCTTGGGCAGTTCGACGCTGACCAGTTCGTTGAGCTCCTGGGTGAGCCGGTCGTAGCACTCTTGTGACAAGTATTCCATAGTTTGCGTTGTGATAGATTTGGGTCGGGAAAAGAAGCCGCCGCCCCTTGGTATTGAAGCCTAAGGAGCGGCGGCAGATGTTGGTTCTTCTATCTCCGAAGCGTTTCGGAGTCAGGACACCTTAGAGCTGGGGACCAGCAGCGACGAGCTTCTTGCCCGCCTCGTTGGAGGTGTACTTCGTGAAGTTCTTGATGAAGCGTGCGGCGAGATCCTTGGCCTTGACCTCCCACTCGGAAGCGTCGGCGTAGGTGTCGCGCGGATCGAGGATGGCCGGGTTGACGTTGGGCAGAGCCGTCGGCACCTCGAAGTTGAACATCGGGATCTTCTTCGTCTCAGCCTTGAGGATGCTGCCGTCGAGGATGGCGTCGATGATACCGCGCGTATCAGGGATGGAGATACGCTTGCCGGTGCCGTTCCAACCCGTGTTGACCAGGTAAGCCTTGGCGCCAGAGACGTTCATCTTCTTCACCAGTTCCGCGGCATACTTCGTCGGGTGGAGCTCCAGGAAGGCCTGGCCGAAGCAGGCAGAGAACGTCGGGGTCGGCTCGGTGATGCCGCGCTCAGTACCAGCCAGCTTGGCGGTGAAGCCAGAGAGGAAGTAGTACTGGGTCTGCTCCGGAGTCAGGATAGAGACGGGAGGCAGCACGCCGAAGGCGTCGGCAGAGAGGAAGATGACCTGCTTGGCAGCGGGAGCGGAAGAACCCGGCTGGATGTTCTTGATATGATAGATCGGGTAGGAGACGCGGGTATTCTCGGTCACGGACTTGTCGGCGAAGTCGATCTTGCCGTCCTTGTCCACCGTGACGTTCTCCAGCAGGGCGTTGCGCTTGATGGCACCGTAGATGTCGGGCTCGTTCTCCTTGGAGAGGTTGATCACCTTGGCGTAGCAGCCACCCTCGAAGTTGAAGATGCCGTTGTCGTCCCATCCGTGCTCGTCGTCACCGATGAGGCGGCGCTTCGGGTCGGTGGAAAGGGTGGTCTTACCCGTGCCGGAGAGGCCGAAGAAGATGGCGGTGTTCTTGCCCTCCATGTCGCAGTTGGCAGAGCAGTGCATGGAAGCGATGCCCTGGAGCGGCAGGTAGTAGTTCATCATGGAGAACATACCCTTCTTCATCTCGCCACCATACCAGGTGTTGATGATCACCTGCTCGCGGCTCGTCACGTTGAAGGCGACGCAAGTCTCAGAGTGGAGACCCAGCTCCTTGTAGTTCTCTACCTTGGCCTTGGAGGCGTTGTAGATGACGAAGTTGGGCTCGAAGTTCTCCAGCTCCTCAGCGGTCGGACGGATGAACATGTTGGTGACGAAGTGGGCCTGCCATGCCACCTCGACGATGAAGCGGACGGCCATGCGCGTGTTCTTGTTGGCACCGCAGAAAGCATCGACGACGTAGAGGTTCTTGTTGCAGAGCTCCTTCACGGCCAGGTTCTTGACGGTCTTCCAGACCTCCTCGCTCATCGGGTGGTTGTCGTTCTTATACTCCTCGGAAGTCCACCAAACGGTGTTCTTGGAGTTCTCGTCCATGACGATGTACTTATCCTTGGGGGAACGGCCGGTGTAGATACCAGTCTTTACGTTTACAGCGCCGAGCTCAGTGTTCTGACCAACCTCGTAGCCCTCAAGGCCAGCCTTGGTCTCCTCTTCGAAGAGCTGCTCGTAAGAAGGATTGTGGGCGATCACGGTAGAGCCAGTGATGCCGTACTGAGTCAAAATGCTTTGATCAAACTTTGCCATTGCTTTGTGAATGTTATTTAATGATGATGAATAGTCTCTTTTTGCCTTAAATTGGTGCCACGGGAATTCCCGCAGCGGTGTTATACCTGTTTTGATTCGAATGCAAAATTACGCATTTTATTTTGCTTGGGAAAGGATGAACGTTAAAAAAAGTATCAATCTACGGCGAAGAACGGTTAAAGAATCGAAAAACGCCACTTTCGCTATGAAATTTGCTACCTCCACATATCAAACGGGCAGTCGAAACAAGCGCCTCTCGACCGACTTGTCACCCCGTCCTACAGCCACTTGTGGTCCTGGTACCAGCGGATCGTTTCCTCCACGCCACGCCGCAGGTCGTACTGCGGCTGGAAGCCCAGTTCCCGGCGCGCGGGCTCGATGTCGCACTGCCAGTTGCGCTGCCGTAGAATATTGAACTTGTCCTTGTTGAGCGCTATCAGCTGGCCCGTGCGCCGACCATACCACTCGCCCGCGCCACAGACCAGGCGCAGCACCCAGATGGGAGCCGTGATGCGGATCCACCACGGGCGACCCAGAGCCTCGTGGATGAGGTCGCTGAACGCGGCGCTCTGATACACAGCCCCGTCGGTGAGGAAGTAGGCGCGTCCGACGGTGCCGCGCGTGAGGGCGAGAAACACGGCCGCCACCACGTCCTTGACATAGACGAAGGTGATGTCCTGCTGCTGGAAGCCAACGGCGAAGTCGGTGTGGCCCTTGATGCTCTTCGCCATCATGAAGTAGTCGTGCTCCCGGGGACCATAGACGCCCGTGGGACGGAGGATGACGACGGGCAGTCCGCTCTCCAGCGCCGCCTGCTCGGCCTCCAGTTTGCTCCGGCCATAGCAGGTGTTGGGGCGCGGCTGGTCGGTCTCGGTGATAGGCGTGTAGGGCTGGGTCTCGTGGATGGCGCCAAAGACGCTGAGGCTCGACAGGAAGACGATGCGCTCCACGGGCATCGCCAGCGCCCGGACGGCCTGGAAGAGGTGGCGCGTGCCGTCGCGGTTGACACGGAAGAAGTCGGCGGGGTCCTGACACTTCGTGGCCCCGGCGGCATGGACGATATAGTCGAAGCGATGGGGACGGAGCTGGTCCATGAGCCGCGCGGGGTCCTGGAGGTCCAGCGTGAGGAGATGGACGCGGGCGTCCTGGAGGTAGCGGAGCGAACTGGTGGGGCGCACCGCGGCCCAGGTCTCCAGCCCACGGCGCAGGGCTTCTTCGACGATAAAGGACCCGATGAAGCCCGAGGCTCCTGTGATTAATATCTTTTTCATCAAAATTTCACATAAAACGTTTGCAAAGATACAATTTTTTTTGTTACTTTGCCACCATCATATCAATACAGTTGCCAAAATGGGGACTAGGATGGTGGCAAAAGCAACAGAAGCACCGACCGTAGGCCCTCATAGGGCAGCTATTCAACAAAACAATCGACTATGGCAAAAGAAAAAAAAGGCGGTAAGCGCCTTAACAAAAAGCAGCTCGCCGAGGTGCTTATAGACTACTTCCAGTCGCGACCCGGAGAGACCATGAGCATGAAGCAGGTGTTCAAGAATCTGCGCCTGACCACCCACCCGATGAAGATGCTCGCCCTCGACATCATGGAGGACATGGCATGGAACGACTTCCTCGCCAAGGACGGGGAGTATGCGTATCGGCTCAACACGAAGGGACAGGTGCAGGAGGGCACGTTCCAGCGCAAGGCCAACGGCAAGAACACCTTCCTGCCCGACGATGGCGGCACGCCGATCTTCGTCTCGGAGCGCAACTCCATGTCGGCACTCACGGGAGACCGCGTCCGCGTGCAGTTCCTCGCCCGTCGCCGCAACCATATCAAGGAGGCAATGGTGACGGAGATCCTCCATCGCAAGAAGGACACCTTCACCGGCAAGTTGCGCGTGGACCGCGACATCGCCTTCCTCGTCACACAGGAGGCGCTCTTCGTCCATGATATCCTCGTGCCGAAGAAGCGGCTCAAGGGCGGAAAGACGGGCGACCGCGCCGTGGTGCGTATCACGCAGTGGCCTGACGCAGAGCACAAGAACCTCGTCGGAGAGGTGGTGGACGTGCTCGGACCAGCGGGCGACAACGATGTGGAGATGAACGCCATCCTCGTGCAGTATGGACTCCCCTACCAGTATCCGAAGCGTGTCGAGCAGGCGGCGGAGAAGATACAGCCGGGCATCACGGCCGAGGAGATAGCGCGCCGCGAGGACTTCCGCGACACCTGGACCTGCACTATCGACCCTGCCGACGCCAAGGATTTCGACGACGCGCTGAGCATCAAGGCGCTGGAGGGCAACCGCTGGGAGGTGGGTGTGCACATCGCCGACGTGAGCCACTACGTGAAGGAGGGCGACATCATCGACAAGGAGGCGCAACGGCGCGCCACGAGCATCTATCTCGTCGATCGCACTATCCCGATGCTGCCCGAGCGACTATGCAACTTCATCTGCTCGCTGAGACCCAACGAGGAGAAGCTCTGCTACAGTTGTGTGTTCACCCTCGACGGCGAGGCCAACGTCCTCGACTACCGCATCGTCCACACCGTCATCCGTAGCGACCGACGCTACTGCTACGCCGAGGTGCAGCAGCTGCTGGAGGACAACGGCGTCGTGGACGGCACGGGAGAGCCTGCGCCCGCACCAGGCAAGGAGGGCTACAAGGGCGAGAACGCGCTGCAGCTCATCATGCTCGACGCGCTGGCGAAGCGCCTGCGACAGAAGCGCTTCCGCCATGGCAGCATCAACTTCGACACGGAGGAGCTCCATTTTGACATCGACGAGAAGGGAAAACCCACCCGCTGCTACTTCAAGCGGTCGAAGGACGCCAACAAACTGATCGAGGAGTTTATGCTCCTGGCCAACCGTACCGTGGCAGAGAGCGTGGCCTGTCCGGGCAAGGGCAAGAAGCCGAAGACGCTGCCCTATCGTATCCATGACGATCCGGATCCGCAGAAGCTCGAAAACCTGCGCGAGCTGACGGCGAAACTGGGATACAAGATGAAGAGCACGAGCACCAAGGGGGCGACGGCGCGCGCGCTCAACAAGCTCATGGAGGAGGTGGACGGACACCGCGAGGCAAAACTCGTACAGACCATCGCCCTGCGATCGATGATGAAGGCGAAGTACTCCACCCACAACATCGGCCACTTCGGACTGGCCTTCGACTACTACACCCACTTCACGTCGCCCATACGCCGCTATCCCGACACCATGGTGCACCGACTCCTCACCCGCTATCAGGACGGAGGACGGTCGGCCAACAAAAACCACTATGAGGAGCTGTGTGAGCACTGCTCGGACATGGAGCAGATAGCGCAGAACGCGGAGCGCGACAGTATCAAATATAAGATGGTGGAGTTTATGGGAGAATTTGTCGGCGAGGAGTTTGACGCCCATATCTCGGGTGTGCAGAGCTATGGCATCTACTGCGAGATCGACGAGAACCACTGTGAGGGTCTCGTGCCGATCCGAGACCTCGACGGCGACTACTACGACTTCGACGAGAAGAACTTCCAGCTCATAGGACGCTGCCACCACTCCTGCTACCAGCTGGGAGACCCCGTGCGCATCCGGGTGGCTCAGGCCAACCTGGAGCGTCGCCAGCTCGACTTCGTCTTGGCCGACAGCGCGCGCGAGGAGCGCAAACCGCAGCATGCCAAGCCGCAGCATGCCAAGGGCGGCAAGGGAAAGCGCAGGAAGAGATAGAATTATCTCGAATAGATAGGATATAGAATATAGGAGAAGACTGGGCCGGGGTGTAGGGACTTGATCTCTACACCCTGGTTTCGATGCGGCACAGCGGTTCGTTGATGCCGCCCATTTCCTTTTTGTATCTTTCGTCGCCGCGGCACATGTCGAAATCGACGACGCCCTCCGTCATCCAGCGCTTGGCGGCTTCCAGGATGAGCAGGATGCCGGGCGAATAGCGGCCAAAGGAGGTGTCGATGGCCAGACGGGGCATGAGCAGGTGGTCGCGGTGGCGATACACGATCATGAAGGAGGCGGGCTGGTGGTCGATCTCCAGCACATAGAGTTCGGCGCTCGGGAGTTGGCGCAGGCTCGCCGTGGCGCATCCGCTCTTCATCTCGTAGATCGCCTTGAGCGTGGTGGTGAAGTGGGTCAGCGCGTTGGCTTTCTGGGAGCGCCACATCATCTTGCGACGGAAATAGAAGCGCCACAGGTGGCGCAGCGTGTGGGCTGGTGCCTGATGGGCATGGTCGAAGACCTTCAGCTCCATGGTCTTGCCGTCGGTGGTGAGGTGGTTGTAGGCCTTGCGGATGTTCTTGTAGATGTTCTTTGGAAGCGAGGCGACATAGGCTTCGTGGGAGGCAAACTGCGACAAGGGAACGTGGAAACTGGTGCGCTCGATGGGATCGGGCGACAGCGTCGGCATGATCCGGGCCAGGGCGGTGCAGCAAGGCACGTCGGCGAGGCTGAGCGTCATCCCCTGGCAGGAGTATCGCAGGTGGGCGGCTATTGCCTCCATCACCTCCTCGTGGCCCTCGTAGGGGTAGGGGCAGACCATATTGAGCACGCCGCCGACCCGGCAGGAGGGAATGCGGGCCTTCTTGGAGGACCGCGTGACGGCCATAGGGAGGATGGCAAAGGGACGGCCTCCGACACGGACGAGGTCGTAGCACATGGCCGTGGTCAGCGCGCCGAGACCGCTGAGAGTGTGGTGGTACAGAAACTCGTTCCACTCGTAGGTCTGGTAGTAGGTGTAGTGGATGTAGCCCAGGGACAGGCGTTCCGCCTGCTGGTCCAGCGACCGCCAGGAGTCCTCGATGTCGTGGAGGTTATTGTATTGATGGAAGGTAATATTGTCTGCCATGGCTGCAAAGGTACGACATAATTTTTGTGTCCGCAATTTTTTGCTCAGGAAACAAGGAAACCGGGCGGCTGCTGGCAGCTGAGTGCTTATCAAGCTGGGTGCATATCAAGCTGGATACTTCTCAAGCTGGGCGCCGACCAAGACAAAAGGCGTTCTCCCCATCCAGGGAGAACGCCTTTCGTCATTATAGGTTGTGGTGAACGCCTACCTTACTGGTAGAGTCTCACCTCGGAGAGTACGGGGTAGTTGTAGTCGTCGCCGTAGTCGAGACCGTAGCTGCAGTCGCCCAGGCGCACCTTGGCGTAGCGACACTGGATGGGCTCATAGAGCACGAAGGGGAAGGTCGTGCTGGCGGTGTTGGGGATGTAGGCCACGTCGTTGTAACCGTCGGTGATGGTGGTCCAGTTGGTACCATCGAGGCTGGTGAGGATCTCGACGGAAGCCGGGCAGTAGCCTTTCTCGTAGCCCCACTGGAAGGCGAAGGCCGAGACGGGCTTCTCTGCGCCCAGATCGACGATGAGTTCATATTTGCCTGGGGTCTCGTTGACGTAGTAGGTCTCCTTGTCGCCATCGTTGAGTTCGGCGATCGTCGCTCCGCCTACCGTCACGGTGTAGGAGGACGGGTCGATCTTGGTCAGCGCCTTGAGGTCCTTGCTGGACTGGCTCTTCACGCGGCTCTGCGTCTCCTCGTAGTTGACGGCGACATAATAGACTTGGTGGTCGGCGCCTGCTACGGCCTCGCCCTGGATGGTGCTGATGGCAATCGGGGCCACGCCCGAGGCTTCCACCTCGTCGAGGTGGGTGAGGGCGACGCGGACGGGAGCTGACGACACCATGCTGCCCGCAGGGATGGTGACGCTCGGCGTGACGACCGAGGTGAACTTGGCAGGCAGGGCCGTGGCATCGTCGGCAAAGCCGGCAGCCAAGGAGTCAACCTGGGCCACGCCGACCGTCACGTCCTGGGCCACGGGCTTGGTGAGGCGCACGTAGAAGCTCACCGTGTCGGCCTGGGCCTGAACGCCGTAGGGCGTGCGCAGCACCTTGGTGGTGTGCTGGTTGCCCGGCATGGCAGTCTCATTGATATAGACCTTCGCCTCGTAGGTCTCGGGGGTAGCGGGGTAGAGCAGGTCTCCCACTTCCGGCTCGCTCTGGCAGGCGGCCAGGGCGAGAGGTATGGCGAATAATAAGCAATACTTCGTTTTCATAATCTATCTTTATTTACTATTTGCCGTCGATTCTCACATCCTGGATCCACTCGGGCACAGCTTGGCCGTTGGTCTCGGCATTGTTGCCGTTGCCGGAGGCGTCGCGGAAGGAGTAGCCCTCGCCCTCGTTCATCTTGTAGTAGGTGATGAGGCCCGGCGTGGTCGGGTCGCAAGCGTACATGTTGTTGGCAATCTCGGCCTGTGAGCGTGCTCTCTGCCAGAAGCGCACCTCGCTATACATGGCGTTGCCGAGCCAGTAGGTAGAGGGGCTGCAGATGTTGATATTGTTCACGTTGGTCGTCTTGCCCGGCAGGTCCATCGAGTTGTCGAGCTGACCGTTGACGTACAGGTAGAGCTTCGTGCCCGTGCAGACGAACGCGAGGTGATACCACGTGTGCTCGTTGAAGAGGGCCAGGGAGTTCATCTGCGTGCCCTGCGTCTTGATCTGCAGGCGGTTGCCCTCGATGGGGGCGTCGCCGAAGCGGATATAGATCTCGTCGGGACCCGCACCGAAGATAGCCTGGTTGTTGCCACGGCCCACTTCTGTGTAGAGGATGTGCTTATTGATGTTCATCTCCACCGTCCACTCCGTGAGCGGATAGTTCTTCACGAGGTTCTGGCTGACGTAGTGGCTCTGGTCGAGCACCACGACAGGCTGGATGACGACCTGGTCGAGGATATAGACGATCTTGCTGCCCGAGGGGAGCACCGAGGCGTTGCCGCTGGTGTTCTCCAGACGGAAGCCGATGGCATATTTCTTGCCCGAGGCCTTCAGCGCCTCGCTATAGGGCGGCACGGTCAGCGTGATGGGCGTTGACACGGAGGCACCGGCCTCGATGGTGGTCTCTTCGGAGGAGAGCGAGAACGACTCCTGCGGCAGCGACGCGTACGGCGTCTCGTTGAGACGGTTGTACTCATTGACCACGGCGGTGTCATAGACCAGGCGGTAGCGGCTCTCGACGTTGGCCACGTCGCTCAGACGCACGTTGACCGTGGTCGTAGCCACTTCCGCACCTACCGTGAGTTTCAACGAACTATTGGCGTTGGTGTTGGTTTGCAGGATATAGGCCTGGTTCGACAGGGTGTCGTACTCGGCGTCGTTGCAGCCCGTGAGCAGCAGGGCGCCCAGGGCCATTCCTGCGAGTATGGTTTTGCTGTTGATACGCATTGTTTTGAACTTTTGTTAGAGGAATGATACTACTTGACAGCCGGATTCATGATCTGGATGGCCTTGCGCAGGGCAGGGTAGGACGGCTGCTTGCCGGCATTGTACTCGTACTCCATGTGGTAGGTGCCGACACCACCCTTGGGCGAGAGCATACCGTCGATCAGAGGCATCCAGCGGGCCATGCCCTCCAGGCTCATCATGTCGTTGCCGTTGCGGTCGATGTAGGGCACGCCACCAGCGGGGGCATAGTTCTCGAAGTTCTCCGTGACGATGTAGCGCTTGGCCACCTCACGCGGAGTGAGCACGCCGTCGAAGTTGCGGATCGTGCCGCTGAGGCGTGCGTCGAGGTTGGCGTCGCCCGAGCAGGCGTAGGCCTGGACGATGAAGTAGTTGAAGTAGTCGCCCAGTTCGGGGTTGATGCTCTGCGGCTCGCCGTCGATGACGAGCAGCTTCTGCGTGCCCGACTTGCGGCCGATGCGCTTGCCCAGCTCCTCGATGAACACCTTCTCGGCCTCGGGACGTCCGGAGATATTGCCCGGAGAGCCATAGTGGGGCTCGTAGTCGTAGTCGAAGCCGTCGTAGCCATACTTGTCGATGGTGTCGCAGATGGCGTTGGCGTAGCGGCGGATGCCCTGCTCGCCCTCACCCCAGTACTCGATGGGGTCGATGCCCTCCGGGGTGAGCTGGTCGCCCACGTTGGCCACGATGAAGCAGATGAGCGCACGCGTGCCCTTCTTCTGCTGCACATAGGCCAGGTCGGCCTTGCGAACGTCGTTGAGCGAGTGCCAGTTGCCCCAGATGGAGACGAAATCGACACTGTCGGGGAGGCCGCGGAGGGAGTTCTCGAGCGATGCGCCCGCACCTACCCAGTTGCCAAACCAGCCGAAGGCCACGGGGTGGTCGGTCTGCTTGTATGCCCGCAGCTGCTCGTAGTATTGCTCGGAGCGGTCGGGATCGGTCAGGTTGGCTGGGTCTTTGATCTCGGCGTCGGTGTCGCAGGCGGTGATGAATACCGAAATGCCTACGGCCACCAACAGTATTTTGAACAAATCTTTCATTGCTTATAGTCTTTTATGAATGATGTATGCTACTTCTGCCACCACATCTTGGTAGCGTAGGTATCAGGACCGCCGAGCAGCTGCACGGCTTTCTGATAGTTGTCGGGATTGTTGACCGGCTCCATGTAGTCGAACGGAAGACGGTTGGGCACGGTGAGGTCGTAGGCCGTGGATTGTGCCGAGGGGAAGACCTTCGGGTAGCCCGTACGGCGGATCTCGCTCCAGGCCTCCTGGCCGTCGGGGAAGAGGGCAATCCACTTCTGGACCATCAGGCGCTCCATCTTCTCGGAGGCGGAGGCGTTGTCGTCCCACTTCACGGTGATGGACGACATCTTGGCGTGGGCCTGGCCATAGCCGTCGGTAGCATCTACATAGTCGGCGGGGGTGGCGGTGCTGTTGGCAATGTAGTCGGCGGCGCCACTGGCACCCCACTGCTCGAAGGAGAGCGTGATGCCTTCGTTGTAGAGCGACTCTGCCGTGCCGTCCATGTTCCAGCCAGCCAGCGCGCCCTCAGCGCGACAGAACGCCATCTCGGCAGCCGTCATCCAGATGCCACGGGTGTCCTGAGTCACCTTGGCAGCGGAATAGATGGCATCGGCCACAGACTTGTTGCCGATCTTCGCTCCAGCGCGGCAACCGATGATGGCGCGGTCGCCCGGGGTGGCGGGGGTGCTGAAGTACTGCGTCAGGCGCGGGTCGTTGTAGCCCGTCATGTAGCTCTCGATGTCGGCGCAGGCACGGCTGTCACCCCACTCCACAGAGGTCTTGTACAGACCGTTGGGAACGTAGAGAATCGTGGCGTTGTCGGCATTGGACGTGATGACGCCGTCGGCCACAGCCTGCTCGGCCACGGTGCGGGCATACTCGGGCTCTGCCTGGCGCATGCGGATGGCCATGCGGAGTTTCAGGGAGTTGGCATACTTCACCCACTTCGTGAAGTCGCCGTCATAGACCTTGTCGGAGTTGGTAAACTGCGTGAGCGTGCCACCGCCAGCCTGGATCATCGGGGTGATGATGCCGAGGGCCTTGTCGAGGTCGGCCACCAGCGTGTGGTACACCTTCTGCTGTGAGGAGTAGGCGTTGGGCTCCTCCTCGGCGCCGATGGGCAGCGGACCGTACATATCCGTCAGGCGGAGGAACGACTGCGCGCGGAGGATCAGGGCCCAGGCGTAGCTGAGGCTCTCCGTGCCCGTGAGGCGTACGATCTCATTGAAGGCCGACACCGTCTTGGGCATGCTGTCGGCAAACGGGTAGCGCACCCAGCCCACAGGGGCGTTCATACGGACGAAGTTGTTGCCCGCGAAGCCGTTGTTGGCATAGGTGAAGTAGCGGCCCAGGTAGTTGCCGATGAGGTCCTGGTTCATCTGGTAGGTGTTCTCCTGCTCGGGAAACGCCTCGTTTTGCATCTGCACAAGGAACGAGCCGGTGCTGTAGTTGTCGCGACCAAGCTCCTCGGACGAAGTCTTGTCGCCCGGGCGGTTGGCCTCCTCGAAGTCTGCCGTGCAACCCGTGATGAGCAGGGCTGAGGCCGCGATGAGGGAGAGGCCGGTGACCTTGAATATCTTTGCTTTCATATTCTTCCTTATTTATATATGTATGATTAGAATTTCAGCTTAATGTTGAATCCGAGCGTGCGCAGGCTGGGCTGCATGAAGTAGTCGAAGCCCTGGTAGAACGTACCCGTGGAACCAGTGGTCTCGGGATCGAACGGTGCCTTGCAGTAGATCATGAAGAGGTTGTTGGCCGTCAGACCCACCGTGAGGTCCATGCCGCCGAGCCACTTGCGCGGTAAGTTGTAGCTGATATGAGCCTCCTGCAGACGGACGTTGGTGCCGCTGTAGATATACTCGGACCAGATCGGGTTGTCGCCGCCTACCACGCTGTAGTAGCTCTCGGCCGACACCATGCCCGTGTTGACGGCGATGCCACCTGCCTCGCGTGCATCGGCCGTGGTCTGGGAGACACCATAGTAGTCGAGCAGGGCCTGAGTCTGGCTCAGCACGATGCCGCCGAGGCGAGCCGTGACGAGGAAGCCCAGGTTGAGGCCCTTCCAGGTGAAGTCGTTGCTGAAGCCGATGTTGCCCTTCGGCAGCACGGAACCGCAATACTTCGGGTTGGAGAGCGTCTGGCGCATCACGTTGCCGCTGGCGTCGAGGGCGATGTTGCCCTCACTATCGCGTGCGAAGTCGGTGTAGGTATAGACGTCGCCCATCGTGCCGCCCTTCTTGAGGATGACGTTGGCGCCGTTGAGGCCGGCCTGACTGATCACCTCGTTCGGATCTTCGAGCAGGTCGATGATCTTGTTGCGGTTCATGCTGTAGGTGAGCGAGCTGTTCCAGGTGAAGTCGCCCCACGTCTTGTTGTAGCCGAGAGAGAGCTCAAGACCGCGGTTGCGCACGTTACCCGTCTGCACGTACTCCTTGCTGTAGCCCTCGCCGACCGTGATCGGGCGGAGGAAGGTCTGCTTGCGCGTGTTGGACTGGTAGAACGTGACGTCGAGAGTGAGGGCGTTGTCGAAGAAGCGGGCCGTCAGACCTGCCTCCCAAGAGTTGGTGCGCTCAGGATAGAACGTCTCGGGGAACTTGTAGGTGACGGTGGAGTAGCTCTGCGAGGCCGGGTTGTACTCGTAGCGCCAGCGGGAGGCGATGTTGGGGCTGATGGCAGAACCCACAGAGGCCCAAGAGCCACGCACCTTCATGTAGCTGATAAACTCCGGCAGCTGCACCATCTGGGAGATGATGGCCGACATACCTACCGAGGGATAGAAGAACGACTCGTGCTTCGTGCCGGCGAGGGCAGAGTCCCAGTCGTTGCGGCCCGTGAGGGTGAGGAAGAGCATGCTCTTCCAGCCCAGCTCGGCATTGGCGAAGAGGGAGTTGATGTAGTGCTTGTTGAAGCCATAGATGGGGCGGTTGTCGTTGGTGGCAGCCGCATAGTCGATGGCGTTGGGGGTGAAGAGGTTGGACGGAGCCTTGAGGCCGCCCTGGTAGCCCTCGTCCTCATACTGCGTGCGTTGGAACGAGCCACCGATGTTGGCGCCGATGGAGAAATCGCCCAGGGTCTTGTTGATGTTGGCCATCAAGTCGCCGTAAAGTGCCTGATCGGCCACGTTCTCATACTTGTAGAAGCCGTAGGGGCTGTGGGCGAAGAGATTGATGGTGGAGGCGTAGCGCTGATCCTCAAACTTCGTGTTGGTGCGATCGAAGCGCAGGCGTCCCGTCACGTCGAGCCAGGGGGTGATCTGATACTTCAGGCTGGCGTTGGTCATGTAGCGGTGCTTGTGGTTGATGCGGTTCATGCGCTTGGCCACCCAGTAGGGGTTCTGCATCTGGAGCGCGTCGCCGAAGTTCCAGTTCTGCACATAGATGCCGCGTGAGGCGTCCCAGACCTCGAAGGTACGGATCGCATCGAAGCTCTCACCACGCGGGAAGAGGTAGAGCGGCACGAGCGGGTTGAAGTACTGGCCCTGTGCCATGAGGTTGCGATCGTTCTGGTTGACGTAGCTGAGGCTGAAGTCGAGCGTCAGTTTGTCGTCCAGGAACTTCGTCGTGTTGCGCACCGTGAAGTTGTAGCGGTTGTACTTGTTGTCGGGGATGATACCGCGTGCGTTGGTCGTACCTACGGAGAGGTAGGTCTGGTTGCGGTCGTTGCCGACGGTCAGCGCGACGTTGTTCTGGATGTTCGTGCCCGTGTTGAAGAAGTCCTCCGGGTCGAAACCGCTATAGGGCGATCCGCCCTTCTCGCCCCAGGAGCGTACCTCGCCGGGACGGTTGGCGTAGCTGTTCTGGAACTCAGGCATCTTGAACGGGCTGAGGAACTGGCTACTGTTGGAGATCGTCACCTGCACGCGGCCCTTGCTGCCCTTCTTGGTGGTGATCATGATCACACCCTGGGCGGCAGCGGAACCATAGAGGGCGGCAGCGGCAGGACCGCTGAGCACGCTGATGGACTCGATGTCCTCAGAGTTGATGTCGGCAATGCCCTCACTACCCGGCTGGGTGGAGTAGATACTTCCCGTCTCGCCGTTGTTGCGGTTGTTGATGGGCACACCATCTACGACGTAGAGGGCTTGGTTGCTCTGGTTGATGGACTTCGGACCACGCATCACCACACGGGTCGCACCGCCCACACCTGCCGACGAGGCATTGATGTTGACACCCGCCACCTTGCCGGCCAGCGAGTTCATGAAGTTGGCACTCTTCACCGTGGTCAGCTGCTCGCTGTTCACCTGCTGCACATTGTACGACAGGGCTTTCTCCGAACGGCGGATGCCCAAGGCTGTCACCACGACTTCGGCCAGCTGGCGCTCGTCGGGCTTCAGCGAGATGGTAAGGTTCTCTCCCGTGGCGGGCACTTCTGCCGTAGTGTAGCCAAGGTAGCTCACGGAGAGGATGCTACCGTTGGGTACTTTCAACTCGAAGCGGCCGTCGATGTCGGTTACTGTGACAAGGTTTGTGCCTTTGACCGTCACGGTGGCACCGATGACGGGCTCGCCGTTCTCGTCAAGCACCGTTCCGCCAACGGTCTTGCCGTCGTCCTGCGCCACCGTGGCAGCAGCCTTGGCCGTAGGGGGCGTGGCCGCGCTGATAGGTAGCGGTGCTAAGCATATCGCCGAGACGATGATGCCTTTCAACATGTTGGATTGGAGTTTGTCCATAAAATCACTATATTTAAATTGTATTGAGTTTTTTTGAATATATAATAGTTCGATCGTTATTTGATAGCTATAATCTGAGGGCAAAAATACTAAAATTTCCGCAAATAGCGTATAATATAGCGGAAAATCTTTTGCTTAAGTGTAAAAAACACCAAAAAATAGACACGCTTCAGACTTGAGGGGGAGTAGTGTGCGCAGACAGATAAGCCTTTTCTTGTATGAGGTGTTGTGGTCTGTAGGGTGGAAAAGCTACCCTGTAGTTTGCGGGTATGAATATAAATCCTTATTTTTGCAACCTAAAATCTATGTCCTGGATAGTTGATGAGGTTTCGCCGTCAGGTGGGCCTCTCTGAACCGTCGTGCAGGATGTGCGAGCAGTAGTCCAAGGGTCTTCGCCGCACCAAGCCAACTTGATAATACAAGATATTGATGAAGCCATTCTATACCCATCGAGAGGAGTTGTGGAACAGCTGGAGCCATGCTGCGGGCATATTGCTGGGTATGGCCTTCGGCATGGTCTTTCTGTACTGGTGCTTCCGTGTCAAGGACGGTTGGGCTACGTTTGGCGTGTCGCTCTATCTGCTGGGAATGGTGGGCAGCTATGTCGCCTCGACCAGCTACCACGCTTTGCGTCCCACCAGTCCGTGGAAGGAGCGGCTGCGCAAGTGGGACCATGCTGCCATCTATTGGCATATCGCGGGTAGCTATTCCCCCATCACGCTGGTGGCGCTCCGTGGCGAAGGGCCTTGGGGGTGGCTGCTCTTTGCCTTCGTATGGACGTGTGCCATCGGTGGAACGATCAGTTCGCTACGCAAGTTGAAGCCCCACAGCAATATCGAGACGCTCACCTATGTAGGCATGGGACTGAGCGTGCTCGTGGCCTTCAAGCCTCTTCTCCATGCCGTCGAGGTCTCGTCGGTGGCGTGGATCATTGCCGAGGGTGTGATGTTTGTCACGGGCGCGGTCTTCTATTCCCTCCACCGCCGCCGCTATTCCCACACCGTTTTCCATTTCTTCGTCCTTGCGGGAAGTCTCTGCCATATCGTGGCCGTCTGGGGCATCCTGCAGCAGTATCTCTAAGCAGGCCGGGGGTGGAATACCTACTGGTTGTCTATCATCCAAGCAAAGGTAGTTACGGCTTCTGCCTCAGATTCATTCTTTGATAGCAATTGAGGACTTGTCGTGCCACGTCGCCATTCTCGAAGCGGCGGATATACTCCTGCGCTTTGGGCACGAGGTGGTCGTGCTGGGCGATGGCCTTGAGGATAGCTTCGCGTAGGCCCTCGCTGTCGTCGGGATCCACATAGAAGCTGTCGGGGCCTCCCGCCTCTTCCAGGCAGGACCCTGTGGCTGCCACGACGGGCAGTCCACTCTGGATGGCCTCGATGACGGGGATGCCGAAGCCCTCGTAGCGCGACGGATAGACAAAGGCCTCGGCCATTTGATAGATGGCGGGCAGGACGCTATTGGGCACGCCTTGCAGGAAGCGCACGCGCTGGTCCAGCTGATGGCGACGGATGTAGCGCTTCACCTTCTCGGCATACTTTGTTTGGCGGCCGACGATGATCAACGACAGGTCGGCAGGCAACTTCTCCAGCGCCTTCACGGCCAGGAGGACGTTCTTGCGCTCCTCCACCGTGCCGACGTTGAGGATGTAGCGTGGTGGGAGGTCATACTCGGCATGGATCTTCTGCAGTTCGTCCTCCGAGCGGAGGAGGCGGTAGCGTGTGTCGCAACTCTGATAGACCAGGTCGATGCGGTCGCGGGGGAAGCCACCCAGTTCGATAATGTCCTGGCGGGTGCGTTCGCTGATGGCGATGATGCGGTCGGCCTCGCGGAGCGTCTGGTAGAACTTGCGCTTGTAGATCCAGGCATCGATGGCGTGGTAGTATTCGGGATGGCGCATGAAGATGAGGTCGTGGATGGTGACGATGCCCGGTATGCCGGCCTTGCGAAGTCCTACGGGCAGTTCGCCGCTCAGTCCGTGGTAGAGGGAGACTCCGTCCCGCCGCAGGTCCTCGACAATGCCGTGACTTCGCCACAGACTCTTGCCCAGACCGTGTTTCCGGTCCGAATAGACGAAGCGCACGCTTTCGCGCAGGCGCACCTGCTCCCGCCACTCCTTGCGTCCCTCGTCGGGGGCATAGAGCAGCAGTTCGTCGTCGCCCTCCAGGGCTGCCAGCGAGTTGATCAGCGTGCGGCCGTAGCTGCCCAGCCCGGTCCCATTGCTCACGATGCGCTTCGCGTCATATCCTATTCTCATCTTCTTTTTCTGTTTTCTTCTGTAGGGTAATGTAGGCTCAAGGGATTAGGAAGTCCGCAGTTGGTCGTTCACCATCCGGAACATATACTCGTAGATGATGGCCTTCAACTCCTGCAGCATCTTGCCTTCCACGGCCACCTTGCCCTGCAGGTTGTGGCGCATCAGACGGTCGCTGAGGGCATAGACGCCCCGCACGCGCTGGCCATCAAACTGGAGGACGTAGCCGTATTTGGCATATTGGTAGATGCCATCGACATAGTTGACGGCATAGGTATCCTGGGCGGGGGTGTGGAGGAGGTCGCAGCCGAAGCTCAGATAGCGCTTGTCGTAGCCCAGTTGGCCGAGGATGGTGGGCAGGATGTCGATCTGCTGAGCCACGGTGGCGGAGCGCATGCCGGGCCGTATCTCACCCGACGGGTCGTAGATGATAATGGGCGCCGAGAAACCGCCGATGGCCGACTGATACTCGGGGTGGTCCGTCTGGTTGGTATGGTCGGAGGTGAGGACGAAGATCGTGTTCTTGAACCACGGCTGCTTCGAGGCAGAGGCGAAGAAGCGGCCGATGGCATGGTCGGTGTAGCGGATGCACTTGTGGATGGGGAGTCCCTCCTCCTTATAGACCGTCTTGTACTCCTTGGGAATGACGAAGGGGTGGTGGCTTGAGACGGTGAAGATGGCGGTCATGAAGGGCTGCTTCATCTCTCCCATCTTCGTGCAGTAGTACTGCATGAAGGGCTCGTCCCAGATGCCCCAGTTGCCGTCAAAGTCCTTGTCGCCTCCGAAGCGCGGGTCGGCGGCATAGTCCTGGCGGCCATAGTAGTTTTTGAAGCCGATCTTTTTGGCAAAGGCCAGGAAGCCCATCGACCCGCGGTTGGCTCCGTGGAAGAAGGCCGTGTCGTAGCCCCAGCGCGCCAGGAGGCCAGGAAGGCCCGTGTAGGTGTTCATCGAGGCGGGCGTGAGGATGAAGGGTTCCACAAACATCGGAATGCTGCACAAGACCGAGGGCATTCCGTCGATGCTCTTATGGCCGTTGGCATAGGAATACTCAAAGACGCAACTCTTGGCGATCAGCTGGTCCACGTTGGGCGTATAGCCCTTGTAGCGCCCTCCCTCCAGGTCTTTGTTGAAAGCCCCGATATACTCGCGGCCGAAACTCTCGACGATCAGGATGACCACGTTCTTGCGATGGGGTTGTGCCTTCGTGGCGGGATGGATGGGGTCGAAGACTTTTGCGGCCTCTTCGACGGATGCGTAATAGTCGGGGATGGAGAAGACGTTCTTGCCGATGGTGCGCAGCAGGGCAAAGGGAGTGTTCAGTACCAGCGCTGCCTCCTTGGGCCGCTCCACCCATTGGTCGGCGTTGCTGACCGTGATGGGGCGCACACCCGACTGCAGGCCGCCCCTGATGCCAGCCACGCTGCCCACGGCAGCCAGGGCCAGGGCCACGAAGTTGACTCCAGCGAAGCGCAGCCGCTGGCGGCCCGTGAGAAAGTCGCGGTAGTCCGTGCGCGGGGAGACGTAGAGAAAGTAGAGGGCGAAGAAGGCTGCCACGCCCAGCAGTACGAGCACCCAGTGGTCGAGGACGGCGGAGAGGAAGATGCCCCCGAGGTTGTTCTCATTGTCAAACTCACGGAATACGCTGGTCGTCGTGCGTCGCATCGTGAACGGGTAATAGACCGAGTCGGCCAGGTTGATGGCAAAAGCCAGTCCGTTGACCATCACAAAGATCCAGCGCTGCACCTTGTGCCACAGGCGCGCTTCCTTCAGCCACAGGGGGAAGAGCATCAGCACGAGCCACAAGGCGTTGATGTAGAAGATGGCCGAGGTGTCGAAGAGGAGGCCGCCCCGGAAGATGCGTGCCAGGTTGCCGTCGGCCAGCGTGTCGGCAAAGAGCGTGCGGTTTTCCACGAGGAAGGCCACACGGGCCAGGATGAAAAACAAATAGGCTACCAGCAGGTCGAGGACTACCGCCACCGCCGGCCCGAAATCACTCTTGAGTATCTTTCTCATCGCTATCAATACTTGATGGTTGTTATCGCCTGTGTCCTATCACCAATTGGCCCTATATCCTATATAATATAATAAGGTCATGCTGTCAATAGGGTCGAGCGTGTTATATCTCTTGCATGTCGTGCAGTTTCTTGTAATAGCCGTCCAGTGCTATCAGTTCGTCGTGGGTGCCGCGTTCCACGATGCGCCCCTCGTGGAGCACGCAGATCTCGTCGGCATTCTTGATGGTCGAGAGGCGGTGGGCCACGGCGATGGTCGTGCGTGCCTTCATCAGTCGGAAGAGGGCGTCCTGCACCAGTCGCTCGCTCTCGGTGTCGAGGGCGGAGGTGGCCTCGTCGAGGATGAGCACGGGCGGGTTCTTCAGGATGGCGCGGGCGATGGAGATGCGCTGGCGCTGTCCGCCCGAGAGTCTGCCGCCTCGGTCGCCGATGTTGGTGTCGTAGCCGTGGTCGCTCTGCATGATGAAGTCGTGGGCGTTGGCGATCTTTGCCGCGTGGATGATCTCTTCTTCCGTGGCTCCCTCCACGCCAAAGGAGATGTTGTTGCGGAAGGTGTCGTTGAAGAGGATGGCCTCTTGGTTGACGTTGCCGATGAGCTGGCGCAGGTCGTGGATGCCCAGGTCCTTGACGTTGATGCCATCGATGAGCACCTCGCCCTCCTGCACGTCGTAGTAGCGGGGAATGAGGTCGAGGAGCGTAGATTTGCCGCTGCCGCTCTGGCCGACCAGGGCGATGGTCTTGCCCTTGGGGATCACGAGGTTGATGTCGCGCAGGACGTAGTGCAGTTCCGGTGCGCCGCCCTGCTTGCCGTGGTCGTTGTAGGCGAAACTGACATGGCGGAACTCTATCTCGTGCTCGAAACTGCTGATATGCTCGGGCTGGGCCTTCTCCTGTATCTCCACTTCCGCCTTGAGGATCTTGTCGACGCGCTCCATCGAGGCAAGACCCTTGGGGATGTTGTAGCTGGCCTTGGAGAAGTCCTTCAGGGGGTTGATGATGCTATAGAGGATGACGAGGTAGTAGATGAAGGTCGGGCCGCTGATGACGGGATATTCGGCCAGGACGAGCGTGCCGCCAAACCAGAGTACGATGACGATCATCACCGTGCCGAGAAACTCGCTCATCGGGTGGGCCATCTGCTGGCGGACGTTCACCTTGAGGATGTCGTCGCGATAGGCGTCGTTGACCTTGGCGAAGCGCGCGTTCATCTTGTCCTCCGCACAGAAGGCCTTGATGATGCGCAGGCCGCCCAGCGTCTCCTCCACCTGGCTCATCGTGTCGCTCCACAGGGCCTGCGCCTTGATGGACTTCGCCTTCAGCTTGCGGCCCACCACGCCCATGAACCAGCCGAAGACGGGTACGAAGACGATGGTGAAGAGCGTCAGCTGCCAACTGATGGCCAGCAGGGTGGCGAAATAGATGATGATCAGGATGGGATTCTTGAAGAGCATGTCGAGCGAGGCCATGATGGAGGAGTCGATCTCCTGTACGTCGCCGCTCATGCGGGCGATGATGTCGCCCTTGCGCTCCTCGCTGAAGAAGCCCAGCGAGAGCGACGTGATCTTCTGGTAGAGCTGGTTGCGGATGTCGCGCACCACGCCCGTGCGGATGGGAATGATGGAGGCTGAGGACAGGAAGTAGGCTCCCGTTTTGAGGAAGGTCATGAAGGCCAGGACCGCACCGATGACGAGCAGCACGGTCGTCGGACCCCAGGAGGTGATGTAGATCTGCGTGTAGTAATCGACGTTGTTGGACAGGACGTCCTTTATCGAACCATCACTCCAAGCCATGGCCTGCGTGGCCCCCGACCCGTTGTCCACCTTGAAGAGTATTTGGAGCATCGGTATGAGGGTGGCAAAGGAGAACACATTCAGCAATGCCGACAGTATATTGAACGCTATGGCCCCCACAAGATACTTCTTGTAGGGGGGGATGAACCTAAGTAATACTTGTAAAAAATCCTTCATCTTCTGAGCTTCTGTCCGCCAGCCAGTCCTTCCTCGGAGTGGCACAAACGAACCTTTGTATTGCATTAAAGTTGCAAATGTAGTGATTTCGCCGAAAACCACAAAGCCTTTCATGGTTTTTTTCAAGAAAAATCCCCCTTCTCCCTGCAAAGGGAGGCTTTGCGGCCGTTTGCCCGTCCGTCGACAACCCATGGCGCAAGAGAAAAACAACGAGAAAACAGGGTGCGGCGTACCATGCGCGGTCCTGTGTCTTTTACGCAAAAGAGGACGTCAGTCCATACCTTATATAATAAAAAGGGTAATGTGCGATATAATATAAGGGTAATGGGCAGGAATATGACTTGAGCAATGTGCGAGGCTGGTCGTAAGCAATGTGTGGCGGTTGTCGTAAGCAATGCCCGGATGTGGTCCTAAGCTAATGTGTGTGAATGGTCATAGTTCCAGTTTTCGAGGGCAAAATGCTCCTGGATCATCCCGAAGCCATCCCGAGACCATCCCGAAGGATTGCCGAGGTCGGGTGCGAGGGATTTTGGGTCGATGGAACATTAACTTTAAGATAGCTTTTCATGGGGAGGAACACCAAAAATATCGGATGAATTATATTTCTGCTTATTTTTTTGCTTATTTTTTGCTCGCTTCAAAAATAAATCGTATCTTTGCCACCGATAACGGGTATTATCGCCTGGACTATCGAGAGACAGAGACAAAAAATTATTAATAACTACCTAATTAAAGAAAGTATGAAGAAATTTTTACTGACCATCGCCTCCGTACTTCTGGCTTCTATGGCCAGTGCACAGGTGAGCGTGCAGCATCAGAATCTGGATGTTGTCGTGAGCAATCCTTCTGCTTCACAGCAAAGTCAAGCGGTGAAAAAAGTGGCCAAGGTTGCAAACAACCAGCGTTGGCTCGGCTATTACAACTCAGACAACTGGGCTGGAGAAGGCAAGGGAATGGGTGTGCCCTCTTATCCTGGTGACAACCAGGTGGGCATCTATCTCACAAAGGACATCCTGAAGAGCTATGTCGGCATGAAGATTGTCGGTATGCGTTTCGCTATCTGTGAAGAGATCGGCAGCACTACGGCCTTCTTCAAGAAGGTTGAGAACGATGCACCGGGTGCTGACCTCCGCACGCAGGAGTTGTCCACCACTGCTTTAGGTTGGAACGAAGTCATGTTCACCGAGCCAGTCGAGATCACGGGCGACGAGGAGTTTTCCGCAGGTTACACCTATATGCAGATAGGCGACCAGTATAATGGCAAGGCATTTCCTTTCTCTGCTGTAAAAGAGGGAATTGATAACCAGTACTTGTTCATCTACTGCCTCGATCCCAAGACGGGCGACACCGGATGGAAGAAGTTCTCCATGGGCGGCAAGAACATGAGTATCCAGGTGCTGGTAGAGGGTGAATTCCCCGAGTATAGCGCCACGCCGGAGGATTTCGGTATGGTCACGGGTAGCATCAACACCGATGCCAAGATTACCGTTCCGTTCGTCAACAACTCGGCCTATGCCGTCACCGACCTCGACTATGTCGTCAGCGTCGATGGTGTTGCTGGCAGCGAGGAGCACGCAACCTTCAGCCCGTCTGTAGGTGTTGGCAGCAAGAGTTCTTTCAAGGTTTCTGTGCCCTGTGGTAGTGTCGAGGCCAAGAAGAGCATCAAGGTAGAGATCACCAAGGTCAACGGCCACGACAACGAGTCTAAAGACAAGGTGGCTGAGGGTTATGTTGGTGTTTCTTCCACGCAGTTCACCCGCAACATGGTCATCGAGGAGTTCACCACGGAGAAGTGCCCCAACTGTCCGCGCGTAGCTGGTTACCTCCACGAGTATCTTGAGGGCGCAGACCTCAGCCGCGTAGCCGCTGTCTGCCACCACTCTGCCTACTACACCGACTGGCTCACCCAGCCTTGCGACCAGGAGCTGACGTTCCTCTTCAACGATGCTGGCTCGACCTTCGCTCCCGCCGTGATGTTCAACCGCGAGCCGGACTTCGACTCCTACTATTTAAAGGGCAAGAAGGACAACGTGACCATCCCGGGTAGCGCCGATGACTTTGGCACGATCGTGGAGTACTACCTCACACAGACGCTGGCCAACGCCAAGCTCGACATGCAGGTGGTGCCCAATGCCGACAAGAGCAAGGTGACCCTCGTCATCAAGGGCGAAGCCAACAACATCTATGACACCGACAACGCGCTGCTCACGGTCTATGTGACGGAGGACAACGTGAAGGCCCAGGCCCAGGCCGGTGCCTCGGGTACCTACAAACACCATCACGTCATTCGTGCCTACAACAGCACTTGGGGTGACAAGGTGACGTGGGATGGCACGAGCTTCACTGCTACCTACGATTACAATCTTGACAGCTCTTGGAAGCAGGACGACATCAAGTTTGTCGCCTTCCTCAACAAGCACAACGCAAATGATCCTCTCGACAACCGTATCGAGAACTCTATCAACGTGAGCCTCAGCGCTACCAATGGCGTGGAGGGTGTCAGCACCAACAACGACGCCGTCGAGGTGGCTCGCTACAATGCAGCCGGCCAGCGCATCTACGGCCAGCAGAAGGGTCTGAACATCGTCAAGCTGAGCGACGGCCGCACGCTGAAGGTCATCGTGAAGTAATCGCGACAGTATCTTAGAACTAAAGAACGAGCGAAAGGGAATGAATCCTTTCCACTTCTATTAGCAAATACATCAGGGGTGCGGGCGGAACAATCCGCCGCATCCCTGATATTTTTTAGCGTCATCTACGGCGCCTCCTTTATCGCAACAATAACTTTACCTATAGCATCAATCTTTCACCAGATGAAAAGAACAGTTTTCTCCATGGCCCTGGCCCTCTCGGCGCTCGCAGCCTTCGCCCAGGATGCCATGATAAGTCCTGAGACTCCCACTACCATCGCCCTGCCGGGCGAAGAGCGCGTGGAGCAGGCAGGCCAGCCCAACAAGATCAACAGCGACCAGCGATGGCTGGGTCTCTATACCACCGACGCCCTCGGTCAGTTCGGACGCGGATTCCCCGAGTATCCTGGCGACAACAAGGTGGCCATCAGTCTCACCCAGGAGATGCTCCAGCCCCATTTGGGCAGTAGGGTGGTCGGCATCCGCTTCGGCCTCTGCGAGCCGATAGGTGCAAGCCGCGTCTTCATCATTGCTGCCGACCGCTACGGCAACGGCAAGGACATCGTCTCCAAGAAGGTGGCCGATACGGAGAAGGGATGGAACACCGTCATGCTCGACAACCCCATCACCATCACCACCAAACCCGGCATGGAGTGGATGGTTGGCTACGACTACGAGCAGAAGAACACCAAGGAGGACGGCGAGTATACCAGCGAGTGCTATCCCTTCTCTTGTGTGGCCGAGGGAGCAAGCGGTCATCCGCTGCAGCTCTACTGCCAGCGCCCCGGTACGACCGACGGCAAGGCATGGTACGAGTTTGACATGGGCGACAACAACCTCAGCGTCCAGCTCCTCATAGAGGGAAACTACTACCAGTACGACGTGGCAGTCGATGATTTTGGCAACCTTTCTTTCCAGCAGGGCAGCGAGGTCGTCCTCCCCATCCACTACACCAACAATAGTACGGAAGACGTGTCGAGCATCGACTACGTCGTGACCATCGACGGCGTGCGCGGTACGGAGCAGCACGAGACCATCGATCCGGCTGTCATCCCCACGCGCGGCGGAACGCTCTCCATCCCTCTCCCCTTGGGCGAGGAGGCTGGCAGCTTCCAGGTAAGCGTGGAGGTGACTAAGGTCAATGGCCACGACAACGAATCGGAATCGAAGGTGGGACAGGGCACCGTCGGTGTCTTCTCGGACAAGTATCCGCGCAACCTCGTCATCGAGGAGTTTACCACGGAGCAGTGTCCCAACTGCCCGCGCGTGGCCGGACTCCTGGCCTACTACATGGAGCATGCCGATCCCACCCGCGTATGGGCGGTCTGCCATCACTCTGCCTATTACACCGACTGGCTCACTCAGCCCTGCGATGAGCCGCTGCTCTATCTCTACAACGATAACGGCATGACCTATGCTCCAGGCTTGATGTTCAACCGCCAGCCCGACTTCGACGCGCAATATGCAAAGGGAAACATGGACAATGTTCTCTTCGCCAACACCTACGACGACGTAGAGGGCTATGCCGACTACCAGCTCACGCTGTTCAGCAACGCACAACTGTCGATGCAGGTGGCTGTCAACGACGACTCTTCCGTGGCGACGGTGATTGTCTCGGGTGAGTGCAACGAGAGTCTTGACCCGGCACAGAACAAGCTCACGCTCTACCTGACCGAGGACGAGATTCCCGCCCGTGACCAGTATGGCGCATCGGGCGACTTCTATCACATGCACGTCATCCGCTACTTCAATAGCGCCTGGGGCGACCCGGTCGTATGGGAGAACCGCCACTTCACGGCCACTTATTCCATCCCCATCGATGAGGCTTGGAACAAGGACAAACTCACGCTCGTGGCTTTCCTCAACAAGCACAATGCGGAGGACAGGCTCGACAACCGCATCGAGAACTCCATCGGCATGACATTCAACAATGCCGTCACGGCTCTCAAGGCCACGGAGACCAGCGATAACACCTACGAGGTGGCACGCTATAATGCCGCTGGCCAGCGTGTCTTCGGCGAGCAGAAGGGACTGAACATCATCAAGCTCAGCGACGGACGCACGCTGAAGGTGATGGTGCGCTAAGCCCATATCCAATCGGTCGTTGATGGGCCAAAGGGCCTTGCCGACCCATTGCCGTCCTTTCCCAGCAGACCATGTTCTTCTGCTGGGAAAGGATTTTTCTTTCCATTTCCTTTCCTTTGCCATGCCCCTGCAGCCAACTTCCTCTGCTATGATTTGCCTATTTCAAGGATAAAACGTACCTTTGCAGGTTGTTATGGGGAAACTACCTCCTCTGGGCCTCCTGTGGCCCAAAGGCGTGTGCTTCCCTTGCGACATCATCATATATTAATACGTAAGATATCTCCTATTATCAGAAAGCAAGAGGATGAAAAAGACTTTATACTCATCGGCCTTCGCCCTCACGCTGCTCCTTTCCTCCTGCAGCTTGATCCAGCATACCTCTCAGGGTGGTAATGACGGCCTCCAGAAGGAGGCTACGGCAGAGGCGGCACCTGCTGTTGCAGAAGAGCCTGTAGCCCCCAACGACCAGTTGCTCAACGTCGAAGAACTGGTGAGCGTCTTCACCGACGCGGCCCACATGGATGCCGCCATGAAGAAATACGGCTACAAGGTGCAGAATGCCTACGAGGTGTTCCGTGTGGCGAAATACGACAAGATGTACTATAAGAACTGCCGCCTGCCCAAGAAGATCGTTGATGGTAAGTTTGAGGACTATCCCCGTGCGCTCCGTGACGGTATTTCCAGTTATGTGGCGGTGGGCGACGGCGCGGTGATGATCGGCGTCTTCAACGACAATGCCTACAACAACCTCGTCTCGCAGGTACGTGCGGCTGGTTTCCAGCTCGACATGGAGGGCAACGAGGATATCTATACCAACGGGTCGTATTACATCGCCTGCAACAAAAACTACCGCACCGTGCGCATCACGAAGGTGAGCTGATCTCCACGGGAGACACGACTGTGCGAACCACCCTATATTATACAGAAAGCGTGACAGAATGAAAAAACTATTCATAGAAACCTACGGCTGCCAGATGAATGTGGCCGACTCCGAGGTCGTCGCCTCGGTCATGCAGATGGCGGGCTACGAGACTACGGAGCATGAGGAGGAGGCCGACGCCATCTTCCTCAACACCTGCTCTATCCGAGAGAATGCGGAGAGCAAGATTTACAACCGCCTCGACACGCTCTATGCCAAGGGAAAGCAGCGCAAGGCGCAAGGCGGCTCCAAGCTGCTCCTCGGCGTACTCGGCTGTATGGCGGAACGTGTCAAGGACGACTTGATAGCCAACCACCATGCTGACATCGTCTGTGGACCGGACAGTTACCTGTCGCTCCCAGACCTTATCGCACAGGCCGAACTGGGCCACAAGGCCATCGACGTGGACCTTTCCACTACCGAGACTTACCGCGACGTGATCCCTCAGCGTATCGGTGGCAACCGCATCTCGGGCTTCGTGAGCATCATGCGTGGCTGCAACAACTTCTGCCATTACTGCATTGTGCCCTATACGCGTGGACGTGAGCGTTCGCGCGACGTGGAGAGCATCCTCCGCGAGGTGCACGACCTCAGCGACCGTGGCTTCAAGGAGGTGACGCTGCTCGGACAGAACGTCAATTCCTATGGCTTGCTGCCCAACGGCAAGCGTCCCGAGGGAGGCACGTCCTTTGCCCAGCTGTTGCGTCTCGTAGCAGAGAGTGTCCCGCACATGCGCGTCAGGTTTACGACCAGCAATCCCGAGGATATGACGGAGGACATCCTCCACGCTATCGCCGACGAGCCCAACCTCTGCCGCCACATCCACTTCCCGGCACAGAGCGGCAGCAACAAGGTGCTCCATTTGATGAACCGCAAATATACGCGCGAGCAATACCTGGAGCGCGTGGCTGCCATACGCCGCATCATCCCTGGTTGCGGACTGACGACCGACCTCTTTGTGGGCTACCACGACGAGGGCGAGGAGGAGTTTCAGGAGACGCTGTCGCTGGTGCGTGAGGTCGGTTTCGACTCTGCCTTCATGTTCAAGTATAGTGAGCGTCCTGGCACCTACGCTTCCAAGCATCTGCCCGACAACGTCTCGGAGGAGGAGAAGGTGCGCCGACTCAACGAACTGATCCGTCTGCAGACGGAGATGTCGGCTGAGCGCAACCGTATGGACGAAGGCAAGGAGTTTGACATCCTTCTGGAGCGCACAGCCAAGCGCAATCCCAATCAACTCATGGGACGCACGGAGCAAAACAAGGCCGTCGTCATTGACCGAGGTCAGCATCGCATCGGCGAGACCGTACGCGTGCGCATCACGGGTAGCACCTCCGCCACCCTCTTTGGTGAGGTGCTGGATGGGGATGCGAAACAAAAGGAATAGGCAATATCATAATAGCTGGCTGCGTTATCACAGGCAATAGCCAGAGGTATTGTAATGGAACTATATCAAAAGGAGGGTGTGTCAAAACTCTCTTATTCTTAAAAAATCACAAAGCCCTGACTTTCA